>JYMV01036267.1_pt1 | contig 10198 bp, 19 predicted proteins | sample 338911 | NCBI WGS metagenome assembly JYMV01 (sample SAMN03354496, study PRJNA234377) | hydrothermal vent metagenome | biome: Deep sea; feature: Hydrothermal plumes at the Eastern Lau Spreading Center, Western Pacific Ocean; material: Seawater | place: Tonga | collected 2009 | depth 2000 m m
GTCGGGCAACAGATTGTCTTTTTCTTTATTGCAAGTATGACAGGCAATTGCTAAATTTTTAATCGTATTTGACCCATGCTTTGGGAATGATTTTTAGCATATTGCTACTTTTTATTATTTATGCTATTTCTTTTAGTATCATTCTTTATTCAAAAAATGAGACATATAATGAGCTATAACCCAAAAGAAACTTTACAATCCCTTAAAGAGGATTTGTTTTCCGTTATTGTAAAAGAGGAATCCAGAAAAAATAGTTGGATTTCTTTTTTGTTTATCGCTTTTTGTTTTCTTGTTTATGGGTATTTGAATTATTTTACCCCCCCTTTTTATTCAAAAGATGAACAAATGGATTTTTTAAAAAACTTCGCGGTATCAAAAGATTCTGCTGACTATCTATCATCTATTGTTTTATCAAATTACACTCATTTAAATCTTTGGCACATTCTTCCTAATTGTTTTTTCTTCTTTGCTATTGCAAAAAATTTAGGAGGTCTTTTTAGCTGGAAAAATATTGCTTTGTTAGTTGTCATTTCTACCTTTACAACAGGAGCCTTATCCTATTGGCATGTTCTTAACTTCTCAGAAAATCCCGATACACTTGTTATTGGCTTCTCTGGCATTGTTTTTTCGATTTTTGGTGTTCTGTTCTATTTCATGAGAACTGGTGAAAAAATTTCTAATTTGATTTTTATCGGAGGATTTCACCTATTCTTTATGGTTGGACATGAATACAACTCTTCATTGCCTAACATTGCTTGGTTTGCTCATCTTTATGGCTTTTTAACAGGCTTTGTCTTTGCTCTCATTGTCGGCAAAAGTCAACTTGTTAAAAATCACATGTTGGCAGAAGAAATTGCTCGTGAAAATTATCAAAAACAAAACAAGCAGAATAATGATGACGACGACTTTGATTTCTTCGATGATTATTCGTAATTATTTTTGAAAATTTATAATAAAAATGATATAATCACTGTCTAAACACAATCTCTTAAAACGAAAGAGGAAAAATATATGCCAAACAACCTTACAGAGCAGGATATTCAAGATCTTAATCACTGGCTTTCACACTTTAATGACATTTATCGTGAAATGGCTGATAGTGATGTACCCGTTAGCATGAGCGGTGGTGAACCACTAACTTCTTGGGAAACTGTCGATAAAATTTGGTTCTCACCAAAACAAGAATATATTGGTCAAATCATTGATTTTCCTGATGCTGCTTCAAAGCTTCAAACGCTTGAATTTATTCGTATCGAAAACATCATCATTCCAGAATTTCCGGAATGTTTGACAAAAATTAAAGGACTTAAAACTGTTATTTTCAATAACACTCAAATGAATTCTGTCGGTCCAAGTATTGGCAACCTTTCAAATTTGATTAAACTTGACTTGAACGATAATAATCTTGTTGAGATTCCTGATGAAATCTGTGGCTTGATTTCATTGGAAGAATTTGGTGTTTCAAATAACAACCTTGAATCGCTCCCAGACGCCTTTTCAGATATGAAAAATCTTGCTCGATTTTTTGCTTACGGCAACCAAATCAGCACTATTCCTGAAAGTATTGAGTTTAATATTCAAAACTTGATTTCTTGTGAATTTCAAGATAACCCCATTCGAAACATGTCAGAATCCCTTAATTCTTTCTTGGGAAGTAGTCTTAAATGGCGAATGCCAGCAGGAGAAATTGGGAAACGACAGCAGATGCTTCAAGGACGTTAAACAGATAATTAATTTTTCAAACCGCTCACAAACGAGCGGTTTTTTTATCAATAAATTTTAAAAAAAGACTTTTATTTTTTCTTTTACATGTTTAAATGTTTATTCTAGATACAACTAAAATAAAAAATATGATTAAAACACTTGAAGAAATTATTGTTATGGATAATGGATTTGTAAAAGTTCACAATGACAAAGTTGAATTTCCCGATCAATCCAATGGATTTTACTACAAAATATCAATTAGTGAACGTTTTCCTAATTATGGTGTATGCGGACTTGTCATAACACAGGATAACCAAATCGTTCTTATGGACAACTACCGGTACGCTCACTCTGATTATGCTACAGAAACTGTTAAAGGTTTTGGAATGCCAAACAAATCTCCGCTTGAAACTTTTAAGGTTGAAATGTTAGAAGAAGTTGGTTATCAATCTCAAGATATTCAAGAAGTTTTTAAACTTAGAGGTGATTCCCATGATTATTTTGTACATTGCTTTATCGCCAGAAACTCAATAAATATTAGTGATACTTTTCATGAAAACACTGAGGTCATTAAAAACATAAAAGAAACACCACTTCGGGAAGCACAAGACATGATAAAAAATGGAATGATAACTGATCCACTAACCATAGCACTTATTCAACATTCTATTATAGAGTTTCTTTGATTACATCCTTTATTTTTTATGCTATAATGACAAAAAATAGAGGTGTTTATGATTTCAAATGATGCTGATGAAAAATTGGTTTGGCTAGATCTTGAAACCACTGGACTTGACAGTGACAATAATATGAGAGGCATATTTGAACATAATATTTTGGAAATAGGTCTCCATATTACTGATTCCGATTTTAATCTATTGGATGATGGGTTTGAAATTATTATACATCACGATAATAGTTTTATTGATAAAATGCCACCTTTTGTGAAAGATATGCACACAAAAAGCGGTCTAATTGAAAAGGTAAAAGAGTCACCATTTTCTTTAAAACAAGCAGAGAAACTTATTGTTGACTATCTTGAATCCCAAGGTGTAAAAAAAGAAAATGCGCCTATGTGCGGAAATAACATCAAATTTGATAGAAATTTCATTGCTGCACAGATGCCAGATTTAAACAGCTTTTTTCACTACAGAAATCTTGATGTCAGCGCTTTAAAAGAAGTTTTCAAAAGAACTCACCCAGATGTTGCCAATGGTGTTAAAAAACAAATGACTCACCGTGGACTTGATGATATTAAAGAATCTATTGCAGAATTAAAACACTATCAGGAAAACATATTCCCGACACAAAATAAAAATCCTGAAAGGAGAAGCAAGGCGAGACCTTGATTTTATAACAGCTTTTTGATATAATCTCTTTCAAGTAAATCAGCGACGTAAAGGTGCAACATGGGATTTTCAGAAAGCTTTCTACAAAAACAACATAAAGCCTCTTCAAAATACACGAAAGAAAGCTTTTTAGAGTCATTTTCAAAACCTAAATTTTCTCATGACACTGCTAATTGGTCTCACGAAAATAAAAAATTCCGAGTGCGACTGCTCTCAAACCACGAACTCGTTAATCCAAATGATTCCAAGAATGCATTCAAAACCTTTTTAAAAGAAAGAAACATGGAATCTGTTGTCGGAAGTAAAACCAAAGCAAAACAATTTCATGGTCTTCTTGAAGGTGACTACGAAATTGCAACCCGAGGATTTTACACGAATAACTTCGAAGGCTTAAAAACCCTTTTTCAAAAATTTCCAGAAATGTTTGAAAGCATACAAACATATGAACAGTTTAAAATGTCAGAAGAGTTGGTTAAAACTTTTATCAAGGAATAAAATATGAGATACGAAGTCAGAAACACTAAAAAATTTCAGAAATTTTGGAAAGTTTCACAGCGAATTGCCGCCAAAGTTGTTGATGATTTTAAAGATGATAAACAACGCCAATATCTTGTTGTTGATTTAACTTACTATTCAACTTCTATGGGTGATGATATCGAAGCATCAAAGGTTGCCAGACAACTTGAACGAGATTTTAAAGCCAAACGAATTTCTTAAATTACAAAGGTGAACCATGAACTTTTTTATTAAAAACAGAACAAAAACAAGCAAGAAAAATTTTCTTCAATTTTGGGAAAACTTTAAAACTGATCAGTCTATTATTCTTTATGAAACCCAAAATCACGAAGGCCACACTTTTGTTTTCTTTAACATTGAAAATGATGACGAAAGTTCCAATAAGTTTATCAGCCAACTTACTGAAAACTTCAATACCGTGGCTCTTAATGATGACTTATCGGTTAAATTTCCAGACGATGTCATGACTGTTTCTATCTACAAGAAAGTAATGGACATCATTTCAGCAGATACAAAACTGTCAGTTTTGAAAAACAAAAGAAATCATTTTGTTAAATTGAAAACAAAAATTGAAAATCAAATGGAAGCTGCACAAAATACAGCCGCACGTTTTGGAATGTATGATGATTGCGGAGAAAGCTACATTCGAGAGTCACAAGATGCTGATGCTCGTTACGATTTGATGAAAGAAATGGAAATGTTTATTCCTGAGCAAGATGTTATTGATCAATCACGTATTGTTGGCACTCTTAAACAGCGTTTTAAAGACAAACATCCTGAATTTTATCCAACCATGCTCTCTATGCTTGATGCCAATCAAAGAAAACGTGAAGCAATTGCACAAGATAATCTTAAGCGCAGGAAAACCATTTACAAAAGTGCAGCGAACCTTGTCATGGCTATGGATGGACTCATTAAAGAAGCTAAAGATAACAAAACGCCACTACCGAAATCTATTAAAGAGCAAATTAAATTGGCAGCAAGCACTACTATGACAACTTTTAATCACAGTAGAAATCCTGTGAAACAGTTGCCAGAGCATTTTCGGATTCACCCCGAACGTGTTGAAAGCGTTGTTTCTGTCGCTAGGGAAGTCGCGTCTTTTGATATGGCAAAAGAGCGTAAAAAGCTGATTAATTCGCTTTTAGAAAAAATCGAAACCGCTAAAAAACAATACATTAAGGATTAATTTATATGTTTAAAAAGAATGATCAAGTTATTATCAAACATCAGAAAGAGCAAGGTGTTTTTTCTGTAGAAAACCCAAAAGACCCTACCGATACTATTCGTGTCGGTAGCGGTGAACCTGTTGGTTTTTATGTTAGAATCAGTAATGACAAACAAAAAAATCTTGGCTACCACTCAGGCAATCTTGAAAAAATTTAATAAAAGGACAATTTTATGAATAACATTATCTACCTAGTATTAATGGAACCAGACATTGAAAAAGAGAATAAAATTATTGAATTAAAATTATATGAAGGTAACGACCTCAAACGAATTAATCTTTATGAAAATATTGATAATAAAGAAAAACATGGATATGATAAAAATGATATAACCTTAAATGAACCTGTATATTATAAAGATCTTATTCAATATTTTACAGATGATTTTGCCGAGGCTGAAGCCATTTCAAAAGGGTTCTCAATCTTTAAAAATCAAATTAGAAAACAAAAGGACATTTTAAATGAAAGGTCGATGTGAAGATATGCGCCCTTATGGAAAAGGCGTTTTAAGTGTTGATAGAGACAATGAAGGTGATTATCATATACAGATAATGATCGATGATCGTCAAAATAGTGATGATTTTGAAAATTATCATCGTGTTTCTTTAGAGTTTGTTTCTCATTGCTCAAGAAGTCCAGAAACGCTCAAAGCACTTGAAAATCTGATGATAGCTATTGAAAAAGATAACGAGCAAAAACCAGACATGGCTTGGCCTCCCAAAAGAGGATAAATTATGATTATTGATACATTTTGTTTTAATCAAAAAACCAAAAAAGAACGAATTGAGAATCTGATTTTGCCTAATCCCAACAAGAAAAAAGTCAGTAGTGATGAAATCACCGTTGCCATTTTCCCAATTTTTCAGGATTTTCGTATGCGATGGGCTGTTCGAAAGCCAAACTTTATTAAAAATCGAGAGCTTAACATTGTGATAAAAAGAGACACCCATCACAGAAGATTACAGGTATTGTCTCGAAAAAGGGAAAATACACCCCAAAAACTCAATTTCAGAATGTATTCTTGATTTGCTATTTTATCTGTTTTTTGATATAATACTCTAAATTAATAGATAAGGTATATAAGCCATGAGCGAACAAGTAACCCCTGAAAAACATAAAGAGTATCTTGAAGAAAAAGAACCCAAGCAGCCTGAACAATATTCTGTTGTTCTTTTGAATTCAGATTATGCAGAGTTTATGTGTGTTCTTTTGTCTTTGACTCAAACTTTTGGCATTGATAATCAAAAAGCCATGCACCTGACCCAACAAGCTCATATGCATGGTGAGGTCTGCATTGCCACTTACTCAAAAGATATTGCAGAGACTAAAGCTGAACAAGCTTATAATCAACTTGTATCATTACATCAAGAACGCGGCCTTGAGACACCTTCAGCAATTTATCAAGCTCAACCTTATTCGGAGTAACTATGGAAAAAGAATACGAATACGTCAGTGTCGAAAGCATTTTTTCTATTTACAAAATCAAAGACAACAAAGACAGCAAAGACCTATTACTGAAAAGACTTAGAGAAGGCTGGGAGATCTTTCATTCTGAAATTGGCTATGGAAAAGAATATATTTATAAAATGTATATTTTAAGAAAAGAAAAGAATACAGATCAACAAAAAATACACGAAGAATAAATTGGATTTAATTATGAACAAAGAATTCGAACTTAAGCACTTTTCTATTCAGGCTAATGTTAAATACGACAAAGAGTAGATCAGAGATTTTGACATCGAAATTTTTGAGCATGTAGCTGATGGTTGGACTATCGAGCATCATGATAGTTCTTGCTCTGAAGAGCACATTTTAAAGTTCTACATCTTAAAAAGACTAGTAACAGAACATAGAATTTCAGAATCTTAAACAAAAACACCTTGGATTAGTCCAAGGTGTTTTCTTTTGGCATATGGTAATAAATATGACCTTCTTTTCCAATTTCATATATAAAACTTCTATTCAAATAAACCATTTCTTCATCTTCTAAAACTTTATTTAACAGATTAACTCCCTTTTTTTCTTCAACTTCCATTGTAATTAATGAACCTAGACCACCATTGCCTATTAAATACCAAGATCCATCCAAAGCCTTAAAAAATTTGACCACAGAATTGCTACCTACATTTTTTTCTAAAGTTCCTGCAATATCCATAAAAACCTCATAAATTGAAGATTTAAAATCTTTATGCTATATTAACATTATAAACAAATTTATTCAATCTTATGGATTTGAAAACATGATAAACAGAGCGGCTGAGAACTCTTTTTTACAAGCACTTTACGAACAAAAAAATATTATCCCTAAAATATCTTTAAAGGATTTTAATAAAGATCCACTTCTTGAAACCAATCTGGAAAAAGAACTGACAAAACAAATTAATGAATTTCTCGCTCTAGAACTCTTGCCTCTTTACACTAGTATATTAGCATATCGAAAACAAATTGTTCCTGAGTATTACTATCCAAAATATGAAAACGATTATTATGAAATATCAAAATACAGAGATTTTCAGCACTTTTCACTGACCGTTTTTTTTGATAAAGAAACACTTATTAATGCTCACTTATTTGGCTCTATTTATACATTTGTAAAACAGTTTTTCTCAACATCGAATTCATTGATTCATCAACATTTGATTTATAATATTACAAAATATTTTTCTAACTATATTGGAAACTTGTCGATTGATCAATTATTCACTCTTTATGAACTACCATCTGAACAACAAAAATTAAAAATATGCCAAGACAGATCTAAAAATTTTAATAAACATTTGAATGAAAGGAAAGAACTTAATAAAATACTTGATGACATTTTAAAAGACACAAAACAATTTGAAAAAACGCTGGTTTTTATTTCAAACAGTAATATTTATCATTTAAGCACAAAACAAATAAAAAATGCTTTAACGACAGAGAAGGATTCTGTTTCTGCTTTGGAAGCTCATTTAAAGCTGAATCCATTATCTTTATATGACAGAAATCATTATTTATCGGTTATCGTCATAGAGCCCACTCACCTTAAAATTCAATACAATATTGTTAAAATATATCGTGGATTCACCCTTGATAAATCGAATGGATTCTTCTCCATTTCACCAGAAAATTTAAAAAAGGGGCTTAATGTGGTGAAAAAACATTGGGTTTTCCGTTATTTTAATCTTTAGATATTTTCAATACATTCATTAAATGCTATAATAGTATTATACAAACTATGAAAGGTATTTTATGTACACACCAACGGAATTTGAAGATAAAAGATTTCAGGAAATTTTTGATGAAGAGCGTCGAAAAATCAAAGAAACCGATGAGCGCATGATGAAAGAGCACAACGAAAGAATTAAAGCTCTTAAAGAAAAGGGAGAATATCAAGAGCCTACCGAGCAAGAAATTAGAGATGAGCTTCAAGGTCAAATTTATGACTCTTATAAAGATGTTCATGGCATTAAAGGTCGTTTTTTTGATTATGATTCAATGAGCACTGAAGAAATGCATCGAGTAGCTGATGAACTTAGTGAAGAAATTCGTCTTTCAATTGCTTATGAAAGAGCCGATGATATTTATTATGAAGAGCAACTTGAGAAAGCCAAAAATACAGAAGGGGCTATTATCTCTGAAAACCCACATTTTGATGAGGATTTTGTTAAACATGGCAATGAAAACATTGATTATGGTGGCGAACGTAGGTATAATATTTATATTCCAGACGACAAAGAAGAGCCCAAAAACTCTTTTGCAGATGCCTTCAAAAATGCAAAAACTTTGAAGTCTTCTAAAAGAAAGAATAAACTTTAATGATATTTATTAACAGGAGAATACATATGAAGCAAGCCAATGTTTTTTTTACTTACACTCTTAAAGGAAAAGAATACAAAGACAGCAAGTACTTCTCCTATTCAGGAAATAAAGAAGAATTGGAAAGCATCATCTACAATCATTTGAACACACTATATCCAAATTTTGTTTCTCATGTTTCTATAACTTCGATTCAAAATCTTTAAAAGACAAAAGAGCGCTTAGCGCTCTTTTTTAATCTCCCTCATATTCTCTCTTTTTATTCTCCATTTCTTCAACAACTTTATCTATATCTACTTCTTTTAACTCATCAAACGTTATTTCCGCAAAAAACTTTACTGGATTGTATTCATTCCGGGTTGCTTCTTTTAAAAAACAGAACCTTTCATTATCAGACAAAGACTCTTTATTAAAACCACGATAAACTTCTAGTTTTCTTTTATCCAAATCAATAACGTAACACCACTCACAGAATAAAGAATCTGCTGCAAATTCCAAATCCTTATTTATGAGAACCGTTTCCTCTGCTTCCATTACAATTTCTATTAACTTTCCACCTGACGTATTTCTATGAAGAGATGGAAAGTTTTTTTCATAATTATCTGATGCTGACACATCCATCAATAATCCCATATTTTCATCTTCTCTTCCGCCACAAGATAAAATTGCCGCTTTCAATTCATCTTCTGTCACTTCTTTTGTAAGGTTTATTTTTTTTACAAGAACATCTATTTTATCTTCTTTTAAGATGGACTGAAGGATTTTCATTAAATCTCTTCCAACGCCTCCAATATAGCCATCCCATTGACCATATTGAGCAATTTTATACTCACCGTCTTTTACGACACATGTTAAATTTCTTGTACCCATTATTTTATTCTCCTATTTTAAAGTTACTAATTTCTATACTATCTTTTATTAAAGCTAATATACTTTCTACGCTTTCTTCATTTATTAAATCTTTAAACCTAATATTAAACACATATTTAACTGGCTTATATTCTTGACTTAAATCTTGTAAAAAAATAAAACCTCTCCTCTGGTTTCAGCTCTTCCTTGTTACAACCTTTATAAATTTCTAAACAATTTTTATCCAAGTCTAAAAGATAAAACCACGCACAATGCCATGATTTTCGTGCAAAGTGTTTTGAATGATATGAATAGTCGAATATATTTATATTTTTTACAATCTCAAAGACATCTTCAATTTCCAAATAAGGATTAAAAAGTTTAAAACTCTTAAATTCTTCATCTTTGTTCATTTTTGTTGCATTATCTATTGCAATTAAATCATCTCTCTTAGTGGTTTTCACCAAGTTTATATTATCTTTAAATTTTTCCATTTCTTTATTTTCTAAAACTCTTTTTAAAAAAAACAACAATTTGAAACAAGATATCTCAAAATCTATATTTTTGTTTTGAGAGACGGTTAATATATATTTTTGATTTTTTACAATGCACAAATGATTTTCTAAAGCCATTAAGATACCCTTATACATTCATGTTCTTTTTTGATGACACTTGCAAAATAACTTCCCTTTGAATCTGCATCCATAAATTCTTCGTAAGTTTCATTAGAAACGTTTTCATACATATAAATAC
>JYMV01042799.1_pt1 | contig 10198 bp, 12 predicted proteins | sample 338911 | NCBI WGS metagenome assembly JYMV01 (sample SAMN03354496, study PRJNA234377) | hydrothermal vent metagenome | biome: Deep sea; feature: Hydrothermal plumes at the Eastern Lau Spreading Center, Western Pacific Ocean; material: Seawater | place: Tonga | collected 2009 | depth 2000 m m
TCCACAACCCTTTTTAAGATGCCATTTAACTCATTTGAAGGATCGTATTTTAAATGGTCCGAAGAAAGGATTGCAAGGGTGCTGTCGTAATAAGGTTGTGCCTTGGCATACTCCTCGGCATCAAAAAATATTTCTCCGGTCTTAAGGAACGACAACGCTTTTTGGTTGGTGTTGGTGGTGCTTGTTCTAACCGACATTTTCAGGTTTTCAAGCGCTTCGTTTTTCATGTTTTGTTTCAAATCGAGTTTTGCGAGCGCATAATATATCTGGTCAAAATAATCTGTGTTTTTATCATCCTTAAGCATTTTGGTGAGGAGCTTCTTGATTTCGGGGATGGAAATATTGCCGCCCAAACCGGAGAGTTCCGCGATTTTCATTTTGGCGTTGAATTCCATTTCATAAAGTGGCCGACTCTTTAAAACACGTTGAAACCCTTCAATGGCTAGGGTGTGGTTTTTGTCTTGTTCATAGAGTTGGGCAAGGATGTAAATGAACCTTGCTTTTTTCCTTTTCCTGCGGATGAGGTCCGTTGCCCCAGTCAAAGGGGTGGCAGCTTTAGTCCAGTTTTCTTGTTGAAGGTGGAGGTTGGTATTCACGAGTTCCAGTTCAGCTTTCAGCTTTTTAGGAAAATTCTGTTCTGAACGAATGAGGGTAATAACCGTTTCGGCTTCTTTATACTTTTCCTGTGCGATGTAAGAGTTAGCAACCCACATTAATGACTCGTACCAAACGGGTTGGTGCTTCATCCTGTGCAGGAATTCCTTCTCAGGTTCATCTTCCACGTCTGGCTTTTTGTCTTTATTGTCTGGTTGGTTGGCATTGTTTTTTGAGCTACTTCCTTTTTTCTTCTTTTTTTTCTTCTTTTTCTTCTTTTTTTTCTTTTTCTTCTTTTTCTTCTTCTTGCTTGATTTCTTTTTCTTACTGCTGCTGGTTTTTTTGCGTGGTTTCTTTTTCAGGTCCTCGGCCTTGTATTTGGTTGAAATGTATTGGAATACTTCCAACCCGTTTTTTAATTCCCCTTTTAGGTAATAAGCTTTCCCGATGAGGAAGTAACAGTCGTCAACCCATTTGCTGGGTTCGTGTTTTTGAATAGCAATGGAGGATTTCTTAATGATTTCTTCGAGGTCGGCTGCATAGGCTTTGGCATCTTCGGTATCTCTGTCTTTGTAAAGTGACAAAACCTTTTCATAATCATCCTGCCTCGATGCAGCCATGCTCAACTGGGTGTCGTGCATCTTCAAGTCAGCGTTGTAATATGGGTTGTAGCGGGCAGAGGTATTGTGGTAGGCCTGGCCAAGGAAATTTTTCTGCCCCGCTTTTTTACTCGAAGAACAACTTGAAAGCAAGAAGCCCGTGCCGATAAAACAGAATAACAATAATTTTGTGAACCTCAATTGAATGTCGTTTTGTTCGTCTATTAAAACCTTGTTCTTTTGCGAAGGTTAGGCTGGTTTTTAACGGTTGAAAGATATTGAATTTGCAGGGTATAACTTTCACGGTGTTTTCAACCGAAAAAAGAAAGCCTGAATGCGCTAAAGTACATTGTTGCAGCCAATTGTTTCAAACGGGTTAATAAACTACTTTTTTGCAAAATTATTTTAAATTCCATTAAAACCTAAATAAGCTACAACGAAATGGCTGCTGAAAAAAAGCGACAGAAAAAATTCCTTGATAAGATGGTAAACCGCTACCGGTTAGTGGTGCTAAACGATGATACCTTTGAGGAAAAGGCTTCATTCAGGCTTTCGCGCATGAACCTTTACTTGCTGTTCAGCACGGTTTTAGTTGTGATTGTTTCATTGACCTTGGCGGTAATTGTTTTCACCCCTTTGAAGGAATACATCCCCGGGTATGCCGATGTTAATTTGAGAAAGGAAATGGTTGATTTGAAGTTACGGGTTGATTCGATAGAAAACGTGGTGAGGCAGGACGAACTATGGTTTCAAAATTTGAAAAATGTAATATCGGGTAAGGTAGATACTGGAAATATTGAAGTTGTGAAGCCCGGTGTGAAGTATGATAGCATCACGCTTGATAAGATTCCTCCTGAAGACACTAAATTGAGGGAGCAGATTGAAAGTGAAAGCCATTATTCGCTTATATTTTCCGATGATGATGAAAACGGGTATTCAGGATTGGGCAGGGTTCACTTTTTTCGGCCTGTTGATGGGGTAGTTACCTCCGAGTTTAATCAGGAATCGGGCCATTATGGAATTGACATTGCCGCTGCTGAAAATACTCCTGTAAAAACCAGCCTCGATGGCACCGTTATTATGAGTTCATGGACTCTGCAAACCGGTTATGTGCTTGCCATTCAGCACAAAAATAGTTTAATATCGTTTTATAAGCATAATTCAGTTTTATTTAAAAAAGTTGGTAATTTTGTAAGTTCCGGAGAAGTGGTTGCCGCAGTGGGAAGCAGTGGGGAACAAACAACCGGCCCACACCTGCATTTTGAATTATGGCACAATGGCATTCCAATCAATCCCCGGGACCACATAGTCTTCTAACCATATTATTCCAATAAAATAAAACGTTATGTTTGGCAACAGTAATAAAGAAAACGGGTCGTTATCCAAGGCCAGTTCAGGTGGCTCTTCATCAGTGAACACATTTGGTGTAGGGACCTTAATAGAAGGTGCAATCAAGTCGGAAGGGGATGTAAGGATTGATGGGAAAATTATCGGCACTATTTCATCTAAGGCAAAAGTGGTTGTAGGGCCAACGGGTGTCATTGATGGGGAGATATTTTGCACCAGTGCAGATATTTCAGGATGGGTTACCGGTAAGCTACAAGTAAAAGAACTTTTATTTTTGAAGAGCACCGCAAAAATTAATGGTGACCTGGTAACCAACAAACTTGTTGTGGAAAAGGGGGCTGAATTTAACGGAAACTGCAGTATGGGTGCCAAGCAAATAAGCCATGGGGAAAAAATCACCGAACAACTCGAAAAACAAGCCGTCTGACAGTCAATATATCCGTTATTCAAGCTTGGGGTTTCAACTCATAGCCACTATTGCTATCGGAATGTTCATTGGTGTGAAATTGGATGACTGGTTGGAAATGGAAAAACCCATATTCACTGTCTGCGTTTCTGTTTTTTTTGTTATTATAGCACTCTATATTGTTGTTAAGGACCTCCTCAAGGAGCAGTAAACCTATTAATGAAACAATTGCCCTACTTCGGGAATTTAGTTACTGTTTACCTGGTAATTTTACTTTGTATCAACATCCTCGCAAGAATTGATTTGCTGGGGCCTCACCAAAAATTCACCCTAATCGCCTGGTTTTTTCTTTCCTGTCTGACCACCCTTGCTCATTACCTGAATTCGAAGGCACTTTACCCGGAAGTTAAAGGGCAATTTACGGCTTATTTTGCCGGAGGTTTTGTGATCCATTTTGTGCTCTCGGTCTTGTTTGTGGTAGTTTATAAATTGACGGTGAACCCACCAGAGCTCAGCTATGTGATTCCATTCTTCGTATTGTTTGCCATATTTAAAGTAATTGAGATTACTTTTCTACTTAAGGTTGCCAGACATGTACAAAAATCGAAGAAGGAAATTGAGGTGAAGTAGGGCTTAGGTTAACTCCCCGGGTTTATTGATTTTAAAATTCTCAAGGAAAGAAGTGGTGAAGTTGCCTGATTTGAAATTTTCATCCCGCATCAACTGGATGTGAAAGGGCACGGTGCTTTTCACCCCTTCAATCACAAATTCGTTTAATGCCCGGTCCATTTTAGCGATTGCTTCATCGCGTGTTTTTGCCCGGCAAATAACTTTTGCGATCAGCGAATCGTAATAAGGGGAAACTGTGTAGCCTGCATATACATGTGTGTCAACTCTTACACCATGTCCTTTCGAAGTATGCAAAACAGTGATTTTCCCCGGACTAGGCACAAAGTTGTTATAGGGGTCCTCAGCATTAATCCGACATTCTATGGCATGGAGTTGAGGTAGATACGACTTCCCGGAAATCGGAACACCAGCAGCAATTTTGATTTGTTCCTTAACAAGGTCATAGTCTATCACTTCCTCAGTTACGGGGTGCTCAACCTGAATTCTTGTGTTCATTTCCATGAAATAGAAATTCTTGTGTTTATCGACAAGAAATTCAACAGTGCCAAGGCTTTCGTATTTAATGGCTTTTGCGGCTTTAATCGCTGCATCTCCCATTTTCTTTCGAAGTTTATCATCTACAAAAGGGGAAGGGCATTCTTCCAGCAGTTTTTGATGCCTTCTTTGAATGGAACATTCGCGTTCAGACATATGCAAGACTTTTCCGTATTGGTCACCCGCAATCTGTACTTCTATATGGCGTGGTTCCTCAATAAATTTTTCTAGGTAAAGACCATCGTTACTGAAAGATGCTTTTGCTTCGGTTTGTGCACTTTCAAAGCTGTTTTCGAATTCTGCTTCGTTCCAGACCAGTCGAATCCCTTTTCCACCGCCACCGGCAGTTGCCTTTAACATGACCGGGTATCCAACCTTTTTCGCAATTTTTTTCCCTTCCTTTATTTCTGTGATCAGCCCTTCTGAACCGGGAATAACCGGCACACCGGCTTTTTTCATGGTGTCCTTGGCGGTTATTTTATCACCCATCATACGGATCATATCGGCTGTCGGGCCGATAAATTTCATTCCGTACTCGGTACAGATTTCTACAAACCGGGGATTCTCTGCTAAAAAACCATAACCTGGGTGAATGGCATCTGCATTGGTGATTTCCGCTGCGGCCATAATGTGCGGGACATTCAGGTACGATTCTGCACTTGAGGCTGGCCCAATGCAAACGGCTTCATCTGCAAACCGAACATGCAGGCTGTCTTCATCAACTGTAGAGTGTATAGCCACAGTTAAGATGCCCATTTCGCGGCAAGTGCGAATGATGCGAAGCGAGATTTCCCCTCGGTTGGCAATGAGAATTTTCTTAAACATAAGCTAACAATACCAGTTATCTGCGGAAAACGATCAGCCTGCCGGATCGATTAAGAAAAGAGGTTGATCATATTCGACCGGGGTTGCATCTTCAACCAAAACTTTCACCACTTTGCCTTCTACCTCCGACTCTATTTCGTTAAATAGTTTCATGGCTTCAATAATGCAGATCACTTTCCCCGATGGCAATATGTCCCCTACCTGTATAAACGGGTCTTTGTCTTGAGCAGATGCTCTGTAAAATGTTCCGATCATTGGGGACTTAATGATGATGTACTTGTTTTGTTCAGCAGGTTCACCTTGCTCTGTTTCTTTTTTCGTATTTTCAGCCGAGAGGGGGCTTTCCTCTTTAGCCTCAGCAGGATGTACCGGTTGAACAGGCATCGCTATTTGAGTCGGTGCTGCTATTTCGCCTTTCATCCTGAACCCTTCTGCGTATTCTTTTGTCCTGATTGTTATCTTAAAATCGTCTTCCTCAACCTTTATCTCACTTATATTCGATTTGTTGACGAGTTTTATCAGGTCTTGTATTTGTTTAAAGTCCATGTTAGAAATGTCTTTATAAAAATTGCATTGAAAATCCGCAGTGGGTAAAAGTAGAAAATTACCCTCTCACCCGTTCCATATAAGAACGGGTTTCAGTGTTCACTTTGATTTTATCCCCTGTGTTTATAAACAATGGAACGGGTATTTCGGCCCCGGTTTCTACTTTTGCGGGTTTCAGGGTGTTGGTTGCAGTGTCACCTTTTACGCCCGGTTCTGTGTATTTAACTTCCAGCACTACAGATGCAGGTATATCGCAAGTGAGCGGAGTTTCAGTTTCGGCATGGTAAAGTATTTCTATTTCCTCCCCATCCTTTAACAGATCGGCATTTTCAATCATTTTCTCTTCAATTGAAATCTGCTCGAAAGTTGTCTGGTTCATGAAGTTTAATCCATTGTCGTCTTTGTAGAGGTATTGAAATTTTCTTCTTTCAACACGTGCTGTGTCAATTTTGGCCCCTCCGTTGAAAGTGTTATCCAAGACCCTGCCGGTTGTCAGGCTTTTCAGTTTTGTGCGGACAAAAGCACCGCCTTTACCTGGCTTTACATGCTGAAAACTGAGTATCTGAAAAATATCGTTGTTGAAATGGATACACAAGCCGTTTCTGATGTCTGCTGTTTTTGCCATTTTGTTTCTGTGTTTGTAACAATGGGTTATTTAATTGATACTTTGGGTTGATGCAAAGATGGCGATTCTTTTCAGGAATTGTATGCCCATTTCAGGTATATTGATCCCCAGGTGAAACCTCCTCCGAATGCAGCGAGAATGAGTTTGTCGCCCTTTTTTAATTGATCTTCCCATTCCCACAGGCAGAGAGGAATAGTGCCGTTAGTTGTGTTGCCAAATTTATGGATGTTTACCATCACTTTTTCTTCCGGTACCCCGGTCCGTTTTCGTGTGGCATCTATTATTCTTTTGTTTGCCTGGTGTGGAACCAGCCAAGCTATGTCTTCGCTTTTCAGGTTGTTGCGTTGCATAACTTCCTCGGCAGCATCGGCCATTTTCGCCACGGCAAACTTAAAGACTGCTTGCCCTTCCTGGTAAACGAAGTGTTCTTCGGCATCAACTGTATCGTGTGAAGCCGGTTTTAGAGAACCGCCTGCTTTCTGGTGTAGGTGAAGGCATCCGCTTCCATCGGACCGAAACACTCCGTCTACAATTCCGTTTCCATTTTCATTGGCTTCGAGGAGGACTGCTCCACCTCCATCACCAAAAATTACACAGGTCTGTCTGTCCCTGTAATTGATGATCGATGACATTTTATCGGCACCAACCACAATAATTTTCTTGTAAGTGCCTGCTTCTATAAATTGCGATGCTGTAGTGAGGGCATACAAAAATCCGGAACAGGCCGCGTTGATGTCGTAACTGAAACACTTGGTTATACCTGATTTATCGGCAATCAGGTTGGCCGTTGCAGGGAACATCATGTCCGGGGTAACCGTAGAGCAGATCAAAAGGTCAATTGAGTCTGGGTCAGTTCCTGTTTTTTCCAGCAAGCCCTTCACAGCCGCAGTACCGATGTGCGAGGTAGCCTCGCTGTGTTGCTTTGCAATCCTTCTTTCTAAAATCCCGGTGCGTGTCCTGATCCACTCATCCGTGGTATCTACCATCTTCTCTATTTCAGCATTGGTCAGTATATACTCAGGGACATACCCGTTTACTCCAGTGATGGCTGCTCTAGTTTTGGGCATCTACGGTTACAATAAAATGCTACGGATCAGATTTTGGTGAATGTCGGGGTTGCAGGTCTGGTTAAACGGTGGTTGCCTTTTCAATAGCCAATTTTCCTTTGTAAAAACCACATTCATTGCAAACATGGTGATAAAGGACCGGTGCCCCGCAGTTTGAACAGTTCACTACATTAGGTACCGGAGCCTTGTAGTGTGTCCTTCTTTTATCCCTTCGGGTTTTGGAGGTTTTTCTCTTAGGATGTGCCATTGTTCTTTTGTTTTATTCAGTTTTAAATTTTTCCAGGGCTTTCCATCTAGGATCGGTCGGCCCAACTTTCTGATTTGTGTTTTGTCTTTTATGTTGTTCTATCAGTTCAAGAATCCGTGGATTGCAAGAAGGTTGTTGGTTTTTGTTTTCAGGATGGTTTTTTTTCAGCGGAACCGAAAGATTGGCATATTCATATAAATATTGGCTCAAATCTAATTTGATTTCACAATCGGCCAGGTAAACCACATCAATCTGCTCCTCAGGCTTTTCCATGTTGTGCGGATAAAACTTCACATACATGTTACAGTTGCCTTCTATCGGCAAATTAAACTCACCTAGGCACTTGTCACATTCTGCAGTGATGGTTCCTCTAATGTTGAAACCTAATTTGAAATGATATGGCCTTTTTTCAAAATATACCCCAACATCTATATTCCCATGCTGAATCGGTGAATCCTCGTATTGCGCAAAGAACGTATCATCAAGATGAAAGTCGAAATGGTATTCACCATTTTTCAATCCGGCAAATTTTATACTGTACTCTCTCCGCAAACCCATCTTCAATGATTAAAATTTGAAAAGCCGCACAAAGGTAAGTATTAGAATTGAAAGTGGAAATGTTCCGGTGATCGGATTATTTGGTCATTCTTTGTTGGTATGATTGACGCATTCAATGACAGATATTGGAAAATCTCATGGTCGGAAGTGCAGTTAACAATATATTGGCAAACTGATTTCTATACACCAATTTTTCAATACCCACTACCACTAACAAGCAACGAACAACCAATAACCAATAACCGATCATCGATGAGCCCGTTCTTTTCTCAGAACACGGTGTTGCACCGGGTTATCGCTCATTTCATTGTATGTTTTTCGATGTTTGAAGATTTCTACAGCCTGGAAAACTGCGGCCCTGAATGATTGCTCCGAGGCTTCATTTTTGCCGGCAATGGAAAAAGCTGGGCCATGGTCTGGTGAAGTCCTGATGACGGGCAGGCCCGCTGTGAAGTTCACTCCGTTTTCAAAAGAAAGCCCTTTGAAGGGAATTAGACCCTGGTCGTGGTACATGGCTAGGATAGCATCGAATTTATGGTAGTTTCCCGATCCGAAAAAGCCATCGGCTGCAAAAGGGCCGTAAGCCAGGATGCCCTCTTCTTGCGCATTTTCTATGGCTGGCACAATCTGGGCTGATTCCTCTTTGCCGAGCAATCCGCTATCACCGCTATGCGGGTTTAATGACAGCACGGCAATCTTTCCGCGTTCTATCGCAAAATCGTGAAACAGTGATTCGTGCATTAGCTGTAGCTTTTTGGTTATCTTTTTAGCCGATATTGCAGCCGCAATTTCGTTAACGGGAATATGCACAGTAACCAGCCCTATCCGCAAAGTGTCGTTCACCATAAACATCAAGCTTTCTTCCTTGTTGAAATATTGGGTGATGTATTCAGTGTGCCCGGTGAATTGGGTTTTTTCCGAATTGATTTGACTTTTATCAACCGGGGCTGTAATCAGCACATCAATATTGGCCTGGGCCAAATCGTTTAAGGCTGTGTCAAGAGCAGTAAGAGCGTATTCCCCAGCCTTTCTGGAAGGAGCGCCCAGGTTTACGATCAGGTTTTCATCAAGGCAATTGAAGACGTTGAGTGTCTTTGGGCTCAGGTTCGACAGATTAGAAACAGTTTGATAGTTAAGCTGTTCTAAGTTGAGCACTTTTCGGTGATAAGCCAAAGCTGTTGATGAACCATACAAAACCGGGGTACAAAAGTTATACATCCTCTGATCGAGGAAAGTTTTCATGATCACTTCAAGGCCGATGCCGTTAACGTCTCCTATGCTTATTCCTGCAATTACCTTTGCACTCATCTTTCGTTTATTGGATTTACCTGTTAATCAGGAAATCGGTGAGCAACCGAACACCTACCCCTGTTCCGTTCTTACACCGGTAATTTGAGGGGGATTGAAGGTAGGCCATTCCTGCTATATCCAAGTGAATCCATGGATAATCGGTGAAATGTTCAAGAAATTTGGCTGCTGTGATAGCTCCTGCTGTTGGGCCACCTACATTTTTCATGTCTGCGATATCAGATTGGATGTACTCACCGTATTCATCCCAAAGTGGCATTTCAATAAGGCGTTCGTAAACCCGTTTTCCGGCAGTTTTTAACTGTTGGGTTGTTTTTTCATCTGCTTTTGAAAAAGCAACCATGGCTTCCTTGCCTACAGCCCGTGCTGCTGCACCGGTAAGCGTTGCCAGGTCGATCACCAACTCGGGCTTGAATCTTTGGGCATAACTTAGCGCATCGGCCAGGATCAACCTTCCTTCCGCATCGGTATTGAGTACTTCTACCGTTTTTCCGTTTGAAATGGTGATTACGTCCCCCGGAACGTAAGCATTCTTCCCCGGCCGGTTGTCGGTTGCGGGTATCAGGCCTATCACATGAAGTGGTAGCTTTAAAGCGGCTGCTGTATATAATGCGCCAATCACTGCAGCCGCACCGCCCATGTCACTTTTCATAAACTCCATGGCACCCGGGGTTGGTTTCAAACTGAGGCCACCGGTATCGTAAACCACCCCTTTGCCTACCAAAACGATAGGCTGTTTGTTTTTTGCTTTAGCGGGTTTCCATTCCAGGACACTGAAAGTTGGGGGGTCTTCACTGCCACGGTTCACAGCCAGCAGACCACCCATTTTCAGAGAAGTGATTTTGCTTTTGTTCATCACCTCTGTTTTAAACCCTGCTTTTTTGCCTGCCGCTTTTATTTCCTTACTCAGTT
>JYMV01049846.1_pt1 | contig 10197 bp, 10 predicted proteins | sample 338911 | NCBI WGS metagenome assembly JYMV01 (sample SAMN03354496, study PRJNA234377) | hydrothermal vent metagenome | biome: Deep sea; feature: Hydrothermal plumes at the Eastern Lau Spreading Center, Western Pacific Ocean; material: Seawater | place: Tonga | collected 2009 | depth 2000 m m
TTCATAGATGAAATCCATCGCTTATCTAATGTCATTGAGGAAATATTATACTCAGCAATGGAAGACTACAATCTAGATATCATGATCGGGCAAGGTCCAAGCGCACGGTCAATAAAATTAGAACTCCCTCCTTTTACGCTAGTGGGGGCGACAACAAGAGCGGGGCTACTTACTTCTCCACTAAGAGATCGGTTTGGCGTCGTACACCGTTTGGACTATTACAGCCCAGAAGAACTCGAAACAATCATCGCGCGCTCAGCTTTAATCCTGAAAATTGAAACTCATTCTGATGGCGCAAGAGAAATTGCACGTCGTTCTCGGGGCACTCCCCGTATTGCCAATCGACTACTCAGACGTGTTCGTGACTACGCGCAGGTTAAAGCTGAAGGCATTATCACAAAAGAGGTGGCTAAAAAATCTTTGGAGATGATGGAAGTGGATCACCTTGGACTCGATAAAATGGATCACAAGCTAATATTGACCCTCATTGAAAAGTTTAAGGGTGGGCCAGTCGGAGTCGAAAGCCTTGCCGCTTCTATCAGCGAAGAAAAAGATACAATCGAAGACGTGTTAGAGCCTTACCTTATGCAATCCGGATTTATTCAGCGAACTCCACGAGGAAGAATCGCAACCGAAATCGCCTACCAACACTTTGGCATCACACCACCAAAACAAAACCAGCAGGAAAAGTTATTTTAAACAATGTGTCCTACAGGAAAGATCACCGACAAGAAAGTTTTAAACCAAGCCGATCCATTAAACAATAGAAATACAAGGTACCTGCAAACAAAAAAACGTTTTGTATAGTGATGAAGGGAACCAGATAAAAAAGATTGTTGGCAACTTCTAAAAAGAGAAAAACTAAAATTAAGCCGCCCAGACTTCTTTAAATTGTTCCAAAAATCGAGTGTCCATTTTGGTCGCACCAAGAAGGTGTTCTGATTGATAGGTAGCAGACCCGTGAAAATCTCTACTTCCTGTGATAATTAGCCCAAATTTTCGTGAGAGATCTTTATAGTATTCCACTTTCCTCGTACGCTCGTGGTAGGGGTAAACGCATTCCATACCCAACAGTCCAAAGGACTTCAACTCTTCAACCATCCCAGGAACATCTTCATACGTTCTTCCTTTTGCAGGATTGCACAAAGAGTAAGATCTCTCCCCAGGGTGAGCCAACACCGGAACACCATTACATTCGCGAATCAGCTTACAGGCCCTCTCCATTTCCAAGTTTTCTCGCTCCACGTTGTACTCGACAAGATAACGATCAAAGGCCTCTCGAGTGGTGGAAACGATGCCAAGTCGAACCATCTCTTTAGCCAAATGAGGCCTCGCAAGAACGCCCTCAGCGGCACGGCGAACATTTTCATATTCTATAGTCCCTCGAAATTTTTCAGGAATCACTTCATTAATGCGATCAATCAATTCGCGCATGCGCCGCTCCCTCTTAGACGCCATTTTCCCAACTTCGTGTGATAATTCATCCGATAGAGACTTGGCAGACTCAAAATAGGCAAGCAAATGAAGATTAAACCCTCTATAACAAACCGTTATTTCAATTCCAGGAAAACCAAAAATTTCCTCCGCATTGGTCGCTGCCATAAATTCTGAGATGCCCTCGAAGGTATCATGATCTGTCAAACTCAGCACTGAAACCCCATTACCCTTGGCAATATCAACCAATCTCGTTGGGGAAAACGCTCCATCAGAAAAGGTTGAATGCATATGGATTTCGAATTTTTTCATAAAACCATTCTAAACCTATTTAAGTAATTTGTAAAAGCATAAGGAATGTACACCCAATATAGATCCAAAAATTCAAAGCTTGATTGCCTTGTTAATACTTTTTCGATATTCTTAGTTTGTGCATAAATATCAACCCAAAAAAAGTTGGATTGCAATTTCTATTTTCTTAGGAATAATGAGTAGCACACCCTCATTTTCTGAAGACTCTTCACGTGAATTCCTTATTGTGTATTCTGGAAACACCTTGGGCGAACTTAAGCCATGTGGGTGTGCTAAGGAAGAAGATCAAGGTGGATTTGAACGCCGATTAACCTATCTCAAACAAGTCCTCGCAAATTCAAAAAACATATTATTGGTCGATACCGGAGATAATTTTAAAGCACCCTCAACGCAAGGGAAAATCAAAGCGCGTTACATCATGCAGGCAATGTCTAAATCAAAGTATGACGCGGTGATCCCGGGAGACAAAGACTTAGTTTATGGAGAATCTTTTCTTAATAATGACGCGTCGGTCCCTTGGCTTCTTAGCAACGCCAAGTTAAGTAAAATCAAACCACCTAAAATAAGAATCAAAAAATTGGAGAATGGTCTCACTGTCGCCATACTAGCCCTAATCGACTCAGACCTATATTACGATACCAAGCATAGCGGAGGAAGCATCACAGATCCAAAAGAGTCTGCACAAAAATTAATTGAAAAGCTCGAAACATCGGAACACCCCGATGTAATTGTTGCGCTAACACATATGAAGCGGGAAGAGGCAATCTCTATGTTGAAACTAAGTGGGGTCGACGTAGTGATTAATGGTCATATAGAAAAAGATACTGACATCATAGACACGAACCATATAGAACGTAACGGGAAGGTATTTGCTCAATCTGGGTCCAGAGGGCAAAAGATGGGCGAGTTAACTGTCAGCATTAATGACAAAGGAGAAAAATCATTTAAACAACGCATTATTCCTTTAGATTCAAATATTAAACCCGATCCTGAAATGATAGAGTGGTATGAAGCCTACAATAAAGAAGTAGAAGATTTATTCTTCACCTCGTTAGGGTCTCGAAAAAGTCAGCATGGAAAACAAAAAATCTATGCGTCGGAGCAAGCTTGTCTGACCTGCCATCCTAACAAACATGAGACGTGGAATAAATCGCGACATAGTCATGCCTATGAAACCCTAAGTCGTGTCAACAAATCGTTCGATCCAGAGTGCCTAGCATGTCATGTCACAGGATGGGGTCATAGTGAAGGATTCATTAGCGAAGTAGATACTCCTAACTTAAAGAATGTGCAGTGCGAAGTATGCCACGGACCAAGGTTAGATCACGTAAATAATTCACAGCGAAGCTTTAAAATTGACGCTAAAAAGGCTTGTGAAAATTGCCATGTAAAAAACCACAGTCCAAATTTCAACTTTTCAAAATATTGGCAAAAAATAAAACATTGACCCTCAGTAGCAATTAATATAAGGAGATTGAGCGTGAAATCCTGCGAGAACCTCTTAAAAAAAAGCGCCCTAAAAGTTTTGATTCTTTTACTGGCTAGTTTCTCAACTATTCCCAATTTCGCCCTTGCAGAAGATAAAATTAAGGGAAAATATGAAGTTATCGGTTCAATAGAAAAACTCAAGGGAGCAAAACAGGTTGAAATGATCGAGTTTTTTAACTACTCCTGCGGTCACTGTTATCGATTTTTAGAAACCTCTAAGAAGCTACACGCCAAATTCAAGGATAAGCTCTATCATAAGAAATATCCCATTTACTGGGGACAACAAACCGCCTCCCCAGCCAAGGCTTTTTATATTACCGATGAACTGGGACTTGAGGAAAAATTTACTCAAGAACTATTTGACACCAACTTCAAACTCCAAATCAACATTTTTCAGCCAAGAGTTATTCAGCGACTTTCACAACATTACAAGATTGAACAAGAAATTAGAGATGGGATGAAATCTCCTGTCATCGAAGCTAAAGTCAACGAATCACTTGCCTTGGCAAACAAATATAATGCTAATGAAACTCCGACAATTATCCTCAACAAGATATTAAAGATAACTCCAAGTATTTCAGGTGGTACCACCGAAATGATGACTGAAAACTTGGAGCTTATCATTGGAGATATTCTTGGTTATAATTAATCTAATTCATTTATAAAACAATTATTATCAGACAAACATAAATGAGACTATCTCGCTTAGCGTCCAAAAAAATATTCTCTGCCCCGTCAGCTGTTTTGTTAGGGTTATTTTTGTTATTGCCCGCAGGAGGTTCGAATTCAACCCTCACTTCTTTGCCTAATGCGGAAGCGAGTTTTTTTAGTAACGACTTGGAGCTTTTTGAGGAAGTTATAGGTTTGGTGGGAGACAAATACGTTTATGCCCCTGACTACAAAAAAATGTTCATGGCTTCTATTGACAAAATGATTCGGGCTCTTGCCGATGAAAACATCTCTCTTGAAAATGAATCGACTGGACAATCCATTTCTACGTTCGACAAAAATATTCGGCATACTCTTGGTTACAATCGAGAAAGCGCTCTAGAAACCTTCAAGAAAGCATATTATTTCCTATTAGAGAAATCAGAAGGGAAATTAAGCAAAAAAAAGCTTGAAATAGCCGCTGTAACTGGTCTCATGGATTCTTTGGACCCATATTCCAAATATATGAATGCCGATAGTTTTAATAAGTCGATGCGCGACACAGAAGGAAGTTATGGTGGACTAGGCATGATTGTCACTATGAAGGATAACCGTCTACATGTAGTAAAAACCATCAAGAATTCTCCGGCCCAACGCGTAGGAATACAACCCAACGATATTTTTGAAAAGGTAAATGGAGCAAATATTGAAAAAATTCAGATATCTGAGCTTGCCGATAAACTCCGAGGCCAGCCAGGCACGGAAGTCACTGTAACCTTATATAGACCATCTGAAAAAAAAAAATACTCCCACACCCTAAATAGAGAAATAATTTCGATCGAAACTGTGGAGTATCAAACATTAAAAAACAAAGTCGGTTCCATCAAAATCACCGGTTTCTCCAAGCAAACCAATGATCAGCTGAAGGAGGCGCTCATAAAAGCAAAACGGGATAAAGTGAAAGGTTTTATTCTAGACCTGAGAGATAACCCTGGTGGCTTACTGGAACAATCGGTAAAAATAGCCAGCCATTTTCTTTATCGTAATCGCCTCGTTGTTTATACCCAGGGACGAGAACGAACTAATCGCGACGAGTATAGAGCGCGATACCAGAACAGTTTGCATTCAATGCCAGTGGTCATTCTCATAAATCAATATAGTGCAAGTGCAGCCGAAATTGTTGCAGGTGCTTTGAGAGACTCTGGAAAGGCATTGATTATCGGAGAAAATTCCTATGGCAAGGGTACGGTACAAACCATTTTTCGTACTAGCAATGGATCTGGCATTCGCTTGACAACGTCAAAGTACTACACTCCATCGGGAACGGATATTACATCACAAGGAATCGTTCCAGAAATTCACATAATGAAAGATCGTATTCCGAAAAATAGTACCGGGGCGTCTGAGCAAGCTAATATCAAATTTCTTCAAAGCGGCTCTGCGTCAACAATAAAATTGAAGGAAACCCAAATTAACGAGTTTATCGTCAAAAATCACAGCGCAGTTCTGAAAACCCCTGACCCCACCCTTGCGTTCGCTAAAATACTCATAGAAAACGTGTCGATCGCCAACAAGAAGAAAACTCTCGAAAAGGCTCGTGACTTAGCAGCTAATATTCATTACTGATTCCAAACAGGAGGCAATGCAATATTTCAATGAACATTATCGATATCGACTATGAAAAAAAGACCTTGCAAAGTGATTACTTCTCATGGCAAATCATTGCCAACGATAAAAATAAGTTTCTTCTTCTTCAACGAGAGGAAAATGGACGTTATCATGCGGCTGAAGCTGACGTAAAGAAAAAACACCTCTGGGAAGTTAAGGAAATATCATTCCGTGGTCCCGAAGGGGACACCTATTTTTTTGATGAGGAAACGGGTATAGATAAAGTTTGAACTATCAGAATCAGGCTCTCAAGCTGGGAACAGGAACCTCTTAAACTGCATTTAAAAAAGCTTTAAAGTTTTCAGGTGGCTTAAAGATTTTTTAAGTTCTTCTTTGGTTTCGTTAGCGAGAAAATTACCTCGCAAGTCGAGCTTTTTTAGATTTTTGAATTTACCAGTTCTTCCAAAAGCCAATGCTCCGGCATCGCGTGTTTCCGTCCAGCCCAATTGTATTTCTTCTAACTTAGGAAAACTATCAGATCTAGCAAGAGCCGTGGTTCCAGCATCACCTAAAATATTGTGACGCAGTATCAAACTCCTCAGTTTGGGCAATGGCGACATCTTTGCAAGCAACTCTGCGCCTACAGCAGTAATTTCGTTATACCGCAAATCTATTTTTTCAACTTTTCCCAGATATTTGCTGGAAACCAGATGCGCAATCCCCCTGTCCCCGATTTTTTTCCCGGAAAGATTTAATATTTTCCCGCTCCGCTTTAGACCCTCCTTGAACAATACATCATAATCAATCGAACCTTTGTCTAGTTGAAAGCTGAATGAGTTAACAGGTGTCAACGCAAACAGGAAGCTAACCAGAATTATAACTGCACTCTTATTGAAGGGATAATTAATCATCATCGTCAAGATTTTCTATAGCCTGCGCTCTAAGTTCATCCCAACTATTTATTTGACCATCGTCTTCCTCGTCATCATCTTGATAAATAAAATCCTCTAAATCATCTAAGTGTAAATGACACAAACGAGTGCCGCATTTTGCTTCCTCTAAAGCCTCTATACCCTGTTTCCGGATTCGATTAGATGTAAGAAATAGATACCTTAGCTTTGATAGGATTTTAGACTCTGCAATGGCAATAGCCCCCTCATCTTCCACAAGGTTTCCATAGAGATTCAGTTTTTTTAGGTTAGACATGCTAGGAGATTCAGCAATAGCTTTTACCCCGTCATCGCTAATTACATTTCCATAAAAATCGAGTTCTACTAGCTTCTTAAATTGCTCTGAGTTAGCGATAGCAATTGCACCCTCATCGCTTATATTGTTGTTTGCCAAAGTCAATCTTGTGACCCGCTTTAGGTGTTTAGATTTTGCCAGAACCACCGCTCCCTTATCCCCTAAAACTTGATTACTGAGATCCAAGACTTTTTTGTCTTCGGACAAAAATTGTTTAATCAAATACTCTACGCTAGCCACAAAACTCCTTTCCTTTCAGTATGAAGCGGCGAATGATATCTTTCTGCTTTGCAAAGAAGCTACATCATATCACATCTATATTAGCACAAGGCCTATTTTAGAAACCGCGCCTCTACCAAAATAATTTCTTCATCACGGGATGTCACTTGTCCATTAACTCGAGCATCGCGCAAGGCTTTAAGAACATCATTAAAAATTGGCCCAGGTTTTATTCCCATTTCTATCAGATCGTTACCATTGAGCTCGATGTTTGCAGACGTGTAATACTTATTGAAATAAAGTTCCGCATATTTTTTCACTCGTTCGCTGGAACAAGCGGCCAGCAAAAGAATCACTACCTCGGACGACTGGTTAGAAAAAATATCATGAATTTCACTAGGCTTAAGTTCTTTTTCTTTATTTAAGTCTCGAGCTGCCGCAACAAAACATTCCCTGTCCGAGCAAATCCGACCATAAATATTACTAGGGAAATGAAGGCGCGTCATCATCTCCTCAAAAGCTTCATCTTTAGCAACCATAAATAACGTGTAAAAATACACAAACCATGCTTCTGGTTTTTTCGGCATAGGAACCATATCCGCCCAAGCTAACGCGCTGTCTATTTTTTTCATAACAATCCAATGAAAGTCATCATCGAAGATTTCCGGAGCAATTGTTTGGAGCACTGAAAGTTCTCGCATACGATCAACACATTTCACTTGATTTGATTCATTTAAAAGAATCTTAATTTCGCCCATGAGGCGATCTCCACTCAATTGATTAATTAAATTACTTTCGATCGCGACCTTTATATTTTTTTTCGTTTGATCCTCTAGACAAAACTCAAACCTCTGCTCAAATCGAATAGCACGAAAAATACGGCACGGGTCGTCCACAAAACTTTGATCATGAAGAATCCTGATTAAACCATTCTTTAAATCGATTTCACCATCAAACAAGTCAATCAAGAAAAACATTCCCTGCCCACTCAACTTAATAGCCATACTGTTGATTGTGAAATCACGGCGAGCAAGATCCAGCTTAATGGTACTGGGCTCAACTTCTGGTAAGGCCGCGGGGTGGGGGTAATGTTCGGTTCTTGCAGTTGCCACGTCAATATCAGGTTGACCTTCCAACGTCAATGTAGAAGTACCGAATTTTTTATAGCTCGTAGTTCGCCCGTCGAATTTCTCTGCTAATTTTTCGGCAAAGCTAATGGCATCGCCTTCTACGACAAGGTCAATGTCTAAGTTTTTAATATTGAGCAGTAAGTCCCTCACAAAACCACCCACGGTATAAACGCTCACCTGATTATGTGCAGCAACTTCAGCGATTGAATTCAAAAAGGCTATATGATCTCCTTTTAACCGCGTCTGCATAAGACTACTTACATCTTTCATGAAATTAATTTTTCATCAAACACAGTAATTTTCCGACAACACTTCATCAGTGCGTATCACTCAAAACATTAATTTTTGTCTCATAGAAAATTTTCTTGGGAAGGTTACACACCTTATTATTACAAGCTCGAAAAACAACATCTCCCCTAATTTGATATGAACCCGAACCAAGCGACTCAACTACACTATACCAACGACGAAATTCAACCACTTGCTGATGCGTCTTCACAATTCTTTCTAAAGCTCCATCCCACGCTATCGCAGGAACAGGTTCTTCCCACAGACCATGTGCGACAAACATGCCTGAGTTGAGGGAAATTTTAGTTGCCAGTGACTGTTCTTCAACTCCTTTTGTATAAAGTGAGTAAATATGCCAACCTTCGCTCAATTCTATTTTGACATACAAAGCAAACCTATCTCCTGGATTAATACTTTCAGGGTCAACAATAGCCGTCAGTTTAAAATGAATTGAGTCTGCATCTTTTTTAAATAAGGGGATTGCTTCGGCCGTGGACGCAGTGAACATAACAACAAACAAAAAAAAGCTGGGCCACTTGCTTAGCCTTAAAATAAAAATAGAACTATTTGAGAAAAATCCCTTCATAAAAATTATGAGGGCTTATGGGACCAGACTGGCCTCAGCACGAGATATAGAAAGATATTTTTCAAAAACCTCTTTAAACTTCTCTTTCGATACCGCACCGGACAACAACTCTCCGTGCACCACGCGGGTGTCGGTATCATAAGTACCCAAAATAAAAGTGGGGGTCCCTCGAATGCCTAGTTTCATCCCTTCCTTCAAGTCATCGAGAACCCTGTCTTTATATTTTCTTTCTTTAAGACAGGTCTTAAACCGATCTATATTTCTAACCCCTGCTTTCTTTGCGTATTGGTGAAGTTTTGCCCTTGAAACTGAGTCGCTAGCATATAGAAGTTTTTGCAATTCCCAAAATTTTCCTTGTTCTCGGGCACATTCAACTGACTCAGCCATATGTTTTGCTTCTTTATGAAAATCTAAGGGGAAATGCCGATAACCAAATTGAACTTCCTTAGAATACTGTTCACGCAACTTATCCAGGGTACCTTGAACTCTTTTGCAAAAAGGACATTGAAAATCGGAATACTCTAAAAGAAAAACTCTTCTAGCCAAACCATCATCCTCATCAAACCAGAGTTTCGCCGTACTGACTCGGGCTTTCAACTTAAATTTGAGCGGAGGTTGAAGATAAACCTTGGCCCAGCCTTTTTTAATTGCCAACTGGTATCGGTCATTAACGTAGGTGTTATGAAAAACTTTTTTAAGGTACCCTATGATCTCGCTTCGCATTTTTTCTAGCGTGCCCATCTCTTTAATACCGGGCGTGTTTTCGTAAAAACGGATAACATCGTCCTCGCTGGGTAAGGGCATCTCACTATCTAATTTTAACTCGGGATGGTTTTTAGTTAGTTTAACAAGGACTGCTTCCTTCAACACTTGTGTTTGTATTTGATACAATTGAACCATAGCATCGTGAATCTGAGAATTCTTCAAATCCTCTAAGGTGAGAGATTCACCGTCAACGACAGCCAAGATTGGGTTATTGGTATGGGAACGTGGCCCTTTTGATTCAGCATGCACGTAGGAAAAAAGCGGCCCCAAAAGAAAAATAACAACTGAAACCCCTAAAACTTTCAATAACTGGTGTGAAGAAAAATACATGGAGTAGAATCTAATTGTAAAAACATTTAATACTGATATTGACCAAAGTTCATTCGCGAACCAACTGGCTTATAGGACAGGCCTTTGCCAAACAGTGGCCTACTTATTTGGATGTTTTTTTGGAACACATTTCTTCCAAATAAG
>JYMV01026469.1_pt1 | contig 10195 bp, 7 predicted proteins | sample 338911 | NCBI WGS metagenome assembly JYMV01 (sample SAMN03354496, study PRJNA234377) | hydrothermal vent metagenome | biome: Deep sea; feature: Hydrothermal plumes at the Eastern Lau Spreading Center, Western Pacific Ocean; material: Seawater | place: Tonga | collected 2009 | depth 2000 m m
CTTCTCTTTCTTCTTTTTCCCATTCGTGTTTTCTTGTAGATTTATTTGAACACCAATTCCGGCAACAAGGGCAACAACATATGACAAAATATATAATACTTTTAAAAAATTTTTTACACCAAGAATTACAAAAACAACAATAAAGATCTACACAATTATCAAAACATTTATCATAGGCTTTAATTCCAAGAATTTTATTATACTTCTCCTGTATATTATTTGACATTATAACTCCTTCATTCCAATACTCTAATCTTACATCATTTCCTTTTTTCATTTCGGTTACTCGTCCATATTTTTCAAAAAGTTCAGATGTTGGTTTTAACATATCATCTAAAATTATTCCCCTAGCAACTTTTAAATTTTCTTGTGCTTCTAGTCGTAATATTATTTTGTCTTGCATTTTTTTTGTTTTAAGATGTATTTCTCTATATTTTTTTTCGTATACATAATATTCTCCACTATTAATAATAGCATCAGCATGTGTTAGTGGATGTACTGCTTTAATTCCTATCCTCTTCCATTTTTTTGTCACATCTTCATCATTTTTTAAATCTCCATCTATAGCATATTTTCCTTCTGTTACTATATCCTCATTTGATTTGTATTTTGTTATAGCTTTTTTTAACAAATCTTTAGATTTTTTATCTTGTTGTATTTTTTGTAACTTCCAATATGTTTCAACCTCATTTTTATATTCACATATTTCTTTATATGGACCCTCTAATCCAAGTATTCCAGATTGTATTATTTCCATTTTATCCTGTATTTTTAGAAATTTAAAAAGAGATAGACTAAATGCTATAATAAAACCTAATGAAAGTGTTATAATTGTAAACCAAAAATTTACATCGGGGTCTGAGGGGAGATTTGCTCTTAATGATTCAAGAAAAGTAATTACCGATGAACAAAGAATTATAATAATATTTATAATTAGATTTTGAAATTCATAGTATTCATATTTATATCTAAGCATCGCCATCATTCTATGTAATAATGATGTTTGATTTTTTACATGTTTCTCTAAATCTTTTCTTGAATCCTCATCCTCATCCTCATCCTCATCCTCATCTTCATCTTTATCAATTTCTTGTTTTGATTCTGATTCTGTTTTTGTTCCAGATTTTGTTCCAGATTGTGTTCCAGATTGTGTTATATCTAGTTTGTATGGATTTGCCAGAGATTTTTTTGTTTCTCCCTTTCTTACTTTAGATGGGTTTGATTGGGGTATTCCAGATATTTCATCTGTTTTAGATATTATTAATGAATCAGATGATTTTTGTATGTTTGTATCTTCCAGAGGTTCTTGTTGATTATCATTTTCATCCAAATTTATATTTTCTGTATTTTCTGTATCCATTTAATACTATTATTATTAATGAATGATAGTATTAAATTCCTAATACATTAAAAATAATTTAATTCATATCTAAATATGTAGTATCTTTTCTTCAATTTTTTCTTCAATTTTTTCATCAATCTGTTCATCTGATAAAAGTTGTGTAATTTTCTTAAAGTATTTATTAAATTCTACTTTATTATTTTTTAGTCCCTTTCTGTTTAGATCTTGTAATAAGTTTATTAAATGATATCTTTTATCTAAACAATTTTTTTGCCTACCATTCAAATATTTATAATAATAATATCCCGATAAACATCCTTTTCCTTTTGTAATCGATTTAGAAAAACTATGAATTAATTTCATTATATATTTTTTGTTGTTTTTTTCAGGATTAAATTTCTGTAGATAATTTTTTATTATAAATATTTCAGTAGCACAATCATAACAATTGTCAATACCAGTGGTAACAATATTATGCTCATAATATTGACAACGCGTAAATGTATTAAAATAAAACATTTGTTCTTCATACATTCTACAATTCCATTTTTTCTTTTTAAATGGCGACTTAACAATTAATCTAGTTTCTGTACTACTTTGAGGTCCCCATGGTTGAATTGTTATTTTACCATCTAAATATAAAAAATCTTTATCTTCCCAAGGCAAACGAAATTTTAGAATACTATATCGTGGTTTCATAATTTCAACCCACTTTTGTTGAACTAACATATCATTTTTAACCTCATTTTCACTAGGTTTATAATTTTTTTTTTGATCATTTGAAATACGTATATCGCATATAAATAAAAAATCTTTTCCAATAAATTCCTTTGCCATATTATTTGTAAAATATTTTCTTCGAATTTCGATATTTTTCGTTTCTCTAATATTAAATTTCATAGGATCAATTAAAATAAATTTAATAGTAGGAAATAATTTAGATAATATAGGTGTGTGAATAGCTGGAGCCGCACCAACATATAATACCAAATCACAAAATTTTGAATATTGTGTTAAAAATTCAATTTCTGTCATTAATAATTTTCTTTGTCCCCAATGCATAGTAGTTCGTAATTCGTCATCTTGTCGCGGTTTATATAATCTTCTAGGACAATCTTTATTCAAATATCGAGAATATTTTTCCGATTGATATTTCTGTATGTCATTTTTGCAAAAAAATTGCAAGTTATGTACGCCGACATTGATCATCTTGATTATATACCTTATATGATGCTTATCTTATTACATTAATTATCTATTTTAAATTTTATTTTATGAAACTTAAAATAAAATTGAAAAAAATACAAAATATTAAGAATACAAAATTTAATGAATGATATTAAATTAAGATTTAAATGTTGTTTAATTGGAGACGGAGGTGTTGGTAAAACTAGTTTTTGTAAAAAGTTATTATCAACAAGACATAATATTGGAACAAAATATATTTCAACACTTGGGGCCGAAATTCATCCAATTCTTATTGAAACAAATTATGGTAATATTGTACTTGATGTATGGGATACAGTTGGTCAAGAAAAATTTGGAAGATTGAGATCCAGTTGGTATTCTAAATGTAAAGTTTTCATAATTATGTTTGATGTAACATCATTAAAAAGTTATAACAATGTCATGCTCAAATGGTATGACGATATAATAAAATTTTCTCCAGGCACTTTTAAAATTTTATGTGGAAATAAAAATGATTTAATAAATTTGCGAATTGTACATCAAAATAATGCAAAACAATTAAATATGACTTATTTTGATATTTCAGCCAAAAATAATGTAAATTTGAATGAAATGTTATTTTATATTGTCAAAAATTTGACTAATATTCAAAATATAAAATTCTTGGATAGATTTGTTTTATATAAAGAATATAATAAAACTCATACAATTGACGATAATTATGAAGATGAGGAGATGACCGACAATGATATTTATATTATTGATGATGACGATAAAGAATTAACAAATGACGATATTTATATCATTGATGATGATGAAGATATAACTAATGATATTACTAATAATCTTTTGATACATACATCTGATCCATTGCCAATAATCGATGAAAATGGTAAGATTTGTTGGCAAAATGAATTAAATTTTAAAAAAAGAACAAGACAAGGTAATGATGAAAATAATGATGAAAATAAAGAAGAACGTGAAACAATTGAAATTTAGCATTTTCAAGTCCCAAATATTAAATAATTTTTAATTTACATCAGATAGAACTTCTGCAATTCTCTCAGCATAAATATCCCTAGCCATATCTATAATAAAATTCTCATTATAATCAATATCTTCTAATCCTTCAATTACAAAAGAATCAAAAAACTGTCGTGCTTCTTGAACCATTGCATCTCCTGATACAATATTATATATACTAAATGAAACACGTAATTTTGGTCGTAAACAATTAGCCATTTCTTTTTTTTGTTTTTCAATATCTTGTATTTTTTGACTGTCTTCTTCTGATAATTCAATTAACGAATCACTCATTTTTATTTTGCTTCTACATAGTGGGCATTTATTATGAGTAGTTCCTTGAGTAATATTCTTATAAATACAATTAAAATGATATTTATGAGAACATCCTAAAATAATTCTAGATGATAATTCTGTAAGTTTTTCTAAACAAATTGGGCAAGAATCCATATCGTTAATGATAAGTTACTAGCAAGTGATAAATTCGCTTTTAATTCTCTAATTTAATTAACAATTCATAAACTAATATATGTAATTATAATGACAGATTCAACAAGCAATATCGATTATAAAAATTTAGGATTTAATTATGTGAAAACGAAATGTTTTGTTATGTATAAATGGAGTGATGGAAAATGGGATTTAGGTAAATTATATGATGATACAAATATTAATATTCATATTATGTCTGGTATCTTCCATTATGGTCAATCTTTATTTGAAGGATTGAAAGCATTCCGTAGTAAAAATGGTGATATTCTGGTTTGTAATAGTAATGCTAGTGCTGAGAGAATGCAATTTGGTTGTCGTAGAATATTAATTCCAGAAGTTTCTACAAAAATGTTTAATAACGCTATTGATAAAACACTTTTAAATAATTTAGAATTTTTTCCACCATATGATTCTGAAGGATGTATGTATATTCGTCCATTTATTTTTGCGAGTGGGGTTAAATTAGGATTAGGACCATCAACTGAATTTACTTTTATCGTTCTTGTCAATCCAGTTGGCAAATATTATGATAGAAAAATTAAATGTAAAGTGATTGAAAATTATGATAGATCTGCTCCTCTTGGAGTCGGTAATATTAAAATGGGAGGCAATTATGCTGCTGATATGTTACCAAGTATTGAATCAAAAAAAGCAGGATATGATATTGCATTATATTTAGATGCTAAGGAACATCGCTATATTGAAGAATTTTCAACATCTAATTTTATTGCTATTGATAAAGATGGATGTTATGTCACACCAAAATCGAATAGTATATTAAAAGGAAATACTAACAGTTTATTAAGAATGTTGGCTAAGGATAGAGGTATTAAAGTTAAAGTTCGCGAAATTGATTTTAATGAAATTAAAACATTTCAAGAAATATGTGCTTGTGGTACTGCAGTTGTATTATCTCCAATAAAAAGTATTACAAGAGGAAATGAAACATATGATGTTCCAGAATTTAATATATTAAAATCTCTTAAAAATGATTTATTACAAATTCAAAAGGGAGATAAAAAAGATATATACAATATTATTAGACGTTTACCAACCACCCCCATAACTTAATCCACTGATAAGTTGATTTTTAAATTCTTTGATTTGATTTTTAATATCTTCTTTCAATTCTGTTTTCAATTCTGTTTTCAATTCTGTTTTCAATTGAATAAATGCATTTTGTATAAGTTGTTGATAAGATAAATGTAATGTTTTTAAATTTTTCATGTCATTTTTTAAACTTTCAATTTCTTTTAAAATATTTTTCTGTTCGTTTTTTAAGTTATTTATTAATTGTTGATTTGGAGTATTATCGTTATCTTTTACCACCTCAATATTCATTATGTATTATATTTATATATTACGAATAATAAGTTCAATTTTAAAATAAAATTAAATTATATATACTTTAACTTTATTCAATGGTTCTATCAATATCATTTTCAGGAGGTTCATGGTTAGGAATGTGCTATTATCTTGGTTGTATGTCGTATATTAATGTGTATATTAAAGATGATAATATAATTACATTAGGGGCATCTGCTGGCTCATGGGCTTCTTTAGGAATTCAATTGAGAAATCATATATCATTAAATACAATTAAACGAAAAGTTTATGAATTGTTTGATGAAGTTGGAAAATATCCTTTTAAATGTGAAAAAATAATTAACGATTTCTTTGATGATACGTTTCGTGATATAGATGACGATATAATCAAAGAAATTGGGGAAAATTTATATATATCCTCAACACACATAGAAATTACGAGATTTATTTTTGAAAATAATCTTGTTAGTAATATTTCTTCTAAAGAAGAATTGAAAACAAATTTAATTAGAAGTTCACGTGTTCCCGGAATGGTTGGATTTAGTAAACATAATATAGATGGAGCATTTACAAATAATCAACCTATTCATGATGAAAATACTATAAAAATAAATTGTATAACCGGTTTTTTTAATGCTCACATATATCCTTCTAAATTTATAAATCCGATATATTTTTATAGACCTCCACCAATTGAAAAGAGAGAGTACATATTTTTAATGGGGTTTAACGATACAAAAAAATATTTTGAAAAAAATGGAATTTCGACAAATGATTAATTTATCTCTTTAATTAATAATCATATCTTATATATAATATATACAAAATGTCATTAGAATATCCACCAACAACTATTACTGGAGCACTTAATTGGAAAAAAGATATATATGATAGATATCCAGCACATACGAATGTCACATATGATGATGCGAATGGTACATTACTAACATTTAAAACTGTGGTATCTGATTCACCATATGGAAATGGTGAGTATAAAGCATTCGGTAACGATTGGTTAGCATATACAGAAGGAACATCTTATGGTGCTAATGAATGGCCAGCAAACGGACCATTTGAAAAATCAGAAGGTGATTCAAATTCAAGATTATCATTTCATAGTGCCTCTGTCGGAATGAGTACTACTACTGATATGAGCAATCCACTAATAATTGGAATTGAAATGCCAGATCATATAAAATTAACAAGTTATTCGATAAAAACTAGACCTGGATTTAATGTTCGATCACCCAAAAAATGGAAATTATATGGAAGAAGAAATTGTGGTACATGGATTCTTATAGAAACTAGAGAAGTATCAAGTTGGACAAGCGGCCAAACAAAATCATGGAATATATCACCAAGTGAATATTATTCAGATTATAGATTAGATTTTTTAACTGCATATAACAGTTCATTACAAATATATACAATAAAATTTTACGGAACTCCTGAACAAATGACTACACCAATTAGTTTTGATAGATTAGGGAATTTACCTTTTACTAGAACTTCTATCTATAATAAAACAACTACTTCAGCGATTACTTTAGAACATGGTTTAAAAGATTTAGCAGATATAAATAATACAACTGTTATGAGTTTAGATTTATTACAAGATCCAACAATGTATAATGGTAAGTTTTATGTTCCAAATAGTGGATCACACACAGAATATTTTCCAAGTGAATTTTCAACTACTCCTGGCGTATTTTTTACATTAGAATGGGATGTTTGGGGAGCTGGAAATGGTACAAGAAAAAATCTTGTTATTACTACAGTAACTACAAAATATTTTACAATAACTAATCCTCAAAGTAATATGGACCCAATTGTTCATTGGATGGCAGTAAAACCAGGAACTGGAAATATATATGGTAAAAACTATAAATGTGAAGTTGTATCTTCAGGTAATAATTGGGGAACCAACAGAACATTTACATATAGTAGTATGGGAAACGATCCTTTCGTAATGTATTGCGTTAATTCTAGAAATAGTGGGTCAAATGTTTATACTACATCATACAATACTATTTCTTCAACACAAGCATTATTCTATACAGGTGTTAATGCAGATGCGGATGTTAAAAATAATCAAACTGTATCAACTTCAGAACAACTTGCTTATCTTTCAATTAAGAATTCAGGTGATGTTGTAAATAAAATGTATATGTGGACTGGAACAGAAAAATCAGTAGCATACAATGCTCATACTACAACAACAAATGGTGCCGCTCTTCAAAATGCGATTTGTTTAGGGCTTGTTAAAGCAGGAGGTGGTAATGCTACTACATTATATGCAAATAGAGTAACAGATAAACGAGTTAAATGGTATATTAAAGAATATGTTGGTATGGATGGTACTCATTCTGCAGAACCAACTGTAATGCTTCAAATAGCAGGAACAACTACTCGTACATCTAAGCCACTTTTTCATCTTGATGCTACTTATTTAAATGCTATTCAAGGAGTAAGTACTAATTCACAAATAGATAGATGGTATAATTTATCTCAACGTGGTTTTAAATATGCTGTTGGAAGAGGTTCTACTAAACCAACATTAAAATCAGATTCTAATGGTTATTATGTGGATTTTAATTATACAGGAGCATATTTTGATTTACCAAGTCCTATTACTTGGAAATTTGCAGATGTTGATGGAGTTGGTACAAAAGGATTAACTTGTTTTGCTGTTGCAAAATTTAATGACATAGGTTCAACAACTTCTGATAATTTTTTTGATTGCTGTAATCCTGGAGCTGCAACTTCGACTGAAACTATAAATGGTTCCACTTATTATAAAGCAATTAATGAAGGAACAAGTAATTTTGGAGGTACTATTTATAATAATGCCCAAAAAAAAACTAGTTGGGTTGAATTAACAACTGCTGGAAATAGTCAAAATGGTGAAATTCAATGGAGTGGTATAAATCCGGGTGATAGAATGTATACTACATTCGATACTTGGATAGGTGGTGGTAATGGTGCTGATGCCCTTTGGTTTTATTGGGGTTGTACAACTCGTCCAACAGGTGAAGACTTTAATTCTGGAGGGTATCTTTTGGCAATTGATGAATATGGCACTAATGAACTTCAACTTGAATTTAATAATAGTAGACTTCATACGAAAGTTATTGGAAATATTGATGATAGTACATGGCATAGCTGGATTGTTGAATATAAAAATAATACAATTACCGTTACGAGAGATGGAACTCAACAATTTAGTAAGGTAGATAATACTTCTCGTACCCTTAGTACGTTAGTTGGTTGGGGTGCTAGAACTGGTGGGTTAAACAATAGACATTTAGTTAGAAATATGAAACTTTGGGTTTCTGCTAACAATGGTACTGGATATATTGATAATGGTTCTCCACATACTGATAGACTTTTGTGGGGAAGAACTAACACTCAACTAAAATTACAGGCAACAGATCCATCAGTTCAATACGATACAACTAATTATCCAGCAACTGTTACATATAGAATTCATACTATTCGTTATAATAATCCAGATAAAACTAGTTCAATATGGACTATTGGAGAGAAATTAACTCCAACAGAAACAACTCAAAATACAATTGATAATAGAACAACAACACGAAATGTAATAGGTGCGAATGCTGATTTAAGTACTTCAAATATGAAATTACGCGAATTAATTGTATTTGATGATATATTAACTGATACACAAATAGATACTATTAATACTCATTTATCTAGTAAATGGGGTGTTAATCTTGTATATCCAGGAACACAAACATCAGCATATAGTGATCTCATTGCTTGGTATAGATGTGAAGAAACTAGTGGTTCAACACTCGCTGATAGTAAAGGAAGCCACAATATGACTCTTTATAATTCTGGATATTATACTCATAACGCAAGTGACAGTGTCGACCAAGGTGAACGTTCTATAACATTTACTCGTTCTTCTACTGCTAAAGCATATGATAGTAGTAGTTTAAGTTATGGTCTTGCCAAATTAAGTAATCTTGGTTCAATCAATATTAATCAATTTTCTGTATCTTGCTGGGTTAAATTTACACAAAATTCATATCATGGTACTCTATGGCAGTTTAGTAGTCCAAGTTCTTATCATCAAGTTTTTTTTAGATTAGCATATATTGTTGATGGTGGTGGTTATTGGACAGTGTTACAAAGATATAAAGAAACATCTGGTTCTACTAATTATAATGATGCAGTTCAAACTAGTTCTGGTGCTGTAAATTATCATAATAATGTTTGGCATAATCTTGTAGTTACAAAATCAGGAAATACAACCAGTGATACTCTCAAATTATATATTAATGGCAGCTTAGCTGGATCAACTAATTTAACTAATTCTGGTGGTAAAGATTTTTCTGGTAAAATTGATCATTTAGCATTTGGTGCTGGTTGGCATTATAATAAATGGAATTGGTGGTCAAAAGATATGAAAACAGATGATTATAGAATTTATAATAGAGCATTAACATCTTCTGAAGTTTCAGAAATATATTCTACAAAATAATTTGTGTATTTATAACAATAATTTATTTTTAATATAATTGTATTTTTTATAACATTTTTATATTTGATACAATTAAAGAAAATTAACCACGGGTAGCCTCGTTTAATAAAATTGTGGTACACACATTAAACATATTTCGTTTGAAATGCGATGACTACAACAAATATATTTATAACATATTATACATCTATGCGATGTAGGTTTATTACAAAATGTACAATATGATTGACAATATTTAAAAATAATATTTAAAATTTCAATTGGAAGCATTTTATATTTTTATTATTTTTATTTATTTACTTCTGTTTTTTTTT
>JYMV01027035.1_pt1 | contig 10195 bp, 8 predicted proteins | sample 338911 | NCBI WGS metagenome assembly JYMV01 (sample SAMN03354496, study PRJNA234377) | hydrothermal vent metagenome | biome: Deep sea; feature: Hydrothermal plumes at the Eastern Lau Spreading Center, Western Pacific Ocean; material: Seawater | place: Tonga | collected 2009 | depth 2000 m m
CTTTTGGTGATATTCACTACAGCAACTGCATCAAAAACGGTTTGCTTCCTGTCAGGCTCTCTGCTGCAAATTGCAATCACATCCGGATACAACTGCACGAATCCCCTGGCGCGTCCATAACCATAGACCTCGAGGAACAAACTGTCTCAGGCCCGGATCGAAAGGGGTACATGTTTGATATAGACCCAATGGACAAGATCAGGCTGCTTCATGGGCTGGATGACATCAGCATGACGCTTGAACATCAGGCCGAGATCGAAGCGTTTGAACGGGACTATCGTAAGAAAAACCGCTGGATTTTTTGAGTCCTCGCAAAGGGAACTGAACGGGTCAGCAGTACAAGCTGGTGATCTACTCAGTCAACCACCAACAAGTCGCTGAGTTTTGATTGAAACCAGTGTACGCCCGCTTCCTGCTTACGACTCAATGGCCCCGGCACATATCCATGTGAGTCGTAGTTTTTATGCGTCTGCACACAGATTTCAAAGTCTTCCTCGATAACCGCTAGATTCTGAGCGATGACTTCCTGGCATGATGACTCGTCTATCCGCTTCTCATCACTGAAATAGAACCCGTAAATCAGTTCAGTCCGTGCAGGTCCGAGTGGATTTATCCGGGAGGTGTTCATACCGCCTTCGAACACAGATAAGGTCCAGTTGGGCCACATCCACAACCATCTGCCTCGGTAAAATAGTTCGTCTTGCGCCGGTGCAGACATACGCACCATATTGTCATGTACGGTAGTCTCAAACTGTTCAAATTCGATAGCCTCAAAGAAGCTGGGATGTATGGAGGGAACATGGTAACCCTCTACAAAATTGTCCGTGTAGATTTTCCAGTTGGCATCAAACACCAACCGATGTTGTGCCACAGGTTGGTAGGTTTCAATCGGTTCCAAGGCAAGCTCGCCGATGACGGCTGCAAGCTGGCTCTCCAGAGTACAATCCGTACCCAGGGCAACAAACACCAAGCCGCGCCAGACATCGACACAAATTTCGTGAAGTGGCCAGTCAGCTGGATCAAATTTCGGATCGTCACCAAACCACGGCGTACGCTCTAGGCTGCCGTCCAGACCATAGACCCAGCTATGGTAGGGACATCGGATCCGCTTACAGTTGCCCTGCCCCTCCGGCAACAGTCGGGCACCCCGGTGACGACAGACATTGCGAAATGCACGTAGTTTCCCGTCATTGTCGCGGATGACGAATACCTGGGCCCCAGCAATCTCTGTAGCCAGATAATCCCCAATTGACGTCAGGTACGAGAGCGGTCCCAACAACTGCCATGTATTCCAGAAGACCAGCTGGCGCTCGCGCTCATAGAGTGCAGGATCCGTGTAAAACTCGGGGCCGAGATTCTTCATTTTGCTAAACCGCCCCACCCGTAACCCGCACAGTAACCATCGCGATTTTGCGTTAGGTGCCCCAGGGCCTGATCTGGTTCTTAAGTTCGGCGTATCCTTCTAGGAATCCAGGCCTGTCGCCGGCATAAACACTGTCGAACACGCTCAGATTTTCATCCAGCCAGTCATGAAGTGCAGCATTGCCAGGATTTGCATCTATATAAGCATCCCGGATCAATACAAAGTGGATTCTTGGGTCGTAGGGTTCTTTCGTCCCGCCCATCGATTCATCACCATCTAGCAGGCGGAGTAACATGGCGTCTGCTGATCCGAGTGTCTGTTCGTGGATGGGCGGACCTTCCATTCTGTACATAATTGACGTCATATCCCGTCCGTTACCGGTGGTGTAGCCGAGCTCACCCCACAAGTCATCCATGTGCGCTTCGGACCCCAGTTTGTCGATCACGATTTGACCGAACCGGCGTAAAGGTTCAGATACATCAGCCAATAGGTCAGTTAACCGATCACCATCAAGGTCGGTCGCCAGCACAATCACTTCACGGTTTTCGATCAGGTCCCAGAGCAGCAGTCCATAGTTTGTGTCAGCGATATGCAATTCAATCTGACCGCCCCAAGACTCCATACCCGTCTTGAAGTCTTCTGGCAACAGCGCCACGATCCGATCAACCCGCTCACGATGTTCAACGTAGCCGTCAACTGCGAAACTTCGGCCAATTTTGAATTGCGTGTCCTGCAGCATCCAGGACAGCAACCCAGCGTTGATCCCGTCTTCCATTGCCTGGGTTGGTTTCATGGCAACCCGTCCAAGCGAGCCGGTTTCATGGACCATTCTTAGAAATCGGCGGTTGGCATACGCCATCTGGATGCCTGGTGTGTTCATCTCCGAATGGATGACACCAGTTTGAGCATCGACATCAAACACAGCCCGATCTTGGGAATACGGAAGACACGGCATGCAGCGTACAACTGTAATGCAACCGTAGGGTCTCACGTTACAGTAGACCCCAGCCTGTGTCCGCAGCGGTGCATTACCTGACTTTCCCTTAACCACAACTTTGCCCCCCTGGCCGTCGTTAACATAGGCATCGCCAGCTGTTGACCACTTAATTGAGGTACAGGGCATGTTTCCGAACCAGGCCAACGGCTCAAGATTATGGTCGTGACGGTACTGTGCCCACATCGGTACAGCATAGTACGGGAGGCCCAAAACATCTGTGGCAGCAATGGTACCAACCATTGCATAAGCATCCGTTAGGGCATGTGCGACAGGATTAATCTTCCCATCGTGTAGTCCACCCTGCCAGATCAACGCATCCGGATAACTGGCCGGTCGAACATCACTAGGCTGGAACAGTGACGACAACACCTCTAGAAGATCGCCACCATCTGCCTCAGTTTTTGCAATCTCAAGTAAATCAATCATGTTGTTTTGTAACCCTTGTAGTTGAATTCTATGTCTAACATCTACAGGTCGTTCAGAGCTCCAATGCATCCGGGCTCACTTGCTTACAAGCAATAATTGTAAACACTAGCCTTTTAGAGCCTTTTCGATCGCCTTGTCGAAACTGCTGGGTGATCGTCTCGTTCCATATCGTGCCAGAACCTCCCCATCCCGACCGACTAGAAACTTGGTAAAATTCCACATAATTCGTCGCGTACCGAGAAAGCCACGGTGAGATTGTTTAAGCTGGCTGAAAAGAGGGTGCTCTCCCTGTCCGTTGACACGAATCTTGGCACACATCTGAAAGCTCACATCGTAGTGCCGCTGGCAGAAATCCAGAATCTCCGCACCAGTACCGGGCTCTTGCCGGCGAAACTGATTACACGGAAAACCGAGTATCTCAAATCCCTTCTCCTTGTGTGACCTGTAGAGCTGTTCCAATTCTGCATATTGCGGGGTATACCCGCAGCGGCTGGCTGTGTTGCAGATCAACAGCACTTGGCCACGGAACTCGGACAGATCGATGACGCGACCGGATATCAACTCGATGGTTGTGTTGTAATCGATCTTCATCTATCGATTACGTCACCCTTGTTACAAAAGATATCTTCAGAATAAATTTCATCTTCTTCAGCGGTTCGAACCGTCCGGTCGGCCCCAAAGACACACTATTCAAAAAGACGCACATACTACCACCTGGAGATTAGCCTGGAACGAACCGGCTGTCCTTGTGGCAGCTTGATGGACATCACTTAAGCCGTGTGTGGTAACGTTTCAGCCACCTAACGATCTTCACTTCAGAGAATACTCCATGGCGTATATTAATCCACACTTTCTTGTAGATACCGATTGGCTGGCTTCACATCTGGCTGAACCCAACCTGCGTATTTACGATTGTACAACGCACCTGATTCACCAGAATGACCCAGCACTGCCCGGCCCCTACCGGGTACAGTCGGGTCTTGAAGATTACCTACAGGCACACATCCCTGGCGCAGCCTTTATAGATCTCCAGGAAGACCTGTCGGATACAGATAGCAACCTGCGCTTTACCTGCCCCAACAGCAGCCAGCTGTTGTCAGCATTTTCCACTCTTGGTGTCGGGGATAAATCTCAGGTGGTTCTTTACAGCCAAACGTCACCCCAGTGGGCAACCAGAATTTGGTGGCTGTTGCGAATTGTAGGGTTCGACAATGCGCGTGTACTAGACGGTGGGCTAACAAAATGGAAACTAGAGCAACGGTCTGTCAGTGACCAACAAACAGCCTATACGCCGACTCAGCTGACAACCACTCCTCGGACAGGTCTGATGGCTTCCAAGGAAGATGTACTCGCCGCTATTAATAACTCCAAGGTCTGCACAATAAATGCTTTGCGACGCGCACAACATGGCGGACAGGACGATGGGGAATTTGGTAACTATGGACGCCCTGGACACATCAGTGGATCGGTTAACGTACCCACCGTAGAACTGGTTGACAGCAATACCACTACGTTTCTGCCTGCTGAACACATCGCTTCGTTGTTCACTGAGATTAGTGTGGATAAGGCAGATCGCATATTGACCTACTGTGGCGGAGGGATCGCTGCTAGTGCAACAGCAATGCTTTTAGTCATGCTGGGGTTCGATAACGTCTCCTTATACGATGCCTCCCTTAGTGAGTGGGCTCCCGACAAAACACTCCCCATGGATGTACTGAACTGAGCGCGACACAATCAAACAGCTGAAGGTTTCTTGTCAAACAATATAGAGACTGCCGTACTCATCGTTGGTGCTGGTCCTGTCGGCCTGACCCTGGCACTGGATCTGGCCTGGCGTGGTATCGAGGTAGCAGTGGTGGAAATCAGGGGGCACGGGGTACCCCCGCCCGCAAAATGCAATCACGTGTCCGCACGCACGATGGAGGTATACCGGCGCCTGGGGATATCCCAGAAAATTAGAGACGCTGGATTACCGGCTGACTATCCCAACGATGTGGCATTTCGTACAACCTTTACAGGCATCGAAATCGCGCGAATTCCCATACCCTGCAGACGTGATCGCTACACCACAACCGAGGGGCCTGACACGGGGTGGCCAACACCGGAGCCACCCCACCGTATCAACCAGATCTATCTCGAACCTATCCTGTTTGAACAAGCTGCTGCCACAGCCGAGATATCGATTCACTGCCGCTCCCGGTTCATAGCCCTCGAACAAAGCGATCATGGCGCAGTTGCGGTCATAGAGGACTTGGAGACTGGCAACACCCACCATTTTTTTTGCGAATACCTGATTGGCTGCGACGGTGGCTCATCTGCCGTACGCAAAAGCATCGGCAGCCAGTTTCACGGTGACTCTGTTTTACAGCGTTGCCAGTCCAGCTTCATTCGTGCCGCTGAGCTGATCCACTTGCAGAATGAGAAACCGGCCTGGAGCACCATATCTCTGAACTCTCGACGTTCCGGCAACGTCTATGCGATTGATGGTCAGTCACTGTGGATAGTCCACAATTACTTACGCGAAGATGAAACCGACTTTGAATCGGTTGATCGCGACAGCTCCATCAGAACCATTCTCGGTGTAGATGATGAGTTCAAATACGACATCCTGGCACGAGAAGATTGGTTCGGAAGACGCCTCGTGGCTGATCGTTTTCGTAAAAACCGGGTTTTCTTATGTGGCGATGCAGCGCACATCTGGGTGCCCTATGCTGGCTACGGCATGAATGCAGGCGTTGCCGATGCCGCAAATCTGTCCTGGTTGCTCAGCGCCACACTGAACCAATGGGCACCTGAATCCATTCTGGATGCTTACGAACGAGAGCGCCTACCGATTACCGAACAGGTGTCCCACTTCGTAATGAATCATGCTCACGCCATGGCAAAGCAGAGACGCTCCATACCTGGAAACATTGAGGCAGTAGGGCAAGACGGAGATCGAGTACGGGAGCTAACGGGTCGCGACGCGTATAAACTGAACGTTCAGCAGTACTGTGCCGCAGGACTTAACTTTGGCTATTTTTACGACGACTCACCCATTATCGCTCACGAACCAGAACCACCTCCCGCTTACACGATGTCTACCTTTACAGCATCAACACTGCCCGGCTGCCGCCTCCCACATCTGTATCTAGAATCAGGACGCTCGTTATACGACCTTCTGGGCCCAGAATTCACATTATTGAGGCTCGACCCTGGTCTAGATGTCACGGTACTTACTGCAGCAGCCACGCACAGGTGCTGTCCACTTCACATTCTTGATGTCACCGTCCCGCCGGACAACAGTGTATACACGCACCCCCTGATCCTGGTTCGACCCGATCAGCACGTTGCCTGGCGCGGACACAATTGTCCGATTGACGGGCTCTCCCTGATCGACCAGATCCGAGGGTGTACACCGACATAAATGTCCCCAGGGCACCTATTGAATCAAGTCGGTGCGATTAAAGATTGGGGATCAACCTCGTCATCAGGTGTTCCATCCTTCAGATAGCGACGGAGATTATCCAGGAACTGTTCCGTCCCCCGATCCGATGTGCCACTGCCGCGATTCGACATATGCGCTGTGATGATCACTTTGGGGTGTGTCCAGTAAGGATGTTCTACAGGCAATGGTTCTACTGAAAATGCATCTAACACCGCGAATTGCGGTCGATCTTGCTCGAGACCGGTTATCAACGCCGAATCGTCGATCAAACCACCACGCGCAACATTAATCAATAGTGATCCTTTTTTCATTGCGGCGATAAAGGTTGTATCAACAAGTCCGGTTGTATCCGCATTTTCAGGACACGCCAACACCACCACATCGCTTTTTGCCAGAGCGGTAGACAACTCCGCACGGCCGATGACCTCGTCTGCTGCTGGATCTGAGGCGCCCGAACGGCGCAGCGTTGTGATATGAGCGTTAAAAGCGCGCGCCCGTTGTGCGACACGACGCCCGATATGCCCGAAACCAATAATTAGCCAACAGCTACCGAACAGTTCCCTAAACCTTCTACTTTTCCATTCGACCTCACGCTGAGCCGACAGTCGAAACTCGATATCCTGAAAATAGTGAAGTGCATGCGCCAGGGTGTATTCTGCAATTGCGATGGACTGCGCATAACTTTTGCTCAGTCGCACACCGCGCTCCGCGAGCGCGGTGTATAGGGGATTGTCAAGCCCGGCATGCCCAGTTTGGACCCAACGCAGCGTATCAAACTGCAGTAGCGTCTCAACATAGTGTTTCATTTCGCCGTGAGCCAAAATATCAAAGCTGATCCATCCTACTTCAGGTTTGATGGCGTCGGGTTTAACAGTTCGACCACCTAGTGAACATCTGCCGTCAGCATGCCAGCAAATAACCCGCAAACTATCATCATGCGCTAAAGCATCGGTAAGCCGCGGCAACGATTCCTCAAAGACAAGCAGGTCTATCATATTTAACTGATCATCCCATTAAATGTTTCGAACCAGATCAACTGGTTGTCAGAAGTGAAGCGTAAGCTTTTCTCAATTTGAAACAGCTTGTTTCCGGTTCATCCTGCCAGTGCTGGGCAACCAGAATGCACACAAAACTGCGACCAAAGCTGCAGCAGAAAAGAGCAGGTAGAGCACGCCAAAAGTTCCGGTCCGATCAAACAGATCGCCTGCCACATAAACCGTTAGACCACCGATGCCCAGGGCGAGGACAAATCGGGCACCATATGCCACCGAACGCCATCTGAATGGCGTGTACTGTGCTACCAACATATTCTCTGCTGCTGCGAAAGTCACGAGAAAAGACATTGCTAACAACATCGTCAATATCAGGCGGTAGCCAGACGCGTTCGCAACCAGAATCAATGCCGGTACCAGCAACATCCAGAAGATGAGGTAGATGGTCCGTGGGGAATAGCGATCTGCAAGCCAGCCACCGATAAAGCTACATACTGATGATAATGCGATGACGGTACCGGTGAGCATCCCGATTCCTGTATACGAATCCACTAAAGTGACTGTTAAACCCAGTTCGAACACCTTCGGCGCTGTGTTCATCATTCCAGCGTATACAAAACCGTTACAAGCCATGGTCACGAGCAACACCAGGAATACACGACGATAGTCGCCATGCGCAGGCGCTGGTACCGGTGTACGATCAGCGCTACGGTCCGATACCCAGCCTCGAGCCCAAGCAACCCATAGCAAGACCCCCGTCAGAATTGCTATTGCCCCAGGCAACACAAAGGCCGCTCTCCAGGAGACATAATCAATCATTAGCCCAACAAACACCGGTGCCACAGCACTGCCGAGGTGACCAAACGCACCGTTAACACCCAGGGTCAAGCCCTGCCGACGTGCGCACGCGACCAGCCAGGCAATCCCAACCGGATGGTAGATCGACGCAAAAAGCCCTATCAGGGATAGCCCAATAAACAGACGAGTCGTATTCGTCGACAGGCCGGTAAATACTGTGGAAACACCGATCCCGATAAAGAAAATTACAAGCATTCCCACCTGACTCCACCGATCACCAAACCAGCCTGCGGGCAGCGAGCCCACACCAAATAGGATAAGGCCCACGCTAGAAAGACCCAACATCTCACCATAAGACAGATCAAACACACCGGGCAAATAAAGCACGGCAGTGGCATAAAGAATAGTCAGCATATGTGTAAACACATGGCCTACATTCGAGAAAGCCATAGATATCAATAGACTGGGATCATCTCGACTAGCGTCTATATTCATTAATGCCCGGGATTACGACTTTTCATGCTGCGGGGAGATGGTCCACAGCCTCGAACAGGCGCTGCACGTCATCTGCCTCGTTGTAGAGATAGGGACTCACCCGCATCGCATCCCCACGTTTACTGACATAAACACCCATTGAGGCGAGTCTTTCCTGAAGATCTTCTGGCCATCCCTGCTGTCGACGTATACCGATGATATGCGCGACTCGGCGATGCTTAGGTGGCATCAACATACCTCGATCCAGCGCAGCGACTTCTACAAGATCTGTCAGTATCTCGACTGACCGGCTAATTCGTTCTAGTCGCCATTCAATTAATTGCTCCAGCGCGCTAATAGCCATGGCGGGCAGTATCGGATTATTGCGTTCACCCATATCAAACCGACGCGCACCAGAGGCTCCATCCATATCATCTCCCCGCATCATACCCAGTGGGGGGGTATCACTAAGCGTCCAAGTGTAATGCTCGATTGGCTGCGCTGAATGATGACGGGGTGCTGCGTATAAGAAACTAAACGCATAAGGGCACAACAGCCACTTATACCCGGATGCAATCATGAAATCAGGATCAATCTCGTTTACATCCAGTTCCATTGCACCTGCCGACTGCGTAGCATCGACAACCAGGGCAGCACCGACCTCACGGCAACGTCGACCCAGCGCAACCAGATCGATCGAACTGCCGTCAGTCCACCGACAAGGTGCAGTTGCAACGATCGCGGTGTTGCAATCTATGTGCGCAAGGATCGCGCTGGTCCAGTCCCAATCATCCGGCGTGGGAACGATAGTAAGTTTGGCGCCAACCTCCCGTGTTTTAAGGTGCCAGGCGTGGAAATTAGAAGGGAATTGGTCTTCGATGACGACTATATTCTGACCAGGGAGAACCGGCAGTGACTCAGCCGCCAGTTTTATCCCGTAGCTCGTTGAGTGAACTAATGCTATGTTGTCAGCCTCGCTCCCGATTAGCAGGCCATAGGCCGACCGGCACCGTTCAATCTCGTCTGCAGTACGATCCCTATTCAGGACATCCCATGGCTGGGCCTTTCTCATCACACTTTCTTGACCCGCACGACAAGAAATTTGCAACAGAGGCCCCTGAGAGGCACAGTTGAGATAAACAATATCCTCTGGGATGTCGAACATCGCCCTTTGATTGGACAATTGGCCTGTCATGTACTCCCCCCGTAATCCCTGGCTCGTCGCACGCTCGCCGATGTCTAGAAGCGTACGCTATAAGATTCCACTGTATACCTGCTTTTCAAGCGCGTGTGCATCGACTTAATCTAACCTTAAGCCTGCATTGCAGAACTGATTGTATTCGCTATCCGCATGGCATAATGCACAATGAGATCTGACTCGTGACGGACTGGTTGAGTCTGATTCGGATCAGTTAGCGAAACTGGCCTGGACTCTATATCCCATGTACTTATTCTTGAGCGCGTAAATGACAGATAGCAACGCCTCTCATTTTCCACAACTATTCTCACCTTTTAGGTTAGGTCATACGGAAACACCGAACCGTATTGTCTCAACCAGCCATGGCACGAACATGGCCAGCGAAGGCGTTCCAACACCGCAGCTGATTGCCTACCATGAGGCCAAGGCACGAGGGGGTTGTGGCACGGTAATGATGTTGTCGGGAGGCTGCAACCCGGGCAGTTTCCATACCTGCCGGCCCCCCACCAATCACCACAAT
>JYMV01031581.1_pt1 | contig 10195 bp, 8 predicted proteins | sample 338911 | NCBI WGS metagenome assembly JYMV01 (sample SAMN03354496, study PRJNA234377) | hydrothermal vent metagenome | biome: Deep sea; feature: Hydrothermal plumes at the Eastern Lau Spreading Center, Western Pacific Ocean; material: Seawater | place: Tonga | collected 2009 | depth 2000 m m
GCCTCGTAAATCTGATCGATCATCTCCACCCACGACATAAGCCTTTTGGTATTTTCAACTGTTGTGACTCGCTGGGCCACATACGCACCTAAAATGGGGAGACATGTTTCTCTTGGATGTACGGCTAATTGAGGTAGGGCTTGAGCGTTTTAGAGTCATTGAGCTCCTCAAACGAATCAAAAATCTCATCCGCATCCTCAAGATGGTGCTTACTGACGGTGGAGGCAATCGCGATACAATAGGCGCCTGCCTTCTTGGCGGATTCAATGCCGAGCGGCGCATTCTCAACCACGATACAATTTTCAGGTTTTACCCCAAGCCTTGCAGCTCCCGTCAAATACGGAACTGGAGACGGCTTGCCTTCAGAGGTCTGGTCACCAGTCACAATGACGTCAAACTGCTCGAGGAAACTCGCAGGCGCTGAACGCTTCACCCTGTCGGCAAGCCCTGCAGTGACCACAGCTCTTGGAATCGGCTTTGCCTGTAGTTTCGCAAGCAGCTGCTGGACACCCGGATAAAGCTCGAACGTATGGTGCGCGAGATAATACGCTTCTTTTTTCGGCACGAGCTCTTTCGAGTCTGGCACCGTACGCTGGTATTTCCCAAATATATGCGGCACCAATTCGTCGAGCCGCATTCCCTCAAATGGATAGTAATCCTCCGGCTGAAGGTCCACTCCATACTCGACAACAACGGTTTTCCATGCCTGAAAGTGATCTTCCATAGTCCTCGCAAGAGTTCCGTCAAAGTCGAACATGATCGCCTGGTACACGCGCACCCCTACCGCCCTTCGGCGTGTGCAATGCCAGCCTTCATCCATGCTCCCAAGTATTTATAGTGCGGACAACTCACAACCCCGCCATCAATGACGTAGGGCGCGTCAACGTAGGTCCCCCCAGCATTATTGATGTCATCTTTAATGCTGTAATAACCAGACATTTTCTTGCCCTTTACTACACCTGCTGAAATCAACAATTGAGTCCCATGGCAGATGACAAAGATCACTTTCCCAGCGGCGTGAAAGTCCGCAATGAACTTTAAAATTTCCTCATCTTGCCTCATATATTCCATAGCCTTCGCACCACCAGGAAGCACCAGGATGTCATAATCCTCAACCTTCAGTTCGGGGATATCCTTCGTCGGAACAATCTTCACACCGATACTGCCCAAAACAGTTTCTTTGCCACGGACAGCAACATCCACTTCGTAGCCATCCTCCGGAAGCCGATAGTAGGGATAAATATACTCGTGGTCTTGCAGAAGCTTACCCGCCATGATCAGTGCACGCTTACCCATTACATCCTCCTTACAATTAGTTCAGCATATTCTCTTCGAGTTCTTTCCGGTCGAGAAAGGGATACAGATCTTCCAATGGCGTCTGCAGCATCCGCCCGTCAGGCTGTCTTTTCGAGATAATCTTCGGGATCTGCTCTTGATCATGATCCATCATAATCTCACAGATGAATGGGCCCGGTTGGGAAAGAACCTCCCCTACTCGCTGCTGAATATTCTCCTGGGTTTCCAACCGTACCGCTGGAATTCCATGAGCATCAGCGACCTTTAACATGTCAGGAAAAGACAAACCGGTATCTGCATTCACTCCCATACGGCGGCCATCAAATGTCAATTCCTGGGTTTGTTTGATCGTCACATACCCGCCATTGTTAAGAATGAATAGCTTTATCGGTAGCTGATAATGTTGCACCGTTGCGAGCTCCTGGATAGTCATCATCAAGCCCCCATCTCCCGCAAGACAGATTGTCCGCTTCCGACGATGGGCAAAACAAGCCCCGATGGCCGCTGGCAATCCCCAACCCATCGAGGAAAACCCGCAGTTCGTGAACATCCGTTGCCCTTTCTTCACCCGGAACGCCTGATGAGTATTTTGAAAGGCAAATCCCATGTCGGTTACGACGATATCCTCTGGGGAAAGAAGATCCGACAGTACATCGATCAGTACGTACGAATTCACGGACCCTTTCTGTTCGTAGTATGAAGGAAGCACCACGGGATATTTCTCTTGCCACGCTCGACACCGCTCAATCCATCCATCAACGTGAATGGAAACTCCGGCCATCTGCCGATTCAATTCTGTGAGAAACTGTTTTGCATCCGCGTGGATTTTAAGATGCAGATCAAGTGTCTTTTTATCTAACTCTGCTCGGTCGATATCTACCATGATCCGCGTCGCGTTTCTGGCAAAGTCTTTGGCATTGTATCCCGTCTGGGGCAAGGACAGCCGAGTACCAATCGCCAGGTACGCATCCGCGTTTTGTACCGCAAAATTCGCGCCTCGTTGGGCAAACGTTCCCGGCCGTCCCACATAGAGTTTATGGCTCGAGTCCACCATGTCATTCGCGTTGCGTGCCGTCACAAATGGGAATCGATGGGTTTCGACAAACTGCATGAAGTCGTCGACGGCACCAGCAAGCCGAATACCTTGTCCCGCATGAACCAGCGGTCGTTTCGAGGATTTCAGGATATCGATAACCTGTGAAACTTTTTCGTGTAAATCATCATCCCCCACAGGACACTCGTCTGGAGAAAACCCTTCCAGAGAATTCTCGTCAATTCTGGCGTTTTGCATATCTGCGGGGAGATCAAGCCATACAGGCCCCGGGCGCCCGGTTGTCGCCAAGTGAATGGCTTTCTGGAGATGGTATTTGATGCTCGCAGCATCGGTCAGCATGACGGCATATTTCGTTATTGGTTTAATCAAATCGATGATGTTGATTTCCTGAACCCCAAGCTGCCGCAACCCAGAATCCCCGATTGTTTGACTCACAAACGCCTGGCCTGAAAGTACGAGGTGTGGCACGGAATCCATCCAGGATCCAGCAATGCCACTAATAGCGTTCGTGCACCCAGGGCCTGTAGTCACGACTGAAACGGCCAAATCCTGTTTGACCCTTGCATACGCCTCAGTTGCCATCGCAACCGCTTGTTCGTGATGACAACACACATAGCGCACCCTCGAACTTTGGGCGAGCGCGTCACATAAAAAAATAGACCCGCCTCCTGAAACGGTAAACACATCTTCAACACCTTGATCCGCAAGGTAGTCAATCACGTAGTCGGCAAGCCTGATCATCGTCAACTCTCACAGATGGTGCGGAGATCCTTGTGCGCACATTTAATCCTCATCAACCAGCCCAATCAGCATATTCTCTTTGAGCGTATCCCGATTGAGATATGGGTGCATATCCTCCAGAGGCTTTGGGACCCATCTCCCCTCATCCTTGATCGTAAAACCAACCCGCGGCCGTATATCCTGATCGTCTTCAACTTGCACTTCACAGATCACAGGCCCCGGATAGTCTATGACTCTACCAAGATGAGCACTAAGGTGCTCAAGGTGGTTGATCTTAAAGGCATACACCCCATAGGCGTTGGCGATGTTAGCAATTGCTGGTGAACCCCACAGCATTTCTCGGTCAGTCCCAACATATCGCTCTCCAAAATAATCCCTCTGAAGCTTTCTGATATTAGAGTTTCCATCCGTCTTGAATATGAACATTTTGATTGGGAGCTTGTAGTCCATGATCGTCTGCAATTCTGGAACACTCACATGAAAGCCACGATCCTCACACAAACACAATACAGGGGATCGCCCTCTGCTGATCGAAACCCCGATCGCACCTGCTAAAGCGAAGCCAGGCAACTCAAGTCCCGTCGAACTTATCAATCGCTGTTTTGACTTAAACATAAAACTTTGCATCATACTATGGACGGGCGATCCTCCATCCACAACGATGACAGCATTCTCCTGCATCACATCAGCAAGCGCAGACACGACATTGTGGCACATGAGACGATCAGTTGAACCATTGTCGCTTCCAAGCGGTGGAAACTTACACGCCCATTCCTCGCAACGTATGACCCAATCTCGATGCTCTCCACCATACGTTTTGACGCGCCGTAGCATTTCACATATAAAATCCTTCGCACTCATCTGCAGTGCCACATCCGGGATGATAGTCTCTTTGTTTAGTTCACCAGGATCAATATCCACCACGATTTTCTTTGCCACGCGTGCAAACGTTTTGGTGTTCCTCCCTGTCAAGGGAATCGAAAGCCGCGACCCAACACTGAGAAGAACATCCGAGTTTTGAATCACAAAGTTTGCTCTCCGTTGGCCGTAGATCCCCGGTCTTCCAAAGAATAATGGGTGGTCTTCGTGCAAAAGATCTGCCCCTCGCCGACTGGTCAACACTGGGATGTTCAGTGCGGAGACAAGTTCAAGAAATTCACGCTTGGCTTTTGAGATTCTAATTCCGTTGCCAGCAAGGATGACAGGCCGTTTAGCCTTCTCCAAGAGAGCGAGAACCTCAGGAATCTTGGTTCCGCTTGTCTTCGATATCGAAGGACTCCCTACAGGGACAAAGGGTTCCAGTTCGTTTATATCGATCGTCGCACCTTGGATATCGACGGGAATGTCAATCCAAACTGGGCCTGGTCGTCCCTCTGTTGCAAGAAATACGGCTTTCTCCAGGTGATATCTGATGGACATAGGGTCGTCCACCTTCGCAACATATTTTGTAATAGGCTTGACGATATCAACAATATTCAACGATTTGTTGTCGAGCTGCCTCGGTGTTCCTGTGGAATACTGATCCGTTCGTGTTTGTCCTGATATGACCAGCATGGGCACCGAGTCAATCCAGGCGTTGCCCACACCCAGAGTCGCATTCAAACCAGCCCCTCCAGACGACACAACCAACACGCCAAGTTCACCGCTTGACTTTGCGTAGCCCTCCGCCGCTAAGGATGCACTCCGTTCACCTTGGCTACAAATAAAACTCAGGCCTTCATGCCGACCAATGGCATCGAGCAGATGAACCGCTGACTCTCCCGGCGCCAGAAATGTTTCCTTGACATGATGCTGTTCGAGAAAATTGGCAATGTAGTCTGAGACTTTCATAAATGAATCGGTGCGCTTAATGACCAAAAGCTCAATCTCACCGTTGGCACTCAGGTCATTCGCAGCTTTCAAGTCTTGAACGGTGACGGTATCTCCGACCTCAACCACCGAGCGCTGACTATGGTCTGATAAGCTTCCACGAAGAATACAAATCACATCTTCAGGATTAAGTTGAAGCAGGTCTTGCATCTCATGGGGATGGCTCAACCGCCTCAGAGTAAGGGTACACTGCCCAAAGCGTTTTCTAAGATTATGGTCGATATCAGAGCGATTGAGCGAGAGGTAATTATAGTTTTGGGTGTTTATAGAATGTTGATCCGAAGATTCGTATCCCTGTGCCACCCTCCCATACTTATCTTTCAATCGGACAAGATCCCTTTTGTTGACAGGGGTTTCGATCTCCATGACAAATGCGCCGGATTCGCCCTTTGCTGTGCTCTGATGAAAGACCCCTTTCTCAATCATCAACCCTTCACCTGCCAAACGATCTACCTGCTTCGTCACGGTCGAGCAAACCACTTGACCTTGCAAAACCACTAATGAGGTCTTCTTATGAGGATGACAGTGCATAGATGTTTGCGCGTCTTTCTTGAGATACAGAATCCATACGGCAACCACAGCATTGGTAAAAAGCAGATATTCGTATCCCCAAGGCTTTTTAACAACTACTCGCGAGTAGTCACAATAATCGTCAGCGATGGCAGCAGGATTAACATTAAGCCCTGCAAGAAGCTCTGTATCAGTAGGCAGCGCTGAGAGTTTCCTGATCATGCCTTAACCTCAACATACCTTACGAACACTCACAACTGGCTTGGCGTAAAACTCATGAATAACCTCACTCATGTAATCAATCTGATCGATTGTCACAAATTGGTGCGCTGGGAGAGTCAAGATGGCGTCAGCCTGTCGCTCACACACTGGGAAACTTCCCCGCTTATAACCTAACTCTTTGGCGGCGGCCTGCAAATGAATAGGAATGGGGTAATGCACCTTTGCCTCGACACCGCGCGCGATCAAAAACGCAAGAAGGTCAGCACGCCGATTCGCGCTACACTGATACAACTGATAAACCTCTCGGTATCCAGCAGGCCGCCTAGTTACACGAAGCACATTTCCAAGATCGCTTAGGCCAGTGTCGAGCCTGCGAGCGTTCCGAATTCGAATTTCGGTTTCCTCATTGATCCGATCGAGAAGCCGCGTAGCAATCACCGCTTGAATCGGTTGCAGACGGTTATTGACCCCCCAGATCTGTACATGGTCGCGATGTCGTAATCCATGGTTGTGATATAAACGCAGGAACTCTGCAGCCTCGTCGTCGTCGGTAACGACCATACCCCCATCACCCCACACATTCAGGGGTTTCAGAGGATGCATGCTAAACGCATTCACTTTTCCAAAAGTCCCCACAGAACGTCCGTTAACTGTCGCCCCAACAGACGGGCATGCATCTTCGACAACTGGGATGGCGTGGTCATTCGCAATCGTCATGACGGCTTCAATATCTGCCGGACATCCGGCCCAATGGACCGGCACAATCGCTCGCGTTCGACAGGTGATCGCAGTCGCGATTTGGCTGACATCGATCTGATCACGATCGTCACAATCTACGAACACAGGCTTCGCACCCACCGCGACGATGGCCCCGACGGTGGCAATAAATGTGTTTGGAACCGTGATCACTTCATCACCCGGCCTCACCCCAACGGCCTTCAATGCCAATATCAACGCGTCGGTACCAGTATTCGTGCCGATTACATGTTTCACACCAATGAACGCTGCGAATTTCCTCTCAAACTTCTCCACAAATGGACCCAGTGTAAACTCACCAGTTGCAACGAGTTGACGGAGATCCTCAATATACTGATCAACTTCAGCAAATTGTCGAGGAAGGTAGGAATATTGCACATTCATGGATGTGCTCATGCGTGCGTCTGATAGAACGCTACGATCAGTTCCACCACCCGATCCTGCTGAGCGTGTGTCAAACCCGGGTAGAGCGGCAAACTCAAAATTCGATTGACATAGTGCATGGTGTTGGGAAAATCATTCTCCGAGTGCCCAAGCGATTTCGCAGCAGGTTGTAAATGAATTGGAGTCGCATAGTGTACAAGTGCTTCTACCCCGTGTTCGCGAAGATAACGCTGCAAGTCATCCCTTTTCTCAACTCGAGCGACGTAGGTCTGAAACACGCAACACTCACCTGGCCCTTCATCCGGCACGTCCACATGCGAGCGCAAAATGTCGTTATAGCGAAATGCGAGCTGACGACGCACTTCCGTTCTCTCCTCCAAATACCGCATCTGTATGCGCAACAGTGCTGCCTGGATCGCATCTAGCTTGCAATTTACGCTCCACGCATCACACTGATCTCGATTGACCAAACCATGGTTGCGTGCTTTGACCATTTGACCAAGCAACTCAGCATTGTCGGTCGTAATCATTCCACCATCGCCAAAGACGTGCAGATTTTTCAATGGATGCAGGCTGAAACACGCCGCATCACCCCAACACCCGACCGGTCGACCGTCCAATTTCGCTCCCACGGCTTGCGCTGCATCTTCCACAACAAACAAATGATGCCGCTTTGCGATGTCGAGAATTTCAGGCATGCGCGCAGGACGGCCAGTGATGTGAACCGGCAAAATAGCTTTAGTACGAGGGGTGATAGCGGCTTCGATACGTTCCGGATCTATATTTCCATCTGGTCGGACATCCACGAACACCGGACAAGCTCCAGTCAGCGCGATTGAAGCCGCAGACGCAATAAACGAATTCGGCGCAGTAATGACTTCTTGCCCCTCAGTGAGCCCAAGCCCCCGCAACACCAGATAGAGTGCACCTGTCCCGCTCCCAACACTTACCGCGCCCCGCACACCACAGTACGTTGCAAATTCGTTCTCCAATGCCTCCACTTCTGACCCCAAAATATACTGTCCACTTTCCAGAACCGCTTCGAAGGTGTTCATCAATTCCTTTTTGATCGGTTGTACCTCTCCGCTGAAATTGGTATAGGGGATGTCAAATGAAGATTTGATCATACGCCAGCTAACTCTCTTTTTTACTGGCCTTCAGCGCCAAATCCCACACTTCAAGCAGATAATCCGGGATGGGATACATCCCAGCGTTCGCCCGTTCAATAAACTCCAGCGCCTGCCCTTCACGACATTGCACCGGCTGGAGACCATCATACCAAGCCCAAAACACCGTCAACCGATACGGAGGCCATCCTTCCTCCCGATCCTCGAATGCCGTAAGCCAATGTAAGTCGGCTTGATCATATCCCGTTTCTTCACGTAGTTCACGCCGCGCACAATTTACAATCGTCTCACCTGCTTCGGCATGCCCACCAGGCGGAACCCACATGCTCGCATGACGAAGCCCCGGTTTGTCGTCTCTGTGCTGCAAAAGGGCTGCCCCATCTTCTCGCAGAAGCACCACCGCACCTACCCTCTCCGCATGTTCGGACGGCAAGACACATCGGGACACTTTAGATCGATTCCTCAGGCACGAAGCACAAATTCATTTGATTCCGTTCGCAGAAAATCAAGGTATTTCTTTCCCCAATTCACCATGTCTTTCACACCCTTCTCGAGACTAATTTCCGGTTTCCACCCGAGATCCTGCTTAATCGCGCTACTATCTAACCAATACTGTGCATCCTCACCGGCCCGTCCAGGTGTCATCTTACACAGATTGTCGAAGGGCATACCGAGAGCATCCGCCACGTGAGCAACCAGATCACGAATCGAGATAGGATCGGGCGGACCGACATTATAAATCTTGCCCAACGAAGCCTTCTCCGCAATCAGATGGATCGCACTCGCAATATCGTACGCATGGAGGTACGACTTGCGGACTGCGCCGCCACCCTGTAACGGAAGCTTTTGACCAGTCAACCCAAACACTACTGCTGCTGGTACAACTCTGTATAGCTGTTGACCCTCCCCATAACCATTTGATGGCCTGATGATGTTCATCGGAAACTTTCGGACATCGAACATAGACACGAGATGCAGATCTCCTGCCATCTTGGAAATGCCATACGGACTGCTCGGTTTCAGTGCCGTCTCTTCAGTCGCAGGAGAATCTACGGCCCCATACAACTCTGAGCTTCCAACCTGTATCCAGCGTTCCAAATACTCCCTCGACAGTAATCCTTCAACAATTTTTGCAAGTGCTGTTACGTTGGTGTCGTAAAAACGCCACGACTTCGCCCACGACGCTCCATGAGCGAGCGCAGCAAAATTGATAATGACTTCAGGCTTCTCCACATCAAACAGCTCAAACAGCCGATCCTGCTCGTAGACGATGTGAATCTGATGATACGCGTATCGGGAATCCCCTCGTCCAACATCGAGAGTATACGCCGGCAGCTTTTCCCCATTTCGCCCTACACAAATTACCTTTCTCGGATTCGCGTTCTTCAAGAGATATGCTGCTGTGTGAACGCCAAAAACGCCGTTCCCCCCCAGAATGATGTAAGTTTTCATCTATCTACCCTCGTGAGATGTTTAAACGTTTCAGAAAGCCCAAATTCCATAGGTGTATAGCGAAAGCTTGGAAAAGCTTTGAGATTCGCAGTGATATCAAAATGCCGATGGGTAATCGGGTTGCTTCGCGGCAAGCATTTAATTTCCGCGTCTGTGCCGGATAGTCTGACCGCGATCTGTGCAATATCGAAAAACGACACCGAAGAGCCTGTTGCGACATTCAATATCCCTTCACTCCGATGCCTGAGACATAAGCCCGTCACCCGACTCACATCTTTGACATACACATGATCTCGTTTTTCCTCACCTCCACCAAATAAGGTTATTGGCTGCCCTTCCTTCGCCAACCGCAAAAAGCGATTTGGGCCATACCCATTATGGGTGTCCCCAGCGCCATACAACAGACTAGGTCGTAGAATCATGAGCGGCACCTTGGTTTGTTGCACCACGTGCTTCAACATCTGCTCACGTACAAAATGCATGAGACCATGCAATCCCGTTGGACTCGCACATGAAGTTTCTTGCACGGGATTCGCATTGTCGTCATACACTGCATCTGACCCGATGTATACGACATGCCCACAGTGTGAATGCTCTAAAGTTGTACTGAAGTGTTTACCCATTTGGATATTCCGCATACACGTACCGACATCCTTGCCTTTATCTGGCGTAAGCGCTGAGATAATGACAAGCGAATCATTCTCATGAAGCACTCCCCGAAGCGCATCCACCGATTCCGGTTGACACAAATCGATGTCCGTTGAAGAGAGCGAGACGGTTTCGA
>JYMV01003611.1_pt1 | contig 10194 bp, 8 predicted proteins | sample 338911 | NCBI WGS metagenome assembly JYMV01 (sample SAMN03354496, study PRJNA234377) | hydrothermal vent metagenome | biome: Deep sea; feature: Hydrothermal plumes at the Eastern Lau Spreading Center, Western Pacific Ocean; material: Seawater | place: Tonga | collected 2009 | depth 2000 m m
AAGCTAATCCTGAAAAATTACTACCGCCGCCGGTACAACCAACTAGTATATCTGGATAATCACCCGCCATTTCCATTTGCATCATCGCTTCTTTACCAACAACAGTTTGATGCATTAATACGTGATTTAAAACACTTCCTAGAGAGTATTTAGATGTATCTTTTTGCGCAGCCATTTCAATAGCTTCAGATATAGCTATGCCAAGACTGCCGGTGTTATTTGGATCTTTTTTAAGGATTGCCTTACCTGTATTAGTTTCGTTTGAAGGGCTTGCTATACATCTTGCTCCATATGTTTGCATTAACATCTTTCTATATGGTTTCTGTTCAAAACTGACTTTGACCATGTATACATCTAGATCAATATTAAAAAGTGAACAAGCAAACGCTAGTGCACTTCCCCATTGCCCTGCTCCAGTTTCTGTTATGATTTTTTTAGTACCCTCTTCTTTGTTATAAAATGCTTGTGCAACAGCTGTGTTTGGTTTGTGACTTCCTGTAGAACTTACGCCTTCATATTTGTAATAAATTTTTGCTGGTGTGTCTAAAGTTGTTTCAAGTTTTTTTGCTCTAAACAGAGGTGAGGGTCTCCATTGTTTATATATATTTCTAACTGGTTCAGGAATTTCTATTTCTCTTTCTTGAGATACTTCCTGTCCAATTAATGCCATAGGAAAATTGGTTTAAGCGTACCAGGATGTAGTGGTGGTGCTAATGGTTTTGGAAGATCGGCTGCAATATTATACCAGGTTTTAGGTATTTTATTTTCTTCCAATAAATATTTAATTGTATCATTCATCTCAAATCATATTTTGACTACATAAATGAAGAAAATCAACAATAAAATATAGCGTATGTTGTAGTAAATAAGATTTTATTTAAAATAATTATAAGCATTTTTAAAAATTTTATAACCGTCAGCATATAATTTACTTTTGTATAGCAATTTGTTATTCATTTTATTTTTTCGACTAATCCAATCTGGTTTCTGTAAAGAGTACAGAGCCCTTTCAGGATGAGGCATTATCGCTAATACGTTACCTTTTGAGTTGGTAATAGCAGCAATATCTTCCATTGAACCATTTGGATTGTAAGGAAACTGTTTTTTCGCTAATAAACCATAATTATTTACATATTTGCATACAATCAATTTTTTTTTATTTAATTTATCTATAATCTTTTTATCTGCAATAAATTTTCCTTCTTGATGAGCAACAGGTAAATATAGATGGTTAATTTTTTTTAACCAAGGACCTCGTTTGTTAACAACTTTTAATTTTACCCACCTGCACTGATATGTTGCAATATCATTTTCTACTAATGCGACCTCTCTTTTATACCCTTCTAAAGCTGGAACAATTCCGAGATTAATTAAAATTTGACATCCATTACAAATACCGAGAACTAATTTATCTCGTTCGATAAAATTCACAATATATTCAAATAAATTATTTTTAATCTTGTGAGCCATTGCATTTCCAGAGCCTGTATGATCTCCATAAGAAAAACCACCTGGTAAGGCTAAAATTTGAAAATTTTTTAACTTTTTAGGATTTTCAATTAGATCATTAACGTGAATAATAGCACCTTTAATCCCCGCAGTTTTAAATGCGTTAAGAGTTTCATCTTCGCAATTAATTCCATATCCTGATAAAATCAAAACTCTCATTAATTAAATAAATCCTGTTTATATTTGTTATTTAAGGAACTAATATCAACTTCAAACTCATCTTTGTTACACATCATGCAAACAATTTTTTTACTTTTTATTATTTTTCCTATAAGTGATAATTGATTTTTTTTAAAATAACTTTCAAATTTTTTTTTATTGGATGGATTAACGGTAACAACGATTCTGCTTTGTGACTCAGAAAAAAGAATATGATTATTGTCTATTTCCCTGTTAATTGTGTTGATATTGCTTAAATTTACTTTTAACCCTTTTTGTGAAGCTATTGCCATCTTTGACAAAGCTATAGCTAAACCCCCAATTCCAACACTGATAGCTGAAGCAATTAATTTATTTTGATTGGCTTTTGAAAAATTAATATAATTTACTTTTGCAGTTTTTTTATAAACTTGTGGAACATTATCATTTTTAAAATCAAAGATCTTTGCAAATTCAGATCCTCCCATTTCATTACCTGTTGTTCCTATAATGTATACAAGATCCTCAATAGCCTGGGGCACTATTGTTAACAAATTATTATAACTCTTAATTATACCAATAGAAGATATTAAGAGTGTTGGTGGAATTGAAATTTTAATTTTCCTATTTCTTTTATCGTAGCCGTTAAAATCATTATACATACTATCTTTTCCAGAAATAAAAGGTGTTTCAAAAGTTAATGACAAATCGTAACAAGCCTTTGATGCCATTTTTAACTGATAAAGTTTTTCAGAATTTTCTGGACTGCACCAACAAAAGTTATCCAAAAGAGCTATGGTTGATAATTCACATCCTACTACTATAAGATTTCTTACCGCAGTATCTATACAGCAAGCTGCCATATTGTATGCGTCGATATTTGTATAGTTGGGATAGATACCCTGAGATACGCCTACACATTTATCTGAATTGAAAAGAGGTTTTATAACCGTTGAATCAGAAAAAACCTTACCGATGCCCTGAAGTGGTTTAATAACTGAAGTGCCCTGAACTTCATGATCATATTGCGAACTGATAAATTCTTTAGAGGTAATGTTTGGACTAGACAATATTTTTAACAACGCTCTCTTATGGTTGCTTATTTTTATTTGGGCTGATTTTGTTTGAACAATTAGAGGTTTTCTGCTTTTAAGCAATTTTCTTGGATATCCCTCATGAAGAAAATTCATATCCATATTTAAAATTTCTTTATTTTTGTATCTAACTATAGCCTTTTTTTTTTTTACAAATTTTCCAATGACTGATGCTTCTACCCCTCTTTTATTTAATAATTGAATCACTTTTTTTTGATTTTTAGTTGATACGGCCATAGTCATTCTTTCCTGTGATTCTGAGATCCATATCTCCCAAGGTTGCAAACCTGCATATTTTAGTGGCACTAAATCAAGATCGACAATAAATCCTCCCGATTCTTTAGCCATTTCACCAACCGAAGAAGAAAGACCTCCTGCCCCGTTATCAGTTATACTGTTATATAAATTTTTATCTCTAAGCTCCTTAATAATTGCATCTGAAAATTTTTTTTGAGTGATTGGATCGCCTATTTGTACTGCAGTAACTGGACTTCTTGTATCTAACTCTTCTGAAGAAAATGTTGCTCCATGAATACCATCTTTTCCAACTCTTCCTCCGATCATAAGAATTTTATCTCCCGGTCTTGCTTTTTTAAAATGCGCAAACTTACCTTTTATTTTTTTTGGAATTAATCCTACAGTTCCACAAAAAACCAACGGTTTTGCAGAATATCCATCATCAAAATAAACAAAGCCTTGTGGAGTTGGAATCCCTGAACAATTTCCACCTACTCTAACTCCACTAATGACTCCGTTTATAATAAACCTTGATGATAGTAATTTATTTTTTTTATTTCTTGATCTATATAACTCATGGTTACTGTCTGGATAAGAAAAACAAAAACCATATGTGTTACAAATGGGTTTAGCGCCTTTGCCAAAGCCTATACAGTCTCTGTTAACTCCAGTAATTCCAGTGAGCGATCCACCAAATGGATCCAGTGCCGATGGAGTATTATGTGTTTCTACCTTATGGCAAACTACCCAATTTTTATCAAAACTAATTCCACCTGCATTGTCTGAAAATAATGATATACAAAAATCATCCTTTCTTTTTTTTATTATTTTGTTAGTAGCGCCCTTAATATAAGTATCAAATAACCCTTTTTTCAAATTATCAATTTTTGAAGAAAAAATCTTATGCTTACAATGTTCCGACCAAGTTTGAGCAAGAGTTTCAATTTCAATATCTTTTGGCTTTCTACCTTTGACATTAAAGTATCTTTTAATTGCTTTTAACGACTGAACATCTAGACCAAGAGTTCCTCTGCGTTTTCCTCTTTCATCTTTAATTCCCTCTTTGCCAATTTTTTTTAAATTTGTTTCACTTAAATTTAGATTAACCGATCTTGTAATGCTTCTGTCTTTAAAACCATTCGTATGCTGTTCTAGTATATCAGTTTTATCTTTAATAAATTCTTTAAAGCTTTTTAAAACAATTTTGTTTACGAGAACATTAGAATATTCGTTGGCTATTTTTTTAATCACCGATTTGTTATTAGTCGATATTAAAAATAATTGAGAGCTGCTTATTTTAAAACTGTTTTGTTTAAGGCGAAGTTTTTCACAAACAATTTCTGTCGCTGTATTACCAAGATTATCTGTTACACCAGATAAGTATCCGATTTCTAAAATCCACGAAAAATTCCCGAATTTTTTTAATATTTCATGAATATTTTTTCTGGAAAACAACTCTTGAGAAATTGGGTTGTGCAACAACTCACACGCGAGCAAATAATCTTTTTGGCCTAAACTCTTATTAAATCTGTAAATATCACAAATTTTAATATTTTTAATTACATTTTTACCAAAAAAAGACTGTAAATTTTTTTCACTACCAGTTTTAAATTTATTAAATATTTGAATTTGTTCGTACATTAATAAAAATGTGTTATAAAAAATTATCGAGATTCTCTTATAACAAATAAAATTATTTATGGCTGTCTATAAAGAAGCGGGTGTTGATATTCTTTCAACCGATGATCTAATTAAGGAGATACTACCTCTTTCTTCAAAAACAAATAGACCAGGCAAAATGGGAAAAATTGGTAGTTTTGGTGGTTTGTTCGATTTGAAATCGTGCAAATATAAAGATCCAATTTTAGTTACATCTACCGATGGAATTGGAACAAAAATTCTTTTGGGCATTTCTGAAAATAAATTAGATGGTCTTGGATTCGATCTAGTTGGCATGTGTCTAAATGATATAATTTGCCATGGTGCTGAACCATTGTTTTTTCTAGATTATTTTGCATCAAGTAAAATAAAAAAAAATTTCTTTATTAAAATAATGAAGAGCATCACAGCTGCTTGTAAAAAAAATAATTGTTTACTAATTGGAGGCGAAACAGCAGAAATGCCGGGGGTTTATAAGAAAAAAGACTTTGATTTAGCGGGTTTTTGCGTTGGTATAGTTGAAAGGAAAAAGATTTTACCAAAAATAGATGATATTAAACCTGATGATATTATATTAGGGCTTCCTTCTTCAGGCTTCCACTCAAATGGATATTCATTAATTCGAAAAGTTATAAAAGAACAAAAAATTTCTCTTAGTGCTAGGCCTCCTTTTTTATCAAAAGATAAAAATCTTGCTACTGCCTTACTAAAACCAACAAAACTTTATTACAACCTAATAGCTAAAATTACTAAACTAATTAACGTAAAAGGTATTGCCCATATCACGGGCGGGGGTTTAACAGAAAATCTACCTAGAATAATTTCAAAGAAGTTATCTATAAAGCTAAATTTGAAAAATTTACCTAATGACAATCTTTTTTCGTGGTTTAAAAAAATTGCAAAACTTAATGATAAAGAAATGTTATCTACCTTTAATTGTGGAATCGGTATGGCTTTAATAATTTCTAAAAATGATCTGAAAAAAATACAGAAATTTTTAAAAAATAATAATGAAAAATTTTTTGTTATTGGAAAAATTGTAAAAACTATAAAAAATGAGGAACGTTGTATAATAGCTTGAAAAAAATTAACACTGCTATATTTTTTTCTGGTAGAGGAAGCAATATGGAGTCGTTAATTAAAGCGACAAAAAGTCAAGACTTTCCAGCTTCAATTCTAGTAGTCCTAACAGATAATGAATCTGCTCCAGGTATTCAATTAGCAAAAAATCATTATGTACCTGTAAAAATATTTGATAAAAAAAAGTTTAGCAGATCGGAATTTGAAACTAATTCCCAAAAGATATTATTAAATTACAAAATTGAACTGATATGCTTAGCTGGATTTATGCAAATATTATCCAAAAAATTTGTCTACTCTTGGCAAAACAGAATCATTAATATACATCCCTCTTATCTTCCTAAAAATAAAGGACTTAATCCACAAAAACAGGTTATAAATGAAAAAGCATCCTACGCTGGTTGTACTGTTCATTTTGTTAATGAAAAAATTGATGATGGAGAAATTATCTTACAAGAAAAAGTAAAAGTTATGCACAATGACAATGTACAAACTCTTTCTGATAGAATACTAGAAAAAGAACATATAATTTATCCTAGAGCACTTAAAAAAATAGCTTCAGAAATTAAAAATTTGTGAAACTTAAAAAGAAAAATTCAGATAAATTAAAAGAAGAGTGTGGAGTTTTTGGTATTTTAAATAACAAAGATGCAGCAGCTCTTACAGCTTTAGGCTTGCATTCACTACAGTTACCTCTGACGGAAAAAAATTTTATTCTGAAAGAAGACTTGGATTAGTCGGAGATAATTTTACTAAAGGAAAAGTCTTAAATAGATTACCTGGAAATTGCGCAATTGGTCATAACCGATATTCAACGGCTGGTAATAATGTAATTAAAAATGTTCAACCATTTTATGCTGATCTTCATGTTGGAGGTATTGCTATTGCTCATAATGGAAATTTAAGTAATGCTAGATATCTTAGAAAAGAATTAGTTAAAAATGGCTCTATTTTTCAAACAACATCTGACACAGAAACTATAGTTCAATTAATTGCAAGATCAAAAAGATTAAAAATAATTGATAAAATAATTGAAGCACTTTTTAAAATACAAGGAGGTTATGCATTAACAATTTTAACAAATAATAAGCTGATAGGAATTAGAGATCCGTTTGGAATCCGTCCTTTAGTATTAGGTAAATTAAACAAATCTTATATTTTAGCGTCAGAAACTTGTGCTTTCGATATAATTGGTGCAAAATTTATTAGAGAAATTCAAAATGGCGAAATAGTTGTTATAACAGAAAATGGAATAGAGAGTATAAAGCCTTTTCCTAAAGTAAAAGAAAGACCATGTATTTTTGAATATATATACTTTTCAAGACCGGATAGTATCATCAAAAATATAAGTGTTTATGAGTACAGAAAAAGATTGGGTGCAGAGTTAGCAAGAGAATCAAATTTAGAAGCTGATTTAGTAATACCTGTGCCTGACTCCGGAGTTCCTGCTGCAATAGGATACTCTGAAGAAATAAAAAGTAATGTTGAATTAGGAATTATTAGAAATCATTATGTTGGCAGAACGTTTATAGAACCTACCCAACAAATAAGAAGTTTAGGAGTCAAACTTAAACATAATGTAAATAAGCCTCTCATTAAAAATAAAACTTTAATTTTGATCGATGACTCAAAATGCTTTATGAGTCTGGTGCAAAAGAAGTTCACTTAAAAATTGCTTGTCCACCTATAAAGTATCCAGATTATTACGGGATTGATACACCAAATAAAGATGAACTGCTTGCCTCAAAACTTGATCTTAAAGGTATGCAAAAATTTATTAACGCAAAAACATTACAATTTTTATCAATTGAGGGATTGTATAAATCTATGGGATATGAAACAAGAAACTCATCCTACCCTCAATTTGCTGACCATTGTTTCACTGGAGATTATCCAGTTAAACCAATTGACGTAAATGATAAAAATTTTGAGCAAGATCAATTAAGCTTTATGTCTTCAAAATTTAAATAAAATAAAAAATAAAAATCACTAATGAAAGTTCTTGTTATAGGAAATGGAGGTAGAGAACATGCATTGTGTATGTTTATAAAAAAATCTCCTATTTGCAAAAAATTATATTGTATTCCTGGTAGCGACTCGATCAAAGAATTAGCAGATTGTTTCGATATTAATCCAATGAATAATATAGATGTTGTTAATTTTTGTATAAAACAAAAGATAGACTTTGTTGTAATTGGACCTGAACTTCCGCTTAGTAATGGAATCGTAGACGAACTAAAAAAAGAAAAAGTTGTTACTTTTGGTCCAGATAAAATATCCTCACAGCTCGAAACTTCAAAAATCTTTATGAAAAATATTTGTAAAAAACATAATATTCCAACCGCAAAATATTCTGTATTTAATAAAGAAAAAGATGCAATCAATTTTTTAAATGAAGTAAATTTTCCTACAGTTATTAAAGTTGATGGATTAGCGGCAGGTAAAGGAGTAATTATTGTATACAGCAAAGAAGAAGCTGTTGAAAATATAAAAAAAATAATGTCAGAAAAAATATTTGGTTCTTCTGGTGAAAATATAATAATAGAAGAATTTCTCGAGGGCGAGGAAATTAGTTTTTTTGCACTAGTTGATACTAATGGTTTTATTTTGCCGTTAACGACAGCTCAAGACCACAAAAAGATTGGAGAAGGTGATGTGGGTCCCAATACCGGAGGAATGGGAGCATATAGCCCTGTACCTTTTATTAAACATAATCATATAAATGACTTCGTTGAACAATTTGTAAAACCCATAATTAATGATTTAAAAAATAGTAGCATTTTATTTTCAGGTGTTTTTTACGCAGGTTTTATCTTGACCAAAAACGGCCCTAAAATACTTGAGATAAACGTAAGATTTGGTGATCCAGAAGCTCAAACTATTTTTCCAAGATTAAAAACGGATTTATTAGACTTGCTACTTGCTTCCAGTACTGGAAATTTAAATCAATTCAAGTTACCAGAATGGGAAAACAACTTCTGCATGAATGTTGTATTGTCATCAAAAGGCTACCCTAAGGATTATAAAAAAAACACTATAATTAACGGTTTAAATGAAATTACTAATGATAAATCTAAATATGTTTTTCACGCAAGTACAAAAAAAAATGGAAATCATTGGTTAGCAACAGGAGGCAGAGTGCTGTCAATAAGTGCCATGGGATCAACGTTGAAAAATGCTAAAAATAATACCTATAGAATTGTTAATAAGATAGATTGGAAAGATGGATATTTCAGAAAAGATATAGGATGGAGACATATACAGTGAGTAATAAAAAAAATACCTTGGTTAGTATTATCATGGGCAGTCAGTCAGACTGGGAGTTTGTAAAACCTGCTAGTAAAATCTTAAAAGAATTTTCAATCCCACATGAATGTAAGATTATTTCTGCACATAGAACTCCTGATAGACATAAAAATTTTTCAAATGACGCTAAAAAAAGAGGGATAAAAGTTATTTTAGCAGCCGCAGGCGGTGCGGCGCACCTCGCTGGAGTAACTGCGGCTCTAACCACATTGCCTGTGCTTGGGATTCCTATGAATAGCAAGTTATCTGGTCTCGATAGCCTATTGTCTACTGTTCAAATGCCAGGGGGTGTACCAGTTGCAACATTTGCCATTGGTAATGCTGGAGCAAAAAATGCTGCTCTTTTTGCAATTAGAATCTTAGCACTAGAAGACATAAATATAGCTAAAAAACTTGATAAATATATAAAAGCGATGGAACAAAAAGTTCCTCAAACACCAAAAGACTGAAATAAAAATATTTAACATTTTATGAAAAAAGGAAAAAAAATTTACGAAGGAAAAGCTAAAATTCTTTATGAAGGCCCAAAAAAAAATACAGCCATTCAATATTTTAAGGACCACGCCACTGCATTTAATAATCAAAAAAAATCTACTATTGAAGGAAAAGGAATTTTAAACAACAAAATATCTGAGCACATTTTTCAAAAACTTGATAAAGTTGGTATTAAAACTCACCTAATAAAGAGATTAAATGCGCGTGAGCAACTTATACATTTACTAGAAATAATTCCCATAGAATTCATAGTTAGAAATATAGCTACAGGTTCCTTAACTAAAAGACTAGGAATTCCAGATGGAACTGTTTTAAAAAAACCTCTATTTGAATACTGTTACAAGAGTGATGAGTTAGGTGATCCATTAATTGCTAGAGAGCATATACTTGCATTTAGTTGGTCTACGGCATTTGAACTCAACCACATTACTTCAACATGTTTAAAAATAAACGTTTTTTTATCAGAAATGTTTAAAAAAACAGGAATAAAACTTGTTGATTTTAAGTTAGAATTTGGAAGATTAAAAAAAAATGGCAAATCGCAAATTATGTTAGCAGACGAAATAAGTCCTGACACTTGTAGGTTGTGGGATGTAGTAAGTAAAAAAAAATTAGATAAAGATAGGTTCAGGAAAGATTTAGGAAATATAATTCAAGCTTATCAAGAAGTTGCGGA
>JYMV01010003.1_pt1 | contig 10193 bp, 10 predicted proteins | sample 338911 | NCBI WGS metagenome assembly JYMV01 (sample SAMN03354496, study PRJNA234377) | hydrothermal vent metagenome | biome: Deep sea; feature: Hydrothermal plumes at the Eastern Lau Spreading Center, Western Pacific Ocean; material: Seawater | place: Tonga | collected 2009 | depth 2000 m m
AGGGCGCCTTTTCATCAGTGAGAGAGCGCATATCATCCTCCTTGAGCACCTTCAAGCAGGACATTTTCACCCAATTTCAGGGCGTTGTCAAGCATCACCCCGGTATTTGCCACCGCATGACCAAAGGTGTCACTGATCCAAGCTACATCCTGGGCCAACTGGGCGGCTTCGATTCGTTCCTCAGCACCGGCACTGGCCAAATCCGAATTCATCCGCTGTGCCACAGAATCAGCCCATTCGCCATCGCCGACGACTTCAGGGAGGTCACCGAAGCGTAAGCCGATGCGGTTGATCTTATCGGCATAGGTAGGGCCGATGCCGCGTCCGGTGGTGCCGATTTTCACATCGAGGCTGTCGAGCATGCGGTGATAGGGGAGGATGATATGCGCTCTCTCACTGATGAAAAGGCGCCCTTGCGAGGGGTCTTCCTCGGTCTGTTCCAACCAATTGTCCAACTCCGTCCGGAGAACCCAAGGGTCGATGACCATGCCGTCTCCTAGAACCAGATTGCACTCCTTTCGAGTTATACCACTGGGCAGAAGATGTAGTTTGATTACCCGGTCACCCAGAACAACGGTATGGCCAGCATTGTTACCACCTTGGAATCTAACGACCCAAGTAACCTTGCCGGCCAGTCGGTCGACGAGTTTCCCCTTCCCTTCATCTCCCCATTGGGCACCGAGTACTATCGAGGCCGGCATGCTTCTCCACCTGAGGGTGCTACCTTCGCCCTATGATAGATTCCCCTCAATCACTACCTAGTGATTTATTTTACCGAAAAGGCAACCCGATAGTTTTTCAGGGTTTATATGGGGCTGATTGCGAGAACTCTATGTCTGCTCACATAATCCGCTAATTGTAAATCAAGTCACTGCAGGACGATTCTGATGCCGGGAAGAGAAAAGGTAATATACTATTGGCGGCAAACTATGTAACCCGAGGTTGATAAGATGTCTGAACACCAAAATGAAAAAACGCACCAGAAAGCACCCGAAACCAACTCCAGCTCGCGCTCTGGCACCAGCCCCCGTGCCAGCCCACATCCATTCGGCGGTAGCCGGCCTTCACAGCAACGTAAGACCACCGGTATGGCCGAGCCCTGCAGCGAATGTGGGTCAATTTCCTGGGACGAGGATTTGGACCGTGGCGAAATTGTCTGCGGTGAGTGCGGGCTTGTCGTCGATGAGAACCTCATCGACCCGGGCGCTGAATGGTCGAACCATGACGGTAAGGACAATTCACGGGTCGGCTCGCCAATCACTCCGACCTTGTCGGATAAGGGACTGAACACCACTATCTCGCGTAGTGACCTGTACGGCGGTGCCGCCGCTCGTCACGGAATGAATGCACGAGCGCGACGAGACTGGAATCGACGACGGGTCATCGACGATCGCTCGAAGACCCGAAAGAGCCGAGACCGAAACCTCGCCAAGGCGATGTCACTGTTACGCTCGTATGGTGACCTACCGGGAACCCTGCTCGATGAGGCGGCAGTCTTCTACCGTAAGGCGGTCGAAGCCGGTGTCGTAACCGGGCGAAGTATTGCCGGAATCGCCGGCGCCTGTGCATATCTCGCGGCCCGTGAGCGTTCGCTACCGCGAAGTATCGAGGAGGTAGCCGATTCATTCCAAGTGGAGTACAAGGAAATGAAGCGAAATATTCGTTTAGTCTCCCGAATCATCGGCGCTCACACCATATCTGACCCAGGTGAATACATCGACAAGTTCTGCAGCCAATTGGGTCTCCATCCCAGTGTCGTCGGTGAGGCGCACTACCTATGGGAGAGAGTCAAGATTGCCGATGAGTGGCAGGGTAAGAAGCCTTCTGGGGTGGCTGGAGTGATGATTTACAAGGCTGCGCAGATTCGTGGCAATACCCGAACTCAGGCTGATGTCTGTGAGGTTGCAGGAATCAGTGAAGTTACCTTGCGAGGACTATTGAGGATACTAGATGGGCTGATGAAGTACATCGGTGAAGCTACAGAGAACTAGCGCTGTGAGTGCGACCGGACAACACGTAGCAATACGTATGTCACCAGAAAGGAATCGCGGTGCGGAACTCGAGGACGTGTTCAATAAAATGCGGTGTCCTGGAATTACCCAACGAGTGATTCCGGCTCAGCCAGTCCGAATATCACTGACTTCGCGTACTAGAAAAGTACACTTTCACTTTCACCCTTACTCTCTTGAAAATGAATACCTAGGGTCAGCGCCTCATACACTTCATGATGTCACGAAAACCGTGTAGGACATTGCTCGCAGAAGGACTGAAAGTGGTCGCCTATCCAAACGGCATGATCTACGTGAATATGCAGAGTTATCCGGATTCGCATTTCGATACTCATTCTTTCGGAGCATCTACCTCCCCGGGAATACGAACCTCGTTCAATATCGCCGCCAAGCCAACAGTATTACTCGCTTTGGCAGGACCTAATGGTAACGCTTGGCGCCTGCTGGTCGGTGCTGGCGATGGCAGCCTCACCCTACTGAGCCTGCCGAATATGGTTCTAGTCGAGAACCTGCAACCGCATGATTGCGAGGTGACGAGTTTGGCGGCACAGCGCCGTAGCGGCGGCACCGTCCTACTATCTGGTGACCGCGACGGTATCGTCTTTATTCATGGTGAGCAGATTCCCGATGGCAGGATGAAACTGTTCAGCGTTGACGGAGTGGTAGATGCACTACGATGTGAAAGCGAATACATCCACGTTCACACTGGCTGGTCCCGGCAAATCCTCCACTGGGATGGCAAGGTGAAGGGCAACAGTGAGACCGGTATGCAACAGCGTATTATCGCCAATGTTGCATAGAACACACCCTTGGTTAATCACCACGAAGGTCGCGGCGTGAGGTAATTGCAGGTCTGAGAGGGGCGTGGCCAATTGCGAGGTAATTCACCTCCCGCGGCGATTCTCTCGACGAAGAAAGCGCGATGTTTCTCAAGTATTTCGGCAACTTCTTCAGCCCCTCTGATTGAATCCCCATGCGCCGGAATCAAGGTTTTCGCTTGCAACTGAATTATTCGCTCAACGCTCGCCAACAGGTCGGGTAGGCATCCCGTCGGCTGGTCCCAACGAGATGGACAATCCGCCTTTGGAATCGTCGGGCCGGCGATGAAAACCCCCCTATCAGCCTGCCATACGCCAATTGCATCATTACAATGTCCCGGCAATTCGATGATTTCAAAGGTTCCATCGCCGACCTCAAAGCTATGTGCCTCGATAATCGGCTCGGTCTCGAGTGGAGGCATATCCGAATCGTAACGATTAGCCCAGGTGGTGAAGAAATCACCTGATGACAATGCCTGAGCGGCATTGGGATGGGCAAATACCCGGGTCGAAAATTCTTCCTTCAAGAAGGCCGCACCCCCAGAATGATTGTAGCGTCGGCAGGTCAGGATAATTCCATCAAGTTCACCCTCTTCACCGATTTTCCCCCGCAATCTCTCCTGTAGCAACAATTGATACCAACTGGTGCCGACATCGACCAGGTAGTTTCCCTGCTCGCCACATATCAGCGTCGCATTGACATCGTGGTGAATGCCGGGCAGGCGAATGATTCGCATCAACTTCTCGACCCCGTGCCATACCTTGACCCTAACTATTGCTCAATATCGTCGCTAGTGATTGCAATGTCCGTCTCCGAGGGCTGGTTTTTAGGCTCGTCGTGATTAAATACAGGTAGTAAGTCGGCGAATCGCATGGCACGATTCCCCGAGGCTGAAGCGAGGCTACTCAATGTCCGCATCTGTATGCATTGCAACGCCCGCAACGCACTCCGGGCTTCCGCGTGCCGCAAATGCGGTTACAAGGGACTGCGCCTGAAGGCCAAGGAACGCCGTGGTCTTTGAACCACTGGTAGGGCTTGCACTTTTCGATAATACCAACTCCCCTTTCTCGGGATGCCGGTTTTGCTTTCAACACAGCATGCCGGTTTTCTTCCAGCAAAGTTGCCCAAAGTGGCTTTGCTGCCGCTTATCCCAAAAGTGGTGCCAGTAATAATGCGAAAGGGTCACCCCAGATAATCAGCGGTAAAATCGCCGGGAGGAGAATCGCCAGCAATGGCCACTTGTAGGTGACCCAGCCAACCTCCACGCCGAGTTCCTTGAGGGCAGCTATCTGTGCCTGCAATTTTTCATCACTCGGGGTTCGCGCCGGGGCGCGGATTCTGGTGTGTACAGCGGTTGTCCCATCGGCCTTTTCAATCACTTCATCGAGTAACCATACATGGGCATCTGCAACCTTATCGAGCGGCATCCGGGTGGAGTGCCAAGCCAACCTCATGTCGGCGGCCGAGGTGATATTACCCTTAGCAGCATTCCATATCGTGAATATTATCGGGATTGTCAAGAACGCCAATGAACCCCATATCAACAGAGCAAATGCTGGCGGAATATGCACCCCTAAGCGACCCCAAGACTCTCCTTGAACGATTGGTGCAATGGTTGCCCATGTCGGAATCAGAATCGCTACCAGCATCAATGCCTTGGCGTCGGCGCCGCCGTGAAGTAGGCGCATTCTCCACATGACATCGAATAACCAGACCTGCACCAAGACGCTGACCGAGGCCCACCACAACTTTGCCATCGGGTCAGCCGTGCCGACAATGATGTCCATCGGAGTATTGGTCGAGCCATGTATCATCGCCCCTCCGATGACTCCGGCGGCGCCGAAGACATACCAGATGATGACTGCGACATCTACCGGGTTTCCAGAACGGAAATCCGCCAGGGTCGGTCGACCTATCACCGCAGTACTGGCCAGAGCAACCGCGGCTGCAGCACTACCCCACACAGTCCAGTCGGCCTCGACCACCAACAGTTCGAGAATCCACAGGAAGATTGCTGGCTTCGCCCATGCTAGCCAATAGGAGTTGGGAATCCTGCGGAAATTATGGTCGAGCCAAGCTGCCCCGATGAAGCAGCCAATCAAGCAGAGCCAACGCGCCCAGCCCAATATCTCAAATGGCTCGACCTGCATGGTGAAACCGTAGAAGGCAATTGGCTTAAATCAATCAGCCTTCGGCGGACCCTACGCGACCGTATAGGGAGTTGGTGAAGATGTCCGATATCGAGAACAAATTACAGCAAGTTTCAGGCGTGATTAAGCAATTGGATGATCCCAAAGTACCGCGCAACATACGCGCTGGCGCCAAGGAAGTAATCGACAAGTGGCTCCTCAACGGCGCCAAGCAACTCGACGTACGAATTGCGATGACGCAGAACAAACTTGAGGAATTATATGAAGACCCGAATATGCCGCCTGAATTCGGCACCTTGATTCTACAGATCAACACCGCACTCGAGCAGATGCTGACCGAGGTCTAATCGGATTCGTTCTCTTCCTCTAGTTTCTCTTGCACATATTCGAGCAAGGTTGTGACTTCCTCACTCAATTCACCCTTACAAAGTGCATCATCTATCTGTACCACCTGTTCGGAATCGAGCAGATTTGAGGATGCTGCCAATATCAGGCTATGCGGATCGCCGGATACATCCTTGCCCTCCAATGCCATGTGTATCGCCGCCAGTTCAGCGACGACTTGGTCATCGCTGGCGGAAAGTCCCAGAACATCGCGCAATTCACCGAGTTGAGAAATCTCTTCCTCGCTCAATTCACCATCCGCCAAGGCCCTCTCATACGCGGTAACCAGGTCTGGAGCACTCTCCGACATCAGGATGGCGATTGGGCGGGTGGTCGGGATGTTCTCAAGGACAATCTTGGTGATGACGAACAGAGGAACCGAGAGAATCATGCCGATGATACCCCATAACCAGAATGAGAAGGCGACGATTAACAGCAGGAGGACCGGACTGATGTCCAATTGTGTCCCAGTCCACTTGGTCTCGATGAAGTTACCCCAGACCTGTTGGTTTACAATCAGGAGAAATACCATGAATGCCCATGTCCCGGTAGGCAAGACCGCCAATCCAAGAATTATCGGTGGGATGGTCGCTATCAACGAACCGATGTATGGGACGTAGTTGAGAAGGAAGGTGAGCAAACCCCAAATGAACCATAGGTCGACACCGAACAACAGTAATATCGCCATCACACAAAGTGCCGTACCAATGCTTACACCGGTTTTGACTATGATGTAGGTATTGATGCTCTCCTCGATTTTGACGACGACGTTTTTGACCGTGGCATTGGCTTCACCGGGGAATGCAGCAACGATTCTACCTGGTAGTAGATTGGCTTCAAAAATAATGAATATCAAGAAGAAAATCACCGTGATGAAAGTGGTGAACATTGAGCCAGCAGCAGACATCACCCCGACGAACATCCCTTGGAGATTCGTCTCACCACCTTCGATTAAGCCAGCCTCGGCCAAGGTCTGGGTAACCGAGCCGTTATCCTCGGTGGTACCGATGAAACCTCCCAATCCTGGAATCCCCTGCAATTTCTTCCACTTGCGTTGCAGGTTTTCCTGATACCTCTCCATCTTCTCTTCATCTTCTGAGAGGTTCTCCACCTGAGAATATGAGACATAAGCGGCGGAGACGATTACCAGCAGGAAAAGCATGAACATCGTGAAGTAAGAATACCCGCGCGGAAAGCCATTTTCGGACAACTTATCAGCACCCGGTTTGAGCACGAAATAGACACCTAAAGCGATGAAAAACGGTTGCAGTACATCTTTCAGGATCAGCAATGCGACGATGACCAACGTAACTAATATCGCGACGTTGGTGAAGATGGAGAGGCGTTTTGTGAAGACGTCGACAAAGTCCTCGTCCATAACACCCGATGGAGATTACGGTTTTCATAATTGGGGGAAGGGATAATCCCATTTTTCCGCTTAAACATCAGCAATTACGTGACGAGGTTCATGACCCTTCTACAGCCGCAACGAGATATGCAAGAGCGGGTGGAAGAGGTTGGCTTTTTCGAACTCTTGCGAGTGAATCCACTTTTTCGGAAATATTGGTACGCTAATGCGATTTCCATGCTCGGTGAATGGTTCAATACCGTTGCGCTATTCGTGCTGATTGAGAGGCTGACCAATTCGGCATTGGCAATCGGTGCTGTGTTCGTCCTGCGAATGTTCGCATTGGCGGTCCCGCAGGTATTCACCGGGGTCCTGGCCGACCGATACTCGCGTAAGTGGTTGATGGTGACGGCAAATGTCGCAAGCGCGATTCTAGTGCTGGCTTTATTCATGGTCGACGATGTTGGAGATGTATGGCTGATCTACGCGGTCGCTGGCGGTCTGATGGCCCTCCATGCGGTTTACGTGCCGGCCGAGAATGCCGCCTTACCAAATCTGGTTCGGGAAAATGAATTGCTGACCGCGAACGCATTGAACTCGGCCACTTGGTCTGCTTCGCTTGCCATCGGTGCCTCGATAGGGGGACTGGTGGTGGCAAAATGGGGAGTCGAAGTTGCCTTCGTAATCGACTCAGCTACGTTCCTTGTCGCCGCCATCATGCTGTCAACTCTGACGATTCCGCAACAAAAGATTGAACCAAGGTCCGGCTCGTTCTGGCGTAACGCTCTCGACGATGTCGGGCAGGGGTGGAGAATAATCCGCTCACGACCAGAGGTCGGTCGTATCATCACAGCCAAGGCCCTATGGTCGTGTTTTGGTGGTGGGCTGGTGTACATGCTGGTGCTGATCGGCGCCAACGGTGAATTTGGCGAGGTGGCCGCTGGCATAGGTATTCTATTCGCGGCGCGCGGGGTTGGGACCGGAATCGGGCCAGTCTTGGCGCGCTATGTATTCTCCGAGCGAAGTTGGTGGCCCTACCTACTCGGCATATTGGTCTCGACCTGTGGTTTGGGATATTTGATCGTCGGGTTGTTTGAATGGGGAGCGTGGATAACAATCCTGATTATTTTCGCCCATGCGGCCAGTGGCGCCAATTGGGTTCTATCGACTGTGCTGTTGCAGGAACGCAGTGAGGATGAGTGGCGCGGAAGGATGTTCGCCACTGATTTCCTGCTGATGACTTCGGTCAATGGATTTTCAACCATGGCCGCTAGTCTGTTGCTTGAATATACTGAGGTCGGACTTCGCAATGCGATGGTATTATTCGCCACCCTACAGATTTTTTCAGGGCTATTGTGGATAATCCTCACACGCTCTGGCGAGAAGAAATACGCGGCTCTGAAACCCGCATCACAGCGCCGGGGATCCGTCGCTTGAAGGAGGAGTCAGTTTATCGATGATCTTGCCAAGACGCTCGACCAATCCGGGCTTGTTGTCAGAGGTCACCAGAGCGTACTCCATCACTTCATCGAGGCTGTCGACGGTGAGAATCTCAATTGTATCTTTGAATTTATCATCGATCATAACATCTTGGGAATTGGCTTTGGGAATGAGCACGGTGCTGATACCACTGAGTGCCGCGGCTTCAATCTTGGCGGTAACGCCGCCGACGGGCAGAACTTCACCACGCACCGACAGACTACCGGTCATCGCCAGATCTTGGCGAATCGGGATGTCCTCAAGGGCACTGATGATTGCGGTGGCGATGGTGATGCTGGCTGAATCTCCGTCGACTCCGTGGGTGTCGACGAACTGTATGTGGATGTCATAATCCGAGACATTCTTTCCGGTAAGTTTCTTGATTACCGCACTGACGTTGGTGACGCTCTCCTTAGCGATGTCGGAAAGGCCGCCGGTGGCAAATACCTTGCCACCTGATGCATGAGAGGGAGTCACCAAGGCCTCGACTGGCAACATGATTCCCGAGTAATCGGAAAGGCCGCTGTCGGCACCGAGAACCGCGAGGCCATTGACGCGTCCGATTCGCTCGCCAGAATTGACGACGAGAGAGTAATCCTGGCGCCGCTCAATCATTCGGTCAGCTACCTGCTGTTCGAGCGGGCGAGCGATGCGGCGAGCGTTCAACACGTGCGCTGCAGAGGTATATTCGGCGCCGTCCTCGACCGCCAGATCACCAGCGATGCGGACCAGACCGCCGAGTTCACGCAATCTCAGTGACAACTTACCGCGCCGCCCAGCGCGGCGTTGCGCCTCGCGTAGAATCACTTCTACAGCAGTGCGATCAAAGTGCGGGATACTGCGGACAGTAGTTGAATCACGCAGTACTTCTTGGGCAATGAAACGTATCAGACGACGGCGATTACGGGCGGTATCAGGCATTTCCGAATGCATGTAGACCTCATATCCATAGCCGCGGATTCGACTGCGCAGGGCTGGGTGCATCCCTTGAATCGCATCGAGGTTACCTGCCGCCACCAGTACGAAGTCGCAGGGTACCGGCTCGGTCTTGGTGATTGCACCGCTACTGCGCTCACTACGACCACTGATGGGGAATTCACGCTCCTGCATCGCGGTCAGTAATGCCTGCTGGTCTTTGAGGCGCAGGAGATTCATCTCATCAATGAAGAGAACTCCGCCGTGCGCCTTGTGAATCGCCCCCGCTTCGACCCTCTCATGCGCTGGAGTTTCCATTCCTCCGGACTGGAAAGGGTCGTGGCGTACATCACCCAGAAGACTACCTTCCAGCGTACCAGTGGCATCGATGAATGACGGTGGGTCATCGGACTCACGTTTGACGATGACTTTCGGCAAACCATCCTCTTCACCCGAGCGCAAGCGGTTGGAGATGAACATGTAGGCGATTGCGATTAACAAGAATCCCCATATCAAGGTGAGAATATCTCGGGTCTGAATCGCCGCTACAGCGAGAATAAATGCCACTGCAACCGTGCCAATGAGCAATGTGCGCTGCTGTTTTTCCCGCGCCGCACGCAGTTGGTCACGCTGAGTTTTGATGATTCTACTACCGCGCCCCGCAGGGACTGAGCGAACCCTTGGCTCGTTTTCGTCATCCTCATTGGGATAGGTCATGATATCTTCCATCTCATCGGCCGGCAACAACTCAGTCATCGATTTGGCGAGCATCGACTTACCGGTTCCAGGGTCACCTATCATCATCACATGGCGGCGCTGCTCGGAGGCTTTCCGAATGACGATACTGGCATCCTCTTGGCCGATTACCTGGTCGACGAGACGCTCTGGAATCGGAATATCCTCAGTGGTTTCAAACTCGACGTCTTCCAACCATGTTGAAATCGGGGTGGAAATCACATCAGCCCGGCGGTCGAGTGAAGCGATTTGTTCAGCGATTGAAACCGATTCGTCAACGGTGACCGAATCCTCTGCCTCCCCTTCGGGGAGTCCGCCATCATCATCGCTCATGGTAGGTCCTCGTAAACGCTC
>JYMV01048872.1_pt1 | contig 10193 bp, 10 predicted proteins | sample 338911 | NCBI WGS metagenome assembly JYMV01 (sample SAMN03354496, study PRJNA234377) | hydrothermal vent metagenome | biome: Deep sea; feature: Hydrothermal plumes at the Eastern Lau Spreading Center, Western Pacific Ocean; material: Seawater | place: Tonga | collected 2009 | depth 2000 m m
TTACACCTATCGGAATGGGTCAAAGGGGAATGATTGTAGCACAGCCGAAAACCGGTAAGACTATCTTGCTGCAAGATATTGCCAATGCGGTGGCGGAAAACCACCCGGAAGTTTATCTAATTGTACTGTTGGTAGATGAGCGCCCTGAAGAGGTAACAGAAATGTCCAGAAATGTGAAAGCTGAAGTAATTGCTTCAACATTTGATGAGCCGGCAGAGCGACATGTTAAGGTTGCCAATATTGTGCTTGAGAAAGCCAAGCGAATGGTGGAGTGTGGTCATGACGTAATGATCTTGCTCGATTCTATTACCAGGTTGGCAAGAGCATACAACACTGTTTCTCCTGCATCTGGGAAAGTTCTTTCTGGTGGAGTTGAGGCGAACGCTTTGCACAAGCCAAAGAGATTCTTTGGATCGGCAAGAAAAATTGAAAATGGTGGTTCCCTGACTATAATTGCAACTGCCCTGGTAGATACCGGTTCTAAAATGGACGAGGTAATATTTGAGGAATTTAAGGGTACTGGTAACATGGAATTACAATTGGACAGGAAGTTGTCTAACAAGCGAATCTACCCAGCTGTTGACCTGGTTGCGTCCAGTACAAGAAGAGATGATCTGCTGATTGAAAAAGATACATTACAGAAAATTTGGATATTGAGGAATCACCTTGCAGATATGAATTCGTTAGAAGCGATGGAATTCCTTAGAGATAGAATGAAGAACACCAAAACCAACGAGGAGTTCTTAATTTCTATGAATGGCTAGCGCTTCGTTTATATTCCCACTTTTCATTTCAGTTCATAATTAGATGCGTATAGCGATCTACGTAGGGCTTGGGATCGGTTGTTTGACAGGAGTGTGGAAGCTTATCGAGCATTATCAAGATCTGGAGCAAACTGCATTGGCCGATTACACCGGCTACGTTCCCCTGGCATTGCTGCTGATGGGAATTACGATCGGTATTCTCATTGCCAGGTCTTCCATAGAGTATGATGGATATATTACCTACAAGGAATCAATTCGACTGGGCCTTGTCGTTTCTTTGTTTGCGGCTATGGTTATTGGCGTTTTTGTGTTCATCTACCACACATGGCTGCATCCCGCTTATATCTCGGAGCTATTACAGTCTGTTGAGGAAGAGCTTGTGGCTGAGAGCCTCTCTCCGGGAGAGATAGATATAAGGCTGGAGCAGACAAGAAAGAGCTCTGGTGCGTGGATGCAGGTTTTTATCGCCACCTCGGCTACCATGATGGTGGGAATGATGTATTCCTTTATTGTGTCTGTGGTTCTAAAAAGGGCACCAGGTAGTGCTGCCTAGCCTAGAGGGGTTATGGGCTCTGGCATATTATCAAAATGCTCCTGTATTGCTGATTCATCCAACTCTTTATTTTTTATCGTGTAAATACAAAAACATGGTAGCCATTGCCGTGTGTATATCAGATGTATCTGTACATTCATAGGTGCTGATCAGCTCATACGTGTGTTTTTTGTACACGGGAATTCCTGCCTCACTTGAGTAGCTGTCAATTCTCTTAATTCCAATTTTGTCATCATGATTTTCAACATGTGCAATGTATAAGGACGTGTCAAGTGTTGCATCCCGCAATTCCAGAGAACGAGCAAAAGGATGTACATGAACACCTATATAGTGAATTCTGGTGTCGAATTGAAGATCTAACATTTTAGTTACATCTGTGGTTAACACCTGCTCTTTGAGAGGCAATTTCCAATGTCCGCTGTACGTTCTCCCAAAGGAATCAAAGTAAGGATTGTAGTCTGATTCACCATAACTTATTTTGCATTCGTGATTGGGTTGGTCTCCTTTCAGCTTAGTGCTATCCAAATAATGATCGTTGCAAAGCCTCGGCATGCCAAACCATCCTTCCGGACCTGATACTTGTTTGGTTATAAATGCAGCTTGCTGATATAACGGTATAGGTATATGATCTAGCTCAGATTGAAGCTGGTAGGCAAGGGCAACGTCATGGCTCACCAGCAAGTCAATATCAGCAGCATTGTGATTTAACACCTGCGAAACAACAGTCATAGCCTGCGCAGCGGGAATTGGAATCGCAAAACCATCGGGCAATTTCACGGATACCTGTCCTTCCGTAAGTGTAAACAACCTTATGCTGGTGCCTTGGGTTTTAACCTGCCACGGGAAAGTCTTAGCCCTGGAGATATTCAAATTATTGTGACACATATACCCGTCGGAAATAAGTGAGCTGCTTTTTTTATTTATAATCTTCGAAGTATATCCTGTTAACCAGATGAGCTCCTCCTTCTTTTCGTGAAAATCAAATTCTGTAATATCATATGGGCCCTGCATCGAACGAAATATAGTATCGATCTTTAAAGGCCTGGATTGCAACGTAAAATAATGTGTAGCATTTGGCGAGGCTCCGCTGCTCTTAAATTCAAAATTTTGATTCTTCAGCCAGGAGGTAAAGCTAAGATCAGCATGCCTGTCACAGCTAGTCATTAGCAGAAGTAAGCCCAACGTCGAATAGAGCCACCATTGGTGCTTGTACGTGCTTAAAACGCGCAACAGCCCTGCGATCAAAGACTGAGTCGACTTAGCTTTGATGGATTGGTGGGTTTTATTCAAAACTGTTGAATTACCTCAAATTACTTTATTTTGAATCCGAACGCAAGTAGCTCACCGATTCAGGGCCTAAGTTAAAAAGTAGATCGATAATGCTTAGATCGGGAACAAAGGTCTCAGGGGTACTGAAAACCTGGGTATAGGGTATGTGACTTTCGTCTGCATCTATTTTTGGACTCAGTGAGCTACGGTAATCCAAGCCATCAGCTAAGTTTTCTGCATAGGATTCAGTGGACTTAAAAGTCACCTTAATATCAAGGAGCTCCAGGACCGCCATTTCGAGATTGGTATTGAAATCCATTAAGAATTGATACTCCTTATCATAGAAAGGCTTAAGATCATCTTCGTAATACTCAAAATAGGGTGAGCTGCGATAAGCAGTCTCAATGGACCGCCAATGTAGGCGCTGCCATCTCTCATAGTTGGAAATTTTAACATCTTTCATCACGTCTCTGTTGCCGGTATGTTTTACGGGAATCCCCAGATCAAGTATTCCATTGGCCCCCAAAATACTGCATCGGTTGCGATAGGTCTGTTTCACATAGTTTTCCATTGATTCCCTCAAAACGCTGTCATGGGCTGCGAGGATCCTGTAATAAGAAATGGGTCCGAGATAGGTGGAAGGCATTAATACTTTCATACTGGTGTCGTGATTTTTAGATTGGCCAATTATTATTTCATTTGCTTTGTTGGTATAACGCAGGTGAAACCATTGTTTTACAAATGTCTCACCATTGTTTTCCTATTGTCTCACCATTGTTTCTGCAACTGCATGCTTCTGCATCCATTCAACTGCCTCTGGGAAATGATCCACTGTACAATCCGGATGGGTGAGTATATTGATATGATCATAGTTATGTTTATAGCCGGTAGACTTTCCAACGACCTTAAATGTGTATTCCTGATTGCCAATTTCATTTAACAAATACTTCACATCCGTAGGATGGCCAAGCACATCATCTCCTTCACCTGTAAGCGATAAGATAGGGGGGAGGCTCAATTTTTTCAAGGCTGCGCCATAATCAAACCCATCTTCCCAATCTACCCAATCTTTGCTGTACACCCAATCATTGGTTTGACTATGCGATTTGATGGTTTCATTGTCGGAGCCCATTTTAAGATTGGTGGCCGGGAGATAGCCATAGACCCTTGTATAAATCTTCGACATGAAGTTCCAGAAGAAGTCAAGTAGGTAGAATCTTCTAATACTCATTATGGAGATTCTTCTTTTGGAAGCGTAAAATACCATGGAAGCCAGGTTTACCTTGTCCATATTCATCGCCAGGTAGGAAAGAAAATGAACACCTCCCCAAGAGTGCGACACCCAATGCTGGGGCATATCTCCTTTTATCTCCTGGATTTTCTTTATGAATGCCGGCAAATCCTCTTTTATTATTTCTGTCAAACCATGATTTGATCCCCTTCCAATGGATGGAGTACTTTTTCCTCTCCCACGAAGGTCAGCTACGAAAACGTCATAACCTTGTTGTGCCAGATAGGGAGCCAGTCCTTTGCCAGATGATGAATAGAATATTTTCCCATTTTCAATGGAGCCGTGAACCATAAATATGGGCTGCCCACCTGCATTGCTATAGAATCGCTTTAAATGAAGCGTATCGGTATTGTTTACGGGAATGAAAATAGACTCTGACTGAATATTTCCTTGGGAATCCATCTTAGCTGATGGTAGAGAAAAGCCTTCTCCAGCGAATTTTTGAGAACCAAGACTTGGCTTGATCAATAGAAAACCAGATAAACACCGCCTTCCCAACGATATGATCCTCGGGGACAAATCCCCAAAACCGTGAATCAGCTGAATTGTCTCTATTGTCGCCCATCATAAAGTAGTAGTCCATGTTAAACGTGTACGACTCTTGCTCTATACCGTTAATCAGGATCTTACCTTCTGTTACCGCTAGCTCATTTCCTTCGTATACCGTGATTATCCTTTTATACAGGGCGATATTACTCACATTCAGCTCAACGCTTTTTCCCTTTTGAGGAATTGTAATTGGCCCAAAATTATCCTTGTTAAATTTGAAATTGGAATCCGCTGGGAAAATATAGGAGGCATAACTATTTTCCGAATCACAGATCGGCTTTACATCTTGCACATTCGAAAAGGTGTTCAGCTTCTTCATATTCTCAGCGGTGAGAGAAAATCTGTAGTCTCCCTGATTGGATACCAGCCCACCCTCTGTCACATCCATTTTCTCCAGCACTCTTGGATTTAGGGTGTTTCCATCTGTTTTCACATGGTATGAATACTGCATTTCCGCTGGCATCTCAGCTTCTTCACCGTTAATATGCAGGGTTTTATTAATCACAGTCAGCTCATCACCCGGAATTCCTACGCAGCGTTTGATATAGTTTTCTCTTTTGTCTACCGGCCTGAAATCCTCCATTGGATAATTGAAAACAACCACATCATTATTCTGTATTTTACCAAATCCAGGTATTCTGAAGTAGGGCAAATTGATCCACTCAAGGTAGGATTGGGTGCTCTCCGTAAGTGGTAGGGTATGATGGGCGAATGGAAAAGAAAGTGGAGTGTTGGGTATTCGTGGCCCATAGCTTACCTTGCTTACGAATAAGAAATCACCTACCAGCAATGATTTTTCCATGGAAGGGGTAGGAATGGTGAACGCCTCTATAAAGAACATTCGGATCAGGGTTGCCGCAACTACAGCAAATACAATAGCATCTATCCACTCTCGGGCTGCACCTTTTTTCTTTGCCCCTTCTGTTTTGAATGAGGTTATAATCAACAAGTACCCCAAGGTTTCACCTATAAAGAATAGAACTACAGCAGTGGTCGTACCCATCGTAGAAAATGCCAGTGGGAAAAAACAAATCAACGCTAAAAAGAAGGTCGTGATTATCATCGCCCTGATTCTCTTATTCAATGCTTTAAACTTTTCTATCATTTTATTCTGTTAATTTTCCAATAAATCATCCATGGTGAAAACACCTTTTTTACCGGGTAGCCATTCGGCGGCCACTACCGCACCAATTGCAAAGCCGGCCCGCCCTTTCGCAGTATGTTTAAGTTCTATATTATCAACACTCGAATCATAGGATACACTATGAGTTCCGGGTACATTGCCTTCTCTGTGAGAAATAATAGAGATCGATCCATCCTCTGATGTTTCCTTATTTTCCCATTTAGATTTGCTGCTCAGGTTTTTGATAAGCCCTTCCGCCAGTGTAATTGCCGTTCCACTTGGTGAGTCGAGCTTTTCCGTGTGGTGTGTTTCCTCTATGCTGACATTATATGATGTGTGAGGATTCATCAATCGTGCAAGCTTTTCATTCGCATTGAACATAATGTTAACACCCAGGCTAAAATTGGAAGCATAGAATAAAGCTCCTTGGGTATGGATACACAGGTCTTTTACTTCTTCAAAATTTTTCATCCATCCCGTCGTACCTACAATTATTGGGAGCTTAACGCTCAAGCATGCTTTAATATTATTCACTGCACTATTTGGGACGCTAAAATCTATTGCTGCATCTATATTTGAGAGATCTGCATTGTCGATCGTGTTTGCAGAATCGAGTCTTAACCCAATTGTGTGATCTCTGGAAGTTGCAATTGCTTCTATTTCTTTCCCCATCTTTCCGTATCCTATCAAAGCAATGTTCATGGGGTTGGCTATAGCGGGTGGGTGGTGTATGTAAAAATCGCGTAAAATTACAATTTTAACGACAACCTGCCTCCTATATATGGATCGGCTGAATGGCTGGTCCAGTGATACTCCGGTTGAAAGTTAAGTGAGAGGTCATCACTAATGTCATAGGTAAAGAAATGTGCATCCACTGCCGCGTCAATAATATTTAGAAGATAAAGCACACCTGTGAAAATAATAGAGAGATCTCTTCGCCTGTGGTACAATTCTTTGAAGTACTCTAGCTGTGCTTCACTGTATTTCGTCTCTCCGTTGATGAGCTGATCGTCAAATATGTCTATTGTACTGCTGTCCAGATCAGCCCTGAGAATATAGGCTGTCCTGAATGTATTGTACTTTTTGTTGTTTTCGACTACCGAGTAGGTCAGCCCGGCCAGTCCAGCATAGATGATAGGAATCTTCCAGTATTTCTTGTTGTACGCCTGACCCAGACCGGGCAATAAAGCCGACATAAGAGATGCCGCTTTTGTAGAGTGTGATTTTGAAGTATCTGAGTCGTTTCCCTTCAAAGTCTTGTCTGTAATGTGTTTCACTGTGCTGCCTTCTTGCAGCGTGTCTACGCGTTGCGCTCCAGCGTAATGAGCAAACGCAATGAGAATAAATAATAAAGGCAAGATTTTCAAGGAAGCTGTTTGTAATCTAGTTAGTCTATATCCAGCACATCCAAAATTCTGGTCAGGTCCTCTTCGGAGCTGTATGGAATAACGATCTTTCCCTTTTTGTTATTGTATCCGGATACAACCACTTCTGTATCAAAATGGGTGGATAGTCTGTAATTAAGCTTTTTGTGTTCATTTGAAAGCATGTGAGGGGCTTGCTTTTCGATACTTCCCTCTTTTCTGTCTATAGACCTCACCAGCTCCTCAACCTGACGTACGGAAAGTCCATTCTTTACAGTTTTCTTGTAAATTCCCAGCTGCACGCTCTCATCTTCGATGTTTATAATGGCACGTGCATGGCCCATCTGAATTAGCTGGTCTCTCAAGCCGATTTGTACTTCAGAAGGCAGTTTTAGCAATCTCAGGTAATTACTAATGGTGGCCCTGTTTTTTCCCACTTTTTCGCTGAGCTCATCTTGTGAGAGACCTACTTCTTCTGTTAGTCTCTTGAAACTTATAGATATTTCAATAGGATTAAGCTGTTCTCGCTGTATATTTTCAACCAGTGCCATCTCCAGCATTTGCTGATCATTGGCAATTCGTATGTAGCACGGAACTTCTGCGAGTCCAGCCAGCTTACACGCCTTGAGCCTTCTTTCACCAGAAATAATCTGGTATTTTTCGTAACCCATTTTTCTTACCGTGATGGGTTGGATGAGATTGTGCTCTTTGATTGAGTTAGCGAGGTCATTCAAGGCTTCAGCATCAAACTTCGTTCTGGGCTGGAAGGGATTAGCGTCAATACTGCTGAGCGGTAAATTGGCGATTGATCCCACCACCTTATCTGCATGAGCCACTCCAGAAGTATCAACTTCCGGTTTGCTGGTAACATCTGTATCGTAATTTTCGAGCAGAGCGCTGAGTCCCTTTCCTAGTGCATTTCTTTTCGCTGCCATTTGTTTTTCCGCTTGTTGGTTGTTGTTCTATTGGTTGTGAGGCCTTCCTTTAACCTGGTATTAGCAATATCAAAATATCCTTTGTCCAGTTCATAGCCGATAAATTTTCTATTGCAATTGGTTGCCGCTACACCCGTACTCCCACTTCCCATGAAGGGATCTAGAATAGTCTGTTCGCCAAAGCTCACCAACTTTACCAGGTGTTCCATCAACTCTACAGGTTTAAGAGTCGGGTGGTGATTAAATTTGTCTTTACCTTGCCTCACTTTTGGAACGAGAAAGAATTTGTCATATCCATCTTCAAACTTCTGTGTTCTGATGATATTGGAAGGTACCCTGCCTTTTGGATGCGGGTTGTGCCCAACTTTAGATTCACCCTTTTCATAAGGGATTCTAGATTCTTCAATGTTCAGGGCACCTGTTCCATATTTGATCATGTTTTGTGCCACAGACAAACCATCTTCTAAAGGTTTCTGTATCATAATAATGGGTTCATACGCCGGCTTTAATGACAGTCCGGCCCCTTTGAACCGCTGACCTAGCTTGGAAGTCGGCTCATATCTGAATTTTATGCCGGCTGACTTGTAACTATTCGCTCCTCCTTTTTTGTAACCCTGCACGTATTGATATACGCCAGCCATTTGACTTTCTGCTCCCAGCTCCTTGTCGATATCAATTGCCAGATTACGACTCTTGGGCATACCGTTCAGGAAGGACCAAAACAGTACGTCTTTGATCATTAGGCCGCTGTCCTCTAAATGAACCATTATCCGGTGCATCAGCTTAATAGAGGTGAACACAAGTCCAAATCCCCCGGGCTTGAGTACTGAGAGGGTATCCTTCCAAATTTGGCTGTCTGGAAGGTTTTTATCCCAATGGTTATTCTGAAATGAAATACCGTAGGGTGGGTCGGTTATCAAAGCATCAATTGAGTCATTCTTGACGTCCTTCAACCCATAACAACTGCTGTTGCGAATAATATGTGTGTCTTTACCCATGCCTATAAAGGTCAGGATTTTTTGTTAGAAATAAAATGGTAAAGAATAATGGTGAAAATGTTCTTGCGTTTAGCCTATTTGTATTAGCCGGCCGCTAACTAATTACCTGTCGCGTCGGTTTTGATAAGATAAACGTTTTTTGTCTTCTCCAATTTTTCACCTTCAGGTTGTGAGATAACTGTAGATCCTCCAATTACAAAACCACCATCATCAGTCTGATCAACGGAATTTCCGTAGTCATCAGAATCATCCCCAAATGTACTGGTCCACTTCACATTTCCATTTTCATCAGTGCGGATCAGGTAAGCGTCTATCCCTCGTCCGAAACTATTGCTGTATCCTGCAACTACAAAACCACCGTCATGAGTTTGTTGTACGCTCATGCCATAATCGTCGGTTTTTCCGCCAAAGGTCTTGGTCCACATTTGATTTCCATCTTTGTCAGCACGGACCAGGTAAACATCAACACCTCCAGCACCAAAACTTTCCGTATACCCGGTTATAATATAACCCCCGTCAGCGGTTTGCGCTACACAGTTACCCTCTTCACTACCGGTGCCGCCAAAAGTTTGCATCCACATCTTCTTTCCCTTTATATCCGATCGAATTAGATATACATCGTAATCGCCAGCTCCGAAGCTATTGGTTCTGCCAGTAATAATAAATCCGCCGTCTGAGGTTTCCTGAACCGAATTACCTTGTTCAATACCGCTGCCACCATAAACCTTGGTCCAGGCAGTGTCTCCATTTTGTTTTACTTTTAAGATATAGGCATTCACGGTACCCTTTCCAAAACTGTAAGTTTCACCCGCAATAATGTAACCTCCATCTTTGGTTTCCCATACTGAATTACCTTGGTCTAACCCGATACCTCCATAGGTTCTTGTCCAAAGTGTATCCCCTGTGCTTTTTGTTTTTATCAGGTAAACATCAGTCTTGCCGGCGCCGCGGGAATTTGTGTATCCTGTGATGATGAAACCTCCGTCTGCTGTTTCGCGTATTGAAAGCCCTTCCTCGCTCCCTCTTCCCCCGTATTGCTTGGTCCATAGTGTTTTACCAATGGCGTCTGACTTAACAAGGTAGGCTTGCACGCCTCCGCCTCCAAAGCTGACGGTTCTGCCGACAACAACATAGCCGCCATCTTTTGTTTGTTGCACTGCATTTCCCCGATTGTAAAAATCTGTTTCGCCAATTGACTTTTTAAAAGAGGCTTGGCCGTAGAGATTGGGAGATAAAATTGTGATTGCACAGAGAAGTGCAATCCTTATTCTTCTCTGGTGCAAGGCTAAATTATACATTGGGTAACTGATTTTTTAGACAGACCCAATATTAACTATTTTAAATCAC
>JYMV01048890.1_pt1 | contig 10193 bp, 8 predicted proteins | sample 338911 | NCBI WGS metagenome assembly JYMV01 (sample SAMN03354496, study PRJNA234377) | hydrothermal vent metagenome | biome: Deep sea; feature: Hydrothermal plumes at the Eastern Lau Spreading Center, Western Pacific Ocean; material: Seawater | place: Tonga | collected 2009 | depth 2000 m m
TTACAGGCAGGAAACGAAACATTCAATCAAAAATTAATGGTAATTAAGTAACCTTTGGCGTTTACCGTTAGGATAAAAGGGCTTGGGAAACCGAGCCCTTTTCATTTATTGGAAGAATTTTATAGTTTCACTTTCATTCTTCTGTCTAATTTAATAAATGGTAACCATGGCAGAGATAAAGAGTTTTCTAGGAACAATGGGGCTCACTCTCAGAAAGCTGTTGCGGGGTGAAAATGCCATTGCAGATTATGAAGATATTCAATCCCGACGGATGATTTGTTATTCCTGTGAATTTCTAACAGGAAAAACTAAAAAAACATTTAGCTGTTTATCCTGCAACTGTAATATCAGCCTGAAAATAATGTTTACCACCGCAGAGTGTCCGGAAGGAAAATGGAAAACCATGGATTATTAAATTTGAATAAATTAAACTTCCATGCAAAGATTTAACCTCTTTAACTTCACCGCAATATTTTTCACCAAACTCATATAATTAATATTAATGAAATTATTTTCTCGCAATAAAGAAACCTCAGATCCAGCGGTTATAATACAAAATAGTTTATCAGCAGTTGTAAATCGAATTTCGGAATCTTTTGAAGATGAAAAATATCATTGGACTAAACCGTGGGGAGTAAAACGTTTTGAAAGTATGGTCTTAGCAAAATTCATGATGGATTATTCATTTAATGGACTTGCTGATGATAAACTGAAAGATGATGAAAAAATTGCATTCATCACTTTATGTTCAAGTTCCTTTTCCAAATTATTTAATGATGAATTTTCTCAAATTGGTTTGAATTTTGAAGATATGCAGGAAGAATTACAACAAAAGATAGATGCCTACTTTGATGCTAGACGTGGCAGTAAACCTCCTTTATGTTGGCATAGTATTTATCAGTTGGTGACCCGCAGTAAATCAAAAGAAGAATTGGAAGAGGATGTTAAGAAGAAAACAGCTGGATTGGAGCTAATTAAGGGAAATGAGAATTTTGCGGGAATGGTGCCCCAATATGAATCTCAAATAAGAATGCTTAAAGAAAAGGCAGGTGCTTTTGAATCAGCTGAGATGATGCTGCCTCATATGGTACGGTTTACAAAAGATAAATTACGGCCAATAAATTTAAAAAAGATTAAAGCATTAAGTAAAAAGTTGGCAAAAAAGGACAAAGGTAAGAAAAAATAAGTTTAGCCCCTATTGGGAGCCTTTTCTACATCCCAATTTTAGTTTCGTTTTAATAAAGATAAATAGTTCTATTTCTGTTGTAATAATTCCTCATCAATAAAAAATATTATTCTCTTCGGAAGTCCATTGTATTCATATCTCAAAATGTTCTAAATTTCTTGTCTCTAAATTATAGTAATTATGGCTGATTCAAAGAAATTCAAACCTGTAGATAATAAAGTCGATTTTATCCAGATAGAGCACGAAATGCTCGAAAAATGGAATAAAGATGATACTTTTAATCAATTGAGAAAAAAGAATTCCAAGGGTAAACCCTGGTCTTTTCTCGATGGTCCTATTACGGCAAATAATCCCATGGGTGTTCACCATGCCTGGGGCCGAACCCTGAAAGATATTTTTCAACGTTACCACGCCATGCAGGGAAGAGAACTCAGATATCAAAATGGTTTCGACTGTCAGGGACTCTGGGTTGAAATTGAAGTTGAAAAAGAATTAGGTTTCAAAACAAAGCGGGATGTTCAAGCATACGGATTGGAAAAATTCGTAAATAAATGCAAAGAGAGGGTTGAGAAATATTCTGAAATTCAGACTGAACAATCTAAACGCCTTGGATATTGGATGGATTGGGATAATTCTTATTTTACAATGTCCGATGAAAATAATTATACCATTTGGGCATTCTTAAAAAAACTTTACAACGATGGAAAAATTTATAAAGGCACCGATGTGGTTCCGTGGTCAGGCCGCTCGGGAACATCCTATTCGCAAATGGAAATTATTGAAGGTCGAAAGCTTGTTGCGCATACTTCAGTATTTGTCAGATTCCCACTGAAAAACAAGCCAAATGAATATATTCTGGTATGGACTACTACTCCCTGGACACTTACCTCAAACGTTGCTGCAGCAGTAAATGTAAATTTAGATTATGTGAAACTCAAAGCCTCAGATGGGGCAGTTTATTATTTTGCAAAAGAAAATCTGGAATATCAACGCCTTGATAAACAATTCAAGGAGAAAAAACAATGGATAGATGGTGTGCCAAAGCTGAAAACAATTGCCCAAATATTTAAAGAACGTGGCGGATATGAAATTATTGGCAGTGTAAAAGGTGTAAATATGTTAGGCTGGGAATATGAAGGACCCTTTGATGAACTTGAGGCGCAGAGCAAAATGGGTGGTTTTCCATTTGTAAATGAAGATTTGAAAGATAAAGGGCATAGCGGAATATCCTGCCATAGAATTATTGATGGTGGAAAGGATAGTATTGGTAGTGATGTGGTAGTTGCCGGGGAGGGTACTGGTATTGTACATACAGCGCCAGGATGTGGTGCTATTGATAAGAAAATAGCTCAAAAAGCTGGTCTAGTTTCCATAGCACCTTTAGATGAAGAATCTTGCTATATTGATGGATTTGGAAAATATACGGGTAAATGTGCTACTAAAATTGAGACCACCCAGGAAATCATCGCTGATCTAAAGGACAAAGGATTCCTCCTTTATCAAGAGCAATATCCCCATGTGTATCCTCATTGCTGGCGGTCTGGTGATGAATTGGTATTTAGAATTGTGGATGAATGGTATATCAACATGGATTGGCGAGATAAAATTAAAAACCTTGTAAAAGATATTCAATGGATTCCAGAGTGGGGGCATGAGCGGGAAATGGAGTGGCTTGAAAATATGAGTGATTGGATGATTTCCAAAAAAAGGTTTTGGGGTTTAGCGCTTCCAATTTGGGAATTTGAAGACGGAACATTTTTTGTAGTTGGTTCAAAAAAAGAACTTAAAGAATTGGCAGTTGAGGGATGGGAGGAATTTGAAGGAAAAAGTCCTCATCGCCCGTGGATAGATAAAGTAAAAATTAAACATCCTGAATCCGGACTCATTGGCACACGAATACCCGATGTTGGTAATCCATGGTTAGATGCTGGAATCGTACCCTATTCAACACTTCATTACAATTCTGATAGAGACTATTGGAACAAGTGGTTTCCCGCTGATTTTGTTGTAGAATGTCTTCCTGGACAATTTCGTAATTGGTTTTATTCACTTTTAGCACTCTCTACGGTCATGGAGGACAAAGCTCCATTTAAAACTTTGTTAGGACATGCAATGGTGAAAGATGAAACCGGACGTGATATGCATAAGTCCTGGGGCAATGCAATCTGGTTCGATGATGCTGCAGAGAAAATGGGGGTGGATGTAATGCGTTGGATGTATGCCAATCAAAATCCTGAACATAATTTGCTTTTTGGATATGCGATTGCAGACGAAGTGAGAAAACAGCTCATTACCTTATGGAATACCTACTCATTTTTTGTAACTTACGCCAATTTGGATGGCTTTGATCCTTCTATTGAAATAGATAAATCTACTCTTACAAAATCAGATCGTTGGATAATTTCAAAAACAAATAAATTTATTAAAACTGCTGAGAAAATTTATTCAAATTATCAAGTTTTTCATTTGATGTCTGAAGCGACTATTTTTTTAGATAAACTTTCTAATTGGTATATAAGAAGAAATCGTAGACGCTTTTGGAAATCAGAAAATGATTCTGACAAAACCGCTGCATACTCAACACTTTATCAAATTTTAATTAATTTTGTAAAGGTTATGGCACCAGTTGTTCCGTTTGTGAGTGATAAAATATATACTAATTTAATTTCAGGAAGAAACAAATCTGAGGTTGATAGTGTACATCTATGTGATTTCCCCTCGGTTGGTGAAGCAGATATTGATGAAGAGATAATAAATGAAATTGATACTGTCATTCAAATAGTCAGTCTGAGTCGATCTGCTCGAAATAAGGCTAATATTAAAATCCGCCAACCGTTGGCTGAACTTGCTGTTTATGCAGATGATAATATTCAAAATATTACAAAGAATAACCAGAATGAAATTTTAGAAGAATTGAATATCAAGACTTTAAAATTTGTAGTAAATGAATCTGATTTGGTACAATATAATGTAAAACCTGATTTCCCAACACTTGGGAAAAAATATGGTAAAGATATTAGTAGAATTACTGCTTATCTTAATGATGTTGACAATGAAAAACTTGTTCAAATTGTGAAATCTGGAAAATCATTAATTATACCCGGAACTGAAGGTGAATTGGAAATTCTTCCCGATGAACTCATTCTTGAAGAAATTCCCGTAAAAGGATACGGAATATCCTCCGGGAAAAATATAATTGTGGGTGTTTGCACAGAAATATCAGAAGAGCTGAAGCAAGAAGGATTGGTAAGGGATCTTATTAGACAGGTGCAGAATTTACGAAAGGATTCAGGTTTAAAAGTAGAAGACCGGATTGAAATTGAAATAAATGGATCTACGGAACTAAATAATGCAGTTGAATCTTATGAATCTTATTTCATGAATGAGGTTTTAGGTGTGAAATTGGATATGGGAAATAGTATTACATTTAAGTTTAATGGTTCAGTAACAATAGCAGGTGAAAAGATAAATATTGGAATTTCACCGTTAAATTAGGAGGATTTAAAAATGACAGTAAGTAAAAAGAAAAAATGGACACAAAAAGAATTGGAAAAGTTTAAAACTTTGATCTTAGAAAAAAGAGAGGTAGTGACAGCCGAATTATTAGAAGCTAAGGAAAAAGCTGATGAGGTTTTGAACAATAATTCAACTAATGCCATTTATTCATCTCATATGGCTGATGCTGGATCGGATCAACAGGAAATGGAAAAAAACTATTATATGATGAACCGTGAAAATAACTACCTGCAATATCTTGAGAGAGCATTGTCAATGATTGTAGAGGGCTCTTTTGGTATTTGTGCAAGTTGTGGTGAGCTGATTGATAAAGAACGGCTAATCGAAGTTCCCCATACTTCCAGTTGTTTCGATTGTAAATCAACACCAGCTTAAATTATTGAGAATCTATTTTCCTACCATATTGGTCATAATTATTGATCAAGCTTCAAAATTGTGGGTGAAAAATAATTTACCACAATGGGAATCATGGAATATACTTGGATCGTTTCTGCGTTTTACTCACGTTAAAAATCCTGGGATTGCATTTGGTATCCCAGTTGGTAATTTTACCATGATAGTGGCCATTTTATCTATTATTGCAACCATATTTATTGCTTATTTACATTGGCAAGAACGCAATAATCATCCTCTAATTGTAATTGGATTAGGACTAATATTAGGCGGTGCCATTGGCAATCTTATTGATAGAAGTTCAGTATTTTTTACTCAACACTATACAGGAGTTGTTGATTTTATTGATATTGGTACAGCAGGGTTTCGCTGGTACACTTTCAATATTGCAGATTCAGCGGTGACAATTGGAATTATTTTTTATTTAATGCATTCTCTTTTTACCAATAAACCGGAGTTATTGGAAGCTAATGATTGAGCATCATTCATTTACTGTAGAAGAATCTCAATTAAGGCTTGACCAGTATTTGGTCTGTAAACTTCCAGATTATTCTCGCTCAAAAATTCAAAACTTAATCAAACTTGGACAAGTCACGATTAATGGTGAACCTGCAAAATCATCATTAATACTGCATGGTAACGAATCCATTGAATGCCATTTCGAACCACAAATTAGAGATGAAAGTATTGCCGGTGAAGTAATGGATTTAAACATCATTTATGAGGATGAATCCTTAGCTGTAATTAACAAACAGTCAGGATTGGTTGTACACCCTGGAAGCGGAAATTGGTCAGGAACACTGCTGAATGGAATTATACATCATTTTAAGAGTTTATCCCATCAGGAGTCTCTGAGACCTGGAATTGTTCATCGTTTAGATAAAGATACATCAGGCATAATAATTATTGCAAAAAATGATCAGGTACATGATTTTATGAGTAAGCAATTCAGCCAGAGAAAAGTCAAAAAACAATATTTGGCATTGGCTTGGGGTAATTTAGAAGAACAAGGAATAATTAAAGGTGAAATGGGACGCCATACTCGAGACCGAAAATTATTTACTATGGTTGAGAGTGGAGGTAGAGATTCTTCCACAAATTATAAATTAGAGGAGTATTACCCTCCGCTTTCATGGGTTAGACTTCATCCTGAAACTGGCAGGACACATCAATTACGAGTACATTTAAAATCTATTGGTCACCCTATATTTTGTGATGATGCCTATGGTGGTGGTGCAAAATATGCAAGATCCTTTCATGTGAAATATACCCAATTATTAAATCGCTTAATAAAAACGGTTAACAGGGTTGCACTGCATGCCTATACGATTGAATTTTGTCATCCTTCTACTAAAGAAATAATGAAATTTGAAGCACCAATCCCTGAAGATTTAAGCCGTGCATTAGAGATTCTTAAAAATGAAAAATAACAGACCATCTGTCATCTCTGGTTTTTTGGATTATATTAGAAATGTGAGGCTTTATTCTTCCCATACCATTCGCTCATATTGCCATGATTTAGACGATTATTATGCGTATTGTATTAATAATTTTGGAGGAGAAGATTTCATAAAACTTGATCATACCGCCATCCAATCATATATGCAGCATTTATCCAAGAAAGGATTGAGTACACGTACATTGGCGCGAAGGTTGGCTTCAATTAAATCCTTATATAAATATATGCTGGTAAGTAATTTGGTTGATGTAAATATAGCCAGGTTCGTGAAAACTCCAAAAACCAATAGAGAGCTGCCCCATTATCTCTCTTTAAAAGAGGCAAAAGAAATTCTCGATCTGCCTATTGGTGATAGTGAAACAATATTAAGGGAGCGTTTAATTCTTGAGCTATTTTATGCAACAGGTGTTCGTATTTCAGAATTAATTCAGATACAATTAAATGATATTCGCCTAGAAGAAAATATTATTCATATTTTAGGGAAGGGAAGTAAAGAACGAATTGTTATGATTGGTGGGGAGGCAAAAATAACTTTACTCAAATATTTAGAGATGTTGAGTAAAAAGAATGATAATGAGAATGGCTATTTATTCCCTCCAATTCGGAAAAATAAAAATAACACAATTGCACCTAAAACTGTTTTCAATATAGTAAAGAAGTATTTGAAAATTGTATCGGACGATGAAAAGCTCAGTCCACATTCTCTCAGACACACTTTTGCTACCCATATGCTCAATAATGGTGCGGATTTAATGGCTATTAAAGATATGCTGGGGCATAATAGTTTATCTTCAACTCAGATTTATACCCACCTGCAGCCTGAAAAATTAAAAAAAATATATCAACAAGCACATCCACATGCTAAATAAGGAAATACTATGACTGTAAATCATCTTGGACTTGATAAACTTGGAATTACACAGACAGATGGAATTAGACGAAATCTACCTGTTGAAAAGCTCATTGAGGATATGATCCTAAATAAGGAAGGAACCATTGGAATGAATGGAGCCGCAATGGTTGACACAGGTCTATTTACAGGTCGATCTCCTTTGGATAAATATATTGTTGAAGAAGCAACCAGTAGTGAAAATATATGGTGGGGCGATGTAAATAGAAAGATCAGTAGTGAAATATTTGATGAACTGTATCAAAAAGTGATTCAATTTTATAATCATGGAGATGAATCTAATACGTATATTTTTGATGGTTTTGGAGGGGCTGCAGTTGACCATCGTTTAAATGTACGGATTATTGCCAAAAAAGCATGGCAGGCTCATTTTTGTCATAATATGTTCATTAGGCCAACCCGGGAAGAATTATTGAATTTCTGCCCAGATTTTACCATTATAAATGCCAGTGAAGTATATAATGATAAATTTGAACAACATGGTTTGAATTCTGAAACTTTTATTATATTTAATCTTGAAAAGAAAGTTGCAATAATTGGTGGAACTGAATACGGTGGAGAAATGAAAAAAGGTATTTTCTCCGTATTACATTATAAGTTGCCATTGAAAGGTATACTCTCAATGCACTGCTCTGCCAATGTTGATACAAATGGTCGTAATACTGCTCTCTTTTTTGGACTGAGCGGTACAGGAAAAACGACTCTTTCTACTGACCCTAATCGGCCATTGATTGGCGATGATGAGCATGGCTGGTCAGATGATGGTATCTTCAACTTTGAAGGGGGATGTTATGCAAAAGTTATTAATTTAGACAAAGAAGCTGAACCTGATATTTACAATGCCATTCGCCATGGTGCTTTATTGGAAAATGTATGTTACGATGAGAAAACTCGAGTAATTGATTTTACTGATGGTTCTAAAACTGAAAATACACGAGTATCCTACCCAATTGATCATATTGAAAATTCAGTTTTTGCATCCGGTAAACCCAGTATGGGACCACATCCTAAAATAATAGTATTTCTCACATGCGATGCTTATGGTGTTTTACCTCCGGTTTCTAAGCTTACTCCTGATCAAGCCATGTACCATTTTATAAGTGGCTATACGGCAAAAGTTGCCGGCACCGAAAGAGGAATTACGGAACCAGTTGCAACATTTTCACCTTGTTTTGGAGGACCCTTCTTAACTTTACACCCCCTAAAATATGCAGAGCTTTTAAAATCTAAAATTCAAACACATGAATCAAAGGTTTACCTTGTGAATACCGGTTGGATTGGCGGCTCTGCAGCATCTGGAGCAAAACGAATCAGCATTCAAAATACTCGAGCAATGATTACATCCATTTTAGATGGATCAATTGAGCAATCCAAGTTCAAAACGGAACCTGTTTTTGGCTTAAGTTGTCCACTAAGTTTAATAGGAGTTGATACTGAGGTGCTAAATCCTCGTTCATCCTGGGATAATGCTGACGACTACGATAAGCAGGCAACTACACTAGGTGAATTATTCACCAATAACTTTAAGACCTATGGTAAAGCAGTGTCATATCTGGAAAATGCAGGTCCCATTAGAAATCACAATGAAATAGCCATTTAATAAAGGAACATTCTCTATGAATATTGAAATAACAGCCAGACATTTTACAGCTTCAGATAAACTTAAGGAGTTGGTAAATGAAAAAATAATGAAAATTGAAAAATATAATAGTGATATAATGAATTGCCATGTCATCCTAACTAAAGAGAATAGCAGTGAAAATGTGGAAATAAATGCCCACATAAAAGGACATGATTTTTCAGCCCACGAAAGTGGTGATGTATTTGAAAAGTCTCTCAGAGATGCTGTTGAAAAAATTTCTATTCAAATAAAAAAACAGCATGAAAGAGCTTTAGGGAGATAATAATTGTGAGGGCAATTATCCCTGTTGCTGGTCATGGTACTCGATTAGAACCACATACGCTTACCCTTCAGAAATGTTTATTACCCGTTGGCGGAAAGCCCGTTCTTGAACATATACTGGATCGAATTACAAATGCTGGAATCACTGATGTAACACTTATTACTGGTCATTTGGGAGAGCAAGTTGTTGAATTCTGTACATCCTATCCTAATGCCAATTTTACTTTTGTCGAACAGAAAGAGCGCTTAGGGCTTGGACATGCCATTTATCAGGGATTAGACTCCGTTAAAGATCCTCTTCTAATTGTCTTGGGAGATTCCATTTTTGAACTTGATTATAATCGATTCCTTTCAAGTCCCAATTCTACCATTGGGGTTGCGCCTGTTCCTGATCCAAAACGTTTTGGTATTGTGGAACTAACAGGAGATAGGATCTCCAATGTGTGGGAAAAACCAGATAATCCACCATCTAATTTAGCCCTTATTGGAATTTATTATATTTCTTCCCAATTGGAGTTGTCAATGGGCATTGAGCATCTCATTAAACATGATATACGTACTAAAAATGAATATCAACTCACTGATGCTTTTCAGGTAATGATCGATAAGGGGCATATTTTCAATGCATTTGAAATTGATGAATGTTTAGATTGTGGAATCCCTGAAACCCTGCTTTCTACCAATAAAACTTTACTGACACGAATGGAGGATAACTCCGTACATGATAGTGCTGTAATCACCAATTCTCAAATCAAGAATTGTACCATTTCAGAAAATTGTCTCATTAAAAACTCTCAATTAGAAAATGTTATTGTATTGAGAGGAG
>JYMV01000423.1_pt1 | contig 10191 bp, 6 predicted proteins | sample 338911 | NCBI WGS metagenome assembly JYMV01 (sample SAMN03354496, study PRJNA234377) | hydrothermal vent metagenome | biome: Deep sea; feature: Hydrothermal plumes at the Eastern Lau Spreading Center, Western Pacific Ocean; material: Seawater | place: Tonga | collected 2009 | depth 2000 m m
AAAACAATCGTACTTGCAAGTGCTAGTCTCCAGTTCACGATGTACAACAGAATTAAGAGTATTTGAAACTCGTTCATTGTCATGCATGTTTCCCAGTCGATTCCCTTCGCAACTGCATCGGGTATTTCTTGCTCGGGCGTCATGTAATCCCCGCCATATCCGCCTGCATAACCATCCATTCCGGTCATGCCTTCCATCCCACCTCGAGCACCAAGCCTATTATTCACAATAACATTTGGTTGAAGTGCGACACACAATTCATACAGTTCTTTTCCGTATGAACCTCTCCATGTTGATTCCCATTCGCCATCAAACCACATAATTCCAATTGGTCCATAATTCGTCAATAATTCAGTTACTTGACCGTGCAGAAATTCTCGATATGAATTCATATCTGCCCCTTCAACACTTCGTTCTATTTCCCAACTTCGACGAGGCAAATAATCAGGATGATGCCAATCCATGATCGAGTGGTACCAACTCATTCGAATGTCATGTTTTGGTGCTGCTTCTGCAAGTTCTTTCATGATGTCGCGCTTAAACGGAGTAGACATAATGTCAAACTCAGTTAATTCGGAATCAAATAAACAAAACCCATCGTGGTGTTTACTTGTAATTACGATGTAACCCATGCCCGCGTCGTTCGCCATTTCGCACCACGCATCTGCATCAAATTTCATTGGGTTAAATTCGTGTATCAATTCGTCATACGAAGCAAGCGGTATTTTTGCAGTTGTGCGAATCCACTCTGCGTGCCCTGTTCCTCTATCTTCCCACGAGCCAGCCGGAACGGAATACAACCCCCAATGTATAAACATGCCAAAGCGCTCGTTCCTCCACCAGTCAAGTTTGGGGTCTGAAATAGTAATTGGTGCAAGGGCAAAAACAGCCGACGTTAATATTGAGAGCATAAAGGTGATTGTATTCTTATTAATCAAGAGCAGAACTCTAATTTATAGGCTGAAAATCACCATTTTCATGCTAGGATGGGGACATGTCAGGGCAAAGGGAAAGCAACGGTTTACGAAGTTTTAGCCAACTCATTCGACCATGGAGTGGGCAACTAACAATTGTCGTAATACTTGTCGGGTTCTTAGCTATTGCTGACATGGTATTACCGTGGGCACTATCTCTATTAGTTGACGATGTTTTCCCTGCTCTTGCTGACAAAAACGGCGGTTGGGAATTGCTCACCATAATTCTTGTATCGCTTTGCATAATTTACGTGATGCGAAATGTGCTTTTTTTTATTAGCCGTATGATTTCTGTGCGAGTGAGTGAGCACGTTTGTTTCGACCTTAGACAGAGACTGTTTGACCACATGCAACAGCTTGGCATGGATTTTTACAAATCAAATTTACCGGGGAAAATTAGTTCGAGAGTGATGGATGACACGTTCAAAATTCAAACTTTCATTCAAGACAAATTGCCGACATTACTTAGGTACACGATCGAGTTTCAAATACTCTTAATTCTGTTGTACATCGTGAACTGGAGACTAGCACTTGCAAGTACGATTGTTTTACCTTTTCACTTATGGACATATAAAAAATTCTATCTTCCAATTCGCGACAGCCATAACCGAGCACAAGAACATTTAGCCGAAGCACATGGAAGTCTTGTTGAAACTTTTATGGGCGCGCAAGTTATTAAAGGTTTTTCAGCTGAAAAACGAGAATCAGAATCATTCTTGGAAACTATCCGCGCTGGACGCGAAGACCAAATCAAAACGAAACGATTTCAATTCACACAAAAAGTTATTGCAGATTTGTTTGTAGGCGTGGGGACTGTTCTACTTCTTGGTTACGGCGCTTCGGAAGTGTATGCCGGCAGTATGACGATTGGTTTATTCTTAATGTTCTTTTGGTACGTGCGAATGCTATATCCATCAGTTTTAGAAATAATCAGTGGTACTGGGCACTTTTCGCAAACCTCAGCCTGTGTAAGTCGCGTGTTAGAAATGCTCGACGAACCAGTGGACGAAATTGCGTATGACATGCGAACTAGAACGCAGACGATTCATCTTGTTGGCCCGATTGAATTAAAAAATGTCTATTTTGCATTTGATAAAAATACGTCGGTACTAAAAAATGTAAATCTATGCATTGATGCAGGCGAACACATTGCAGTTACAGGCCCAAGTGGTGGTGGCAAAAGTACTCTTGTTAGCTTGTTGCCACGGTTTAATGATCCTACCTCTGGAAAAATTACGATTGGTGGACATGACATAAAAGATATGCGATTACAAGATGTCCGAGGGATGTTTGGCGTTGCATTCCAAGATGCTTTTTTGTTTAACTCTACAATTCTAGATAACTTACGATATGCAAAACCAAGTGCAACAGCGCAAGAAATTATCAAAGCATGCAAACTTACAGGCGCACACGAAATCATTGACGGCCTACCAAAGGGATACGACACTCGAATTGGCGACCAAGGAGTTGAACTATCCCATGGTCAGAAACAACGAATTAACTTAGCAAGAGCACTCGTTCGAAAGCCGCAGACGTTAATTATTGATGAAATCACCGCTTCAATCGAGGCAAGCGCATCAAAACAAATAATCAAGGCGGTACTCGACCACATGACAGGCAGAACCGTCATAATAGTAACGCATGACCCCGCAATTCTTCAATTTGTTCACCGCGTTGTCACTTTGGAAAACAAAACAATTACTCAGTCTAAAAGCAGAAAACCAATATCGATGAAACATCCAACTACAAAACTTGGAATGCTGTTACTTGCAACATCGTTATTTTTCGGGTGCTCAACGACAACTACAACGAGCATGTTGTCAATGGACCAACCAAAGAGCAATGTCATTGTTTTAGATACTGATGACGAAGTAGACTTTTCAGAATTAGCGAATGCAATTGATGAAGTCATTGGCGATACAATTAGTATTACTACTTACGCAGATCAAATTCCGCTAACTACCCCACCTATTGTCGTTACGCCATCGGAAATTGCAGCACTCGTTCCAATACGAAAAGAGGTTGAATCAAATCAACTCTTTATTCAACTTGATTCGATGAATACAACTGAGATTGGCGAATTAATTGAACTCGTTGCTACAAAATATAACTTGTCTGGTTATTCAACTTCAAGTAAATTCCTAGACGGAGTGTTGTCTGTTCCACCAGACGGAGTTACGGAACATCTTTCGATAGCAAAAAAATCTGAAGAATCAACCCAGATTATTCGCATCGGTTACAAAGTTTTTCTTTCACAACCACCGCATATTTGGACTGAAGGAATTTCTATTGCTGGAGATGATCTTTCTCGTAATAACGACATTGATTCAATGCAACAGTTTGTTACCGACTCTCTCGCTTCACTAGCACTGCGAAGATCATCATTACACATAGGTGATCTTGGTACAGAATTAATACAACTTAGTTATATTGATTCACCAACTGCTATCGAACTGCTTCGTGGTTTCGGAATCACAACCTACTTAAAACCATCAGAAATACCTACTTCAATTGATTGGACATCGCTTCCATATGTAGCACTAATTCCTGATCCAACGCCAGAACAAACAGGGCTTGTAGGAGGAGATGTATCGAGTGGTGCGTTTGGTATGTCAATGGTTCCAAACACTGCATCTGCGTTAACTTCAACGATGGTAGGTTCTCCAACCACACAATTACTAGTCTTTTTCGATAAAGCACATCCCGAACATTTCAGCGAAATTAAAAGATTATTAGATACTTATATCGACCGCCCTGCTCGACAAATATTTATCGAGGGAATGGTGCTAGAAATTAATGAAGATGGATTAAAAGACCTAGGCATCGATTGGAATCTGGCAGACAGCCCCGACAATGTTTTATTCTCCATCGGCAAATTAAATGCTGGCACGAATAATGACTCTCTTTCTGCAAGTGTAACTGGCATAGATTTAAGCAGACCTTTTGAAGCCACCAGCCAGTGGATTTTGGGAATGAGTTTGCGTGCATTACTTCGAGATGGTAAGGCAGAAATACTATCTCGACCTAGCGTACTAACACTGAATAATCGACAGTCAACTATTCGAGTTGGGCAGGATATTCCAATTGCTACTAGCACAGCAGGCATTACAAATGCTGACATGCTTTCGTTCAATTTTAAGTACCTGCCCATCGGAATCATGCTCAATATTCGACCAAGAATTTCTGCTGATGGCAAAGAAGTCAGCATGCTAATTGACACTATCGTGTCGTCTACGGTGCCGGGTGCTGACCTTGAAATTCGCGATGCGAATGATATTTTACTCGCCTCAGCTCCAACTATCTCAAGTAGACGTGTCCAAACGTACGGTCGAATACCAAACGACACACCATTCATTATTGGTGGCTTAGTGAATAAGGAACAGCACACAATTTTAGACAAGGTTCCACTTCTTGCAGACATTCCATTAATTGGGGGCTTGTTTCAATCAGAGCGAACAACGTCAACAAGAACAGAGGTCATCATTGTATTAACTCCGCATGTATTGCCTGTAAATAACAGGGCATTAAGCGCAATGCCTAAAGATGACAAGCGATTTGATTCAACGGGTAATGTTTTATTCAGAGATTCATATCGAATTCGTAAAGACGATGTATTCGACCTCGCGTTCATTGAAACAAATGAACAGCTACAAGTTTACCGTAACATTGCGGAACAAAAAATTGCAAAGGATTACACCTACGCAAATAACCCTGCGTTCTCTGTTTTTAAGGGTGGGCACTTCCCAGGTGAATCAATACTCGTTACTCGCATGGTGTATGAAATAATCAAGAAACAAAAACTTGAAACTTCAATTCCTGCTTCTAGGCTTGCGTTCTTTAAGAATGAACTTTCAAGCGGAATGGGGATTGGGTTTCTAGATCAAGCGATGGCAAAAGCTTCAGGAAGTTCAGACGCAAACCAATTCTTCAACGATGCCCAACAAAAAGCACTAGCAATTATTTTTGAAGAAGGTGAAACTGTTCCTTATGTCCAGTTATTATCCTGCAAGAATGAGGCGCAGTGGAAAGAATTGCTTCTTACTCTCAACCAAGATTCGCCTTCTGGCAAATCTCGTTCATCCATTGTCATTCATAGTGCAAAAGATATTCAACGTCTTAGAAGAGCCGTTGCACTAAAGGACATTGTGGAATTAAACAATGGCTCAGAAGCGCTTGCCTTAGATCAATTTCATGTTGGCCAGTATGTTTTAATCCCCGACCAAGACCCAAAGCAAGTTCACTTACTCGATGCTGAAGTCGCGAAATATTTTTATCACACAGAACATTATTACGCAGCAACGTTACAAGCAATCAAAACAGCAATTGCTAATCTAGAAAACGAACTAAGCAAAATACCGACTGCAAATTAAACGTGAATTACAGCGGAAGATTTACCTTAATCGATGCTGTATAAAAATCACCTGCGTCTCTTAATGTATCTTGAATAACAATTCTTTGTCGAGTAACATCAAAAGTCCCGATAACTTTTTCTTTGTATTTCACCACGACAGGTTTATCTACATCCAACATTTCATCATTCAAATACATAGTAATTTGCTGCACGTCGGATTCAAGAAAAGTTATTGTCTGACCATCCACTGACACAACTATTTTTGTTCTCTCTTTTGGTTCTTCTACTGACAACCAATAAAATTGTTCGTGCAACACATCGTCCTGAACCCACACAATTTTAGATGGGTATGGATTCCTCTCAAAAGAGCCTAACCAAGGAAGCATTTTTGCTTCTTCAAAATCCATCCAGTGCCCTTTTGAAGCGTGTATGACTACTTGATTCGCGTAACCCGATGGATCTGTCTTTTGCAATGTTTCAAGTTTGTCTTTCCACTGAGCCGCAATCATATTTCGGTCGTACGCGGAATCCTTACCACCAACATGCAACGCAAACCCAATGTTCAACAAGCCGTCTGGAACAGTTTCATTTGGGTGCCCCGCCATCATTCCAGCTGCTGCAAGTTTGTCAGCCATTCGAGGCGCGAGTTGATACACGCCGTCGCCGCCCGCACTGTAGCCAATAATATACACACGGTTAGGATCTACTCCTTCGAAAACAATCATGTTTTCGATAAGACGTTCAAACATCGGATCAATGTGAGATTGGTGCCATAGATTCCAAGTGTCCGTTGGTGCACGAGGTGCAAGGTAAACACCTTCTTCGAGGGTATAAAGTTTTTTTTGATTTTCCCACTGAGATGTATTAACTTCAGCAGGTGCGCCACCACCACCGTGCATTGAAATCCAAAGAGACTTTTCGCCAAAAGGCGCATTGCCATATGTAGTAAACCAGATTGGCATTATTTTATCTTGGTAAGAAATTTCCATGGATTCCATCTCTGATGCTCGATCATCTTTGATGGCTTTTGCTCGCTGTTGCCAAACTTGTGAAGCAAATCGAAGCGCTCCTTGTTTTGATAGTTTGTCTGCTTCTAATTCAATTATCGATTCAGCGTCAACCGTAATTTCAGATTCGCTATTACTTGTATGCACCTTAATCGCATCGCCTTTAGGAAGAAAAAAAGTTAAGTGATCATTTGCATCAGCGCTTTCTTTATTTGTTATTCCCTCGTATAACAATTCGCCCGCTGCGTTTTTTAGTTCAACATAAACGGGCACCCTAGTTCCTTCTTTGTTTGTTGCACGAAATCGAATTGGCACAAGTTCAGAAACTTTAGATTTTGTATATCTATCCGTTACATCAATTGCACCGTACGTTTTTACATCAGGCAACCAAACGAGTGGGAAATGTTTATCGCTAGTGTTCCAAGTAACTGCGAAAATCGCATGTAGGGAATGTCCTTTTGTTGCTTTAGAAGCAGAATCATCAAACCAAGACACATCTACTTTATCTCCCGTTGGCTCAGCACCACCGGTGTAATGCCAGCCATCATCCCAAAATTCAACCCATGAATGATTCCCGCTTTCGTTGTACCAAAGAGGTGTACCAGCGAACCTAGCGGGGACTCCCACGCTTCTGCACGCGTCCACAAGCAGGATGCTTAATCCAGAACACGAAGCCATACCCGCTTCGATACTCTCAAACGGCGATTGATCTGCCTTTGGTCTTTCCGTTGAGTAACTAACATCTACTAAATCAAAAATGTTTTTATTTAATAAAATCGTGGCTTCGGTGGGTGTTTTAGCTTCTGAAACTAACTCAATAAACTTGTCATGAAAATCTCCCCGCCAATTATCACGCCGTTCATTTACATTTGCGTATGGAAGGATTGTGTCAAAAAATATTTCTTCGGTAATTTGATCCGCCCATGGTGCATTCTTCCATGCTTCATACGCCAAGTTGCAATTCGTCAACAAAAATTCGCCCGAGAGAATTTTTAAATCTTCTTCCGGCATATGTGTTAACAACCATGCCATCCCCGCTTTTTGAGAATCTGGCACTTCGTGAATTGCCAATTCAATTTCAAGTCTATTAGAACCCGCAAGATCCAGTTGTTTTTGAAAATCCGCCCCGCCAAGTAGTAACGATACTATCAATCCTGTAATCATTGCAATCATTCTCCATAATGTACCCTTACTCGAGTTTCGCGTTTGAAACTAACCTCTATTAATGTCTAGGATCCTAGGGCCTGAACCCTTAGGTACTGACCCCATGGAGTCAGACCCTAATCATTGGTACAATATCTCGATTCTAAGGAGATTTGACTGAAATGGAATGCGGAATAATTGGATTACAAGGTGTTGGCAAAACAACGCTATTTACAGCCCTAACAGCGCACAGCGTTAGTGTTCAGGTTGGCAGTATGAAACCAAACGTTGGGATTGCTCCAATTCCTGACCCTCGTCTTGCAAAAATAACTGAATTTATTGTTACTCAAAAAGTAATTCCAGCCACCCTTCAAGTTGTCGATCTTCCGGGTGTGCCATCTGGGGGTTCAAACCTGAATGCAGTGCTTGCTCACATTCGTAATGTTGATGCACTTTGCCAAGTTGTGAAATGTTTTGACGATTGCGATGCCGCTAGCGACATCGCTTCAATGGACAGCGAACTTATCGTTGCTGACATGGTCGTTGTAGAGGGAGCGATTGATAAAGCAAGCAGAACTGCAAAGCATGGTGATAAAGAAGCGCAAAAAAGAGTTGATGTTTTAACTCGAGTGAATGCACTCCTTGAAGAAGAAAAACCAGCGCGCGAAGGTACATGGGATGAAAGCGATCGCGCAATTCTTAAAAGTTACGGCATCATGACATCGAAACCGATGTTGTATGTTGCGAATGTTTCTGAAGATGATGTTAATGGTGAAACTGAACACGCTAAGTTTGTTGAAAAATACGCAAAAGAAAATGGTGGCGAAAGCATTACTGTCTGCGCGACTTTAGAATCAGAAATTGCTGAATTAGAAAAAGATGACCAAAAAGAAATGCTTCAGTCAATGGGGCTTTCAGAACCAGCTGTAGGACCACTTGCTCGTGCTCTTAACACGCTGCTCGGTTTAAGCACGTTTTACACTGCTGGCGAAAAAGAAGTGCGCGCATGGCCAATTCCAAAAGGCGCCCCTGCGCCTCAGGCAGCTGGCGTAATTCACAGTGATATCGAACGAGGGTTTATACGCGCAGAATGTTATAGCGTTGACGACTTATTCACACTTTCATCTGAGAAAGCCATTAAAGAAGCTGGGAAATTACGAAGTGAAGGCAAAAATTACACAATGCAAGATGGCGACGTTGTAAATTTTCTCTTTAATGTTTAATATCTAACAATGTTTGAAGCAAGTTCCATTGGATTATGGGGAGGAATTATTGGTTGTGCTATAGGGGCTGCTGGCGGTATCTTTGGTACTTGGATTTCAATATCAAGAACCCCTGCAGGTCCGAAGCGATCATTCATTTGGAAAATGAGCTTGATTTTCTGGTTAGGAATGTTGCTATTTCTTGTGTTAATTTTCACTCTTCCAACAATTTGGAGTTTGATTGCTTGGATTATCTACATCCCTTGCTTGGTCTTTTGGATTCGAAAGATGAACAAACGCCTTCGTAACACATCCTAATAATTATCCTTTATAAAACAAGACATGTGCAACACGAAGTCGTGTTCTGGTAAAGTCTACTTTATGAAATGCAAACTCTGTAAAAAGTCAAAACTTTGTAAAAAATGTGAATGTATAAAATATTTCATCTTTGCAATTATTGTTGTTGCTATTGGAATACAGTTTTTTCCTGCTGAACGTACAAACCCACCTATTACTGGAACCATCGAAGCGCCTGAAAAAGTTATGGCGATTATTCGACGCTCGTGTTGGGATTGCCATTCAAACGAAACTGTGTGGCCGTGGTATTCAAAAATAGCCCCCATTTCATGGCTTGTCGCCGACGATGTGAATACTGGACGTGCACACATGAATTTTTCTGAGTGGGATGAGTACAACACCAAACAAAAAAATCACAAACGTAAAGAATGCGGTGAAGAAGTTGAAGAAGGCGAGATGCCACTTTGGTTTTATATTCCGCTACATCCCGAAGCGGAATTATCTGAAGAAGAAGTCGAAACAATTTTGGCGTGGAGTAAAGGAGAACTGTAATTAATTTCGTATGAAACCCTCGATGCAAATTGGCAATATTGCCACCGTAGAATTTGTTGTTTCAGAGAAAATGCAGCCTCGGTTCGACGGAATTATTATTCACCCTGTCTGTTCTACTTGGGATTTAGCGCATCAATTTGAAATTACTTCAAGAAAGGCACTTGTTCCACACCTTGAAGATGGTGAAGAAGGCATCGGCACACACCTATCAATCGACCACCTCGCACCCGCCCTGCTTGGACAGAAAGTAAAAATCACTTCCACTGTCATAAAGATAGATGAATCAACCGTAATTTGCTCGATTCAAGGAAAATGCGGTGATTCCATCGTTGCAACAGGCGAGCAAATCCAACGCGTTTTCCCAATTGAGGTTGTCGAACGTATCATCGCAAACGCGAATAATTAATTCCCGATACGATAGTCAAGATGGAAGAACAACATTTACTGCACGAAGTTGATGGCAATGTAGCCATCATTCGAATTAACCGACCAAAAGTCCTAAACGCATTAAGTCTTCCTTTGATGGAAGATTTAGCAAATCTTTTAGAACAATATGACGCAGATGATTCGATCCACGTCATTCTGCTTTCAGGAAACGAGAGAGCATGGGCTGCTGGTGCTGACATAGGCGACATGGCTACTGCTTCTTCGGATGAAATGCGAAG
>JYMV01000031.1_pt1 | contig 10190 bp, 9 predicted proteins | sample 338911 | NCBI WGS metagenome assembly JYMV01 (sample SAMN03354496, study PRJNA234377) | hydrothermal vent metagenome | biome: Deep sea; feature: Hydrothermal plumes at the Eastern Lau Spreading Center, Western Pacific Ocean; material: Seawater | place: Tonga | collected 2009 | depth 2000 m m
AAAAAAAACTTGCAGATACAATTAATCAAAATGTGGAAATTGAAAATTCTAAGGAAAAAATAACTAACCCCAAAAAAATATTAATTGTTACACGAAAAATTACAGCATTGATCCAAATTAAAAAATATTTAATTTTCTCCTATTATTAACCTTATTTAAAAAAAACTAATAACCAATTGAATTAATGATGAGATGTATCGTCCAATTTTTTGATAAGAGTTTCTTGCTCCTTAATCTGTTGTTCCAAACTCTGTATAAGGATTTTTAACTTTTTATTTCCATTAACTAACTTTTTATTTTCATCAGTTAACTTCATATTTTTATTAAATAAACTTTTGTACTCTTTTGTTAAAAGTTGTTTTTCAATAACATTTTCTTTTTGAGATTTACTTAATACTTCATTGTTTTTTTTTGTAGTTTCAATTTCCTGATTTAATTTTTTTATCTTTTGTTGTAACTCTAATTGGATCTTATTAATTTTTTCCTTAGAATTTTCAATTTCCACATTTTGATTAATTGTATCTGCAAGTTTTTTTTCAATAGATTTACTTAATTTATTGTTTTCAACTGTTAGAATTTCAATCTTTTTTTTCATTTTATTGATTTGTTGATCACGAAAAATAATTTTTTGTTCTTTTTGAAAAATTTGTAATTCCAACTCTGCAAGATCTATTTTTAATTCTGGAGAAATAGTCTCTTCTTCACTAGGAAGTAATGTATCTAATGATTTATTTTCAATCATCTGATTGTTTTTTTGGAAAAACTAAATATATCAATACTCCCACTACGATTAATACAAAAATTATTGTAGTGTTGCGCTTTTTACGCCTTGCCCTTTCACCAACATATCCTTCCATATTAATTGCCTTCTACAATCAAACCCAAATAACTACAAAAATAAAATAAATTTTTTTCTTAATTTCGTTGTTTTATAGGATCAAACAAATAGGTTTTTTTGTATAAAAATTTTGTTATTTCTTATAAATCCGCTATTTTTCGAAGAGTTGTGAATGGAAGAATATCGCAAATATGAATAGTATTCGTATTTCCTATTTTTCCTTTTAATCCATATACCTCAATATTAAATCAATTCCAGGAGCCATCAGGCTCTTTTTTATTTAACAATATCCTTGACTCTTAAATCATGGCTGGCACTTACATAGCGTATTGTCTTTGTTTTAGAGCGCATTATAACCGATTGCGTAGTTGCTACTTCATTTTTAATCAGCACTCCTTTTAATAAAGTGCCATCTGTTACCCCTGTTGCCGAAAACATTACGTCGCCGGATGCTAAGTCGTTGGTACGGTATATTCTATTGGGATCAGTAATACCCATACTACTAGCTCTTTCTTTGTCATAATCATTATCAAAAATTAGTTTAGTGTAAATTTTACCTCCAATACAACGCAATGCAGCAGCGGCAAGCACTCCTTCTGGGGAACCTCCTATTCCCATATATATATCCACACCACTATCCTCAAAAGATGTGGCAATAACCGCGCTCACATCTCCATCAAGAATAAGTTTAATACGCGCTCCTGTTGATCTTATTTTTTTAATCAACATTTCATGACGAGGTCGATCTAAAACACAGACAACGATATTTTCAATTTTTATTTCAGAATATTTTGCAAAGCTTGTAATAATATCATCAGCAGGTGATTCAGGATCAATATCGAGTCCTTCATATTTTTTCCCATACGCAATCTTGTGCATATAAATATCGGGAGAGTGAAGGAAGCCCCCCGCTTCTGCCATAGCTAAAACAGACAAAGCATTTTCACCACCTTTTGCTGTTATTGTTGTTCCTTCCAAAGGATCCAGAGCTATATCAACTTTTGGTCCACCCAATCCAACTTTCTCTCCTATATACAGCATAGGGGCTTTGTCGCGCTCTCCTTCCCCAATAATAATTGTGCCACTTATTGACAGATTATTGAGGAATTCACGCATCGCATTAACAGCCGCTTGATCTGCTGCTTTTTCATCACCTCTTCCCATATGAAGGGAGCTAGACAAAGCAGCAGCTTCAGTGATACGTACCGCTTCCAGAGCTAAATTACGATCAAGAAATTCTGTAGTCATTCATTCAGTTTATAGAAATTTATTAAGAATTAGTAGAAATTTTTTTAAAACTACATATTTGCATAACTCGGTCCACCCCCACCTTCTGGTGTTACCCAAGTAATATTTTGTGTTGGTTCCTTAATGTCACACGTCTTGCAATGAATACAATTCTGCGCGTTAATAACAAATTGTGGATTAAGATCATCTTTGTCTCGTTGAATTTCATAAACCCCGACTGGACAATATCGTTGTGCTGGCTCATCATATTTACCTAACGTATAATTAACTGGAAGATTGGTGTCTTTTAATTGTAAATGAATTGGTTGATTTTCTTCATGATTTGTTCCAGTCAAATAAACTGAACTAGTCTTATCAAAAGATAATACATCGTCATATTTAGGATAGTCGATTTTTTTTATTTCATTTGCTGGCGACAGAGTCTCATGGTCTGCATGAGAATGCTTTAGTGTAAATGGAAGATGCCCACGAAAAAGAAGTTGATCAATTCCAGTAAATACTATCCCTGGAATTAAACCCCAATTAAAACTTGGCTTAACATTGCGCGCTTTGTATAGTTCTTGATAAACCCATGATTGCTTAAATTTTTCTGCATATCCAGATAATGATTTGTTATCAGATAAAAACTCATTGATTGTTTCAGCGGCTATCATTCCACTTTTCATTGCTGTGTGAGAACCTTTGATTTTTGGCATGTTTAAGGTGCCTGCATCACACCCAACAAGAAGCCCTCCAGGCATATACATAGTGGGCAAGCTCTGTAATCCTCCTTCAATCAGCGCTCTTGCCCCAAAAGCAATACGTTTACCTCCTTTTAAAATTTTACTAATAGCAGAATGAGTTTTAAAGCGTTGAAATTCATCGTAGGGAGATAAGTGTGGATTGCGATAATCAAGACCAATGACATAGCCAATAAAAATTTGATTATTTTCGGCATGATAACAAAAACTTCCACCATATGTATTGTGATCAAGGGGCCAACCTGCGGTATGCATTACCATTCCTTCTTTGTGTTGTTCTGGACTGACTTTCCATATTTCTTTAAAGCCAATACCGTATTGTTGAGAAGATTTACCTGTATCCAAAGCATATTTTTGAATAACTTCTTTTCCTAAATGACCTCGACAACCTTCTGCTAACACGGTTACTTTTCCATGAATCTCAATTCCGGGCTCAAAAGTATCTTTTTTATTTCCTTGTTTGTCCAAGCCCATATCCCCTGTTTGAACACCTTTTACAGATCCATCCTCATGATATAGTAATTTTGAAGCAGGAAAACCTGGGAAGATTTCCACACCTAATGCTTCTGCTTGTTCGCCCAGCCAACGACATAAATTGGCAAGGCTAATAATATAATTTTTATGATTTTTTTGAACAGCAGGCAATAACCAGGTAGGCCAACTAAATGATGAAGATGAAGATAAAAATAAAAATTTTTCTTTAGAAACTTTTGTTTTGATAGGCGCTTTCTTTTCTTTCCAATCAGGAATTAACTCATCTAATGCTCGTGTTTCAAAAACATTTCCGCTTAAGATATGAGCCCCTACTTCTGATCCTTTCTCTAAGATACATACTGATACTGCGGGATTTAATTGACGTAGTTTAATAGCCGTCGCCAATCCTGCCGGACCTGCTCCTACAATCACCACATCATATTCCATTACTTCACGAGGTAAAGAATCACTCATTTTTCAAAACTTTTTTGTATATTTATTTTATTGAATATTTTTATTTTTGAATAGTATTTAATTTATCTAACTCAGCGGAAAATTTAGGAAGAACTTCAAATAGATCAGCGCACAAACCAAAATCTGCAACATTGAAAATTGGTGCTTCTTCATCTTTATTAATAGCAACAATAACTTTACTCTCTTTCATTCCTGCTAAATGTTGAATAGCTCCAGATATTCCAACGGCAATATATAAATCAGGAACAACCACTTTCCCAGTTTGACCAACTTGGTAATCATTACCAACATACCCGGCATCAACAGCAGCCCGTGAGGCTCCTACTGCCGCATTAAGTTTATCAGCAATTGCATTTAACATAGAAAAATTTTCAGCACTCTGAAGTCCACGTCCCCCAGATATTACAACACGTGCAGTACCCAATTCGGGACGATCTGATTTGGACTCTTCACGACCAACAAACTCAACTATATTCTTTTCTAAATCAAAAGTAATTTTTTCTACTTCACCACTACCACCTTCAGTCGCAGCTTGTTCAAACGAAGTTGGTCTAACAGTAATAATTTTTTTTTCATCAGTTGACTGAACCGTAGCTAAAGCATTTCCTGCATAAATGGGTCGGACAAAAGTATCTTTACTCTCAACTTTTATTATATCGCTAATTTGAGCTATATCTAAAATAGCCGCAACTCGAGGCATAATATTTTTCCCAAAAGTTGTTGCTGGGGCAAGAATATGACTGTAATTATTAGCAAGTGAGATAATTATAGGAGCGATGTTTTCTGCAATCGGATTTTGATACTGAGGGTCATCAACCACAATAACTTTATTAACATTTTGTATATTCACTATTTTATTAGCAAGATCTTCACAAGAATTTCCTACCAATAATACTTCAATGTTTTGATCAATTTGTGAAGCTGCACCAATAGTATTAAGAGTAGATGATTTAATTTCAGTATTATTGTGCTCTGCTAGAACTAGGACACTCATTTCATATTACCTTTGCCTCATGCTTTAATTTTTGAACTAACTCTGCAACATCCGCTACCATAACGCCCTTTTCTCTTTTAGGAGGTTCAGTTACTTTGAGTTGCCTAACACGAGGAGAAACATCTATTCCAAGTTCGTCAGATGTATAATTATCAATTGGTTTCTTTTTAGCTTTCATAATATTGGGAAGTGAAGCATAACGAGGTTCATTTAAGCGCAAATCACAAGTAGCAACAATTGGAAAAGGGAGTTTAACTTTTTCTAATCCTTCATCTATTTCTCGCGTAATTATAGCTGCACTTGCTTCTAATTCAATTTTTGAAGCAAACGTTCCTTGTGCCCAACCCAATAATGCAGATAACATTTGGCCTGTTTGATTACTATCATCATCAATAGCTTGTTTTCCTAACAAAACAATTTGTGGTTTTTCTTTTTCAACAATTTTTTGTAAAATTTTTGCAACAGCTAATGGCTCAACGTCATGAGTAGCCTTCACATGTATTCCTCTATCTGCACCCATAGCCAGGGCTGTACGAATGGTTTCTTGAGCCTTTTCTTCTCCAATCGAAATAGCGATCACCTCTTCTGCTTTACCTGACTCTTTAATTCTCAAAGCCTCCTCAACCGCATTTTCATCGGGAGGATTCATTGACATTTTTACATTTTCCGTCTCCACGCCAGTACTGTCAGATTTTACCCGTATTTGAACGTTGTAATCAATCACTCTTTTAACTGCGACTAAAATTTTCATTTTCCTATGCTCTTATAAAATTATTATCTGGATCATAGGGACTATCCTGAATGACCTCAACATCATAAGTGGTACCTAAAATATCCATAGTTAATTTTGATCCAACTGCTGCATAATCAGGTTGTACCATACCAATTGCTAGAGATTTTTCCACTCTAAAACCATAGTTACCTCCTGTCGCACGACCAATGACTTTATCCCCTTTATAGATCGGATTATTACCTAAAGTGTCTGCATCTTTAACTTCTTTAACTTCAAGTGTTACAAGTTTATTTTGGAAACCTTTTTGTTGCCATTGAACCAAAGCATCCCGTCCAATAAAATTACCTTTATTGAGATGAACAAAACGATCCAAACTCGATTCAAACGGCGAATACTCAATTGACATCTCCGTACCGATTAATTTATATGTTTTTTCTATACGCAAGCTATCCATTGCCCTGATACCAAATGGTTTTAATTTAAATTCCTTACCTACTTCCATTAATCTATCAAAAATATGATTCTGATATTCTATAGAATGATGAAGTTCCCATCCTAACTCCCCAACAAAATTCATACGCATAGCTATAGTAGGTGCTAAACCAACATCAATTTTTTGAGATGACAACCAAGGAAAGTTTTCGTTTGAAAAATCAGCTGAAGAAACTTTAGACATTAAATCTCTCGCTTTTGGACCAGCCAAAACCAGGACACCCATACTATTTGTTAAATTTTCAAATTTTACAGATCTGTCTTTTGGCATCCATTGTTGAATCCAATCGTGATCAAGACGTTGAAATGCCCCTGCTGAAACAATATAATAAGAGTCATTACTTTCTTTCGCTATAGTGTATTCAGAAAGCACTCCTCCATTTTTATTAAGTGCATGACAAAGATTTACACGTCCATTTTTTTTAGGTAATTTGTTTGCAACAAGATTATCAAGTAATCTTTCTGCTCCCGGACCTGAAATTCGGCATTTAGCAAATGCGGTCATGTCTAACAAACCAACATTCTCTTGAACATTTTTACATTCATTTCCAACGTGCTCAAACCACTTTGATCGTCTAAAGGACCAATCATCAATTTGCTCCACACCCTTAGGTGCGAACCAATTCGCTCTTTCCCATCCAAATTTTTGACCAAATACCGCTCCAAGGTCCTTTAATCTATCGTAACATGGCGCTTGTCGTAATGGTCTTCCAGCTTCACGCTCCTCATCAGGATAATGAATAGTAAAAACATTAGCATAAGCTTCTTCATTCTTCTGTATTAGAAATGATTTAGTAACGTAATCACCAAAACGACGTGGGTCCACCCCCATCATATCAATAGTGGGTTCACCATCAACCATCCATTCACCCAATTGCCATCCAGCTCCACCAGCAGCTGTAATGCCAAAACTATGTCCCTCATTAATCCAAAAATTCTTTAAACCCCACGCAGGACCAACAATAGGGCTACCGTCTGGCGTATAACAAATGGCCCCATTATAAACTTTTTTCACTCCTACTTCGCCAAAAATTGGAACACGTTGAATTGCAGATTCAATATGTGACTCTAAACGATCTAGGTCTTCCTGGAATAATTCAAATTCTGAATCCTTGCTGGGTCCATCAACATAACATGCTGGAGCGTCCTTTTCATATGGGCCCAATATCAAACCTCCCGCTTCCTCTCGCATATACCATGAACTATCAGAGTCCCTTAAAACGCCCATTTCAGGCAAACCTTGTTCTTTACGTTTTTGAATTTCGGGATGTGGTTCGGTAACGATATATTGGTGCTCTACAGGAATAACAGGGAGATCTAATCCAACCATTTTTCCTGTTTGTCTAGCAAAGTTTCCTGAACAAGAAACAATATGCTCACATGCTATTTCCCCTTTATCTGTTTCTACAGTCCATGTTTCATCATTGTTTTGTTTAATGCCAACAACATTGGTATTGCGATAAATTTCTGCACCTTTGTCTCTTGCCCCCTTAGCTAAAGCTTGTGTTAAATCAGCTGGTTGAATATAACCATCTTCAGGATGCTGTATTGCTCCGATCAAACCGTCTGTATTACACAATGGCCAAATGTCTTTTACCTGCTCAGGAGTTAAAAATTTTACTTCAACACCGATTGTTTTAGCAACACCTGCATATTGATAATACTCATCCATCCTATCTTGAGTAGTTGCCAAACGAATATTACTAACTACACTAAATCCTACATTTTGGCCTGTTTCTTCTTCAAGTGTTTTATAAAAATCGACGGCATATTTATGCAATTGTCCAACAGAATAACTCATATTAAACAAAGGTAGCAGTCCTGCGGCGTGCCATGTTGAACCAGAGGTAAGTTCCTTTCGCTCTACAAGAACAACATCACTCCATCCCTTTTTTGCCAAATGATAGAGAGTACTAACCCCAACGACTCCACCTCCAACAATTACGACTTTAGCCTTTGATTTCATAAAAATTAAAATTCCAAAAAATTTCTGTACTTCTCTAATCACATTAAATAAGGTGGGTCAATCATGGGATTAAGACTAAGTCAAATTATCACAGTGTTTCTTTTCTGCCTAAACGGAGGACATATCCAAGCTGAAATGACGCTTAAAGATCTGATCTTCGATGAAAGTACTCCGTATCATTTAAAAATTCTCGATGTATTGCCAAGCGAAGCTAAAATTCAAGTCGGCTCTGATAGCGCAAAACACACTATTATTGAATTCATGGATTATTTCTGTGGTTATTGTAAAAAAATACATCCTGAATTAATTGACTTAGCAACTTCAAGGGAAGATGTGAGATTAGTTTTTTTACAGCATCCTATTTTAAATGAAACTTCTTTGGTTCTTGCTAAAATAGTAGTTGCCGCTAGTTTACAAGATAAAAGTTTTGAACTTCATAATGCAATTTTTTCCATAGAAGGTTCTCTTACCTCAGAAAAATTAGAATCAGCAATTATAGAAGTTGGGTTAAATGCAGTGCAGTTGAGAGATGACATGAATAGGGATGATGTGGCGAAAATGATTAAACTGTCTTCCTTTTTAGCCGGAGGATCTGGAGCACGAGGAACACCCGCTATGTTCATCAATGATATTTTCTCTCCAGGATATTTATCTAGAGGACAAATTGAAGGAATGCTAAGATAAAAACGTCCCTAAAATAAATTAGAGACGTTAATTAACTATATATTTTTATGCAGTTGCCTTGGATACTTCTCGAGTATTCGCATTGAATGACTCTGTAAAGGGAATAGATACAACTTCTGCATCCACTGGAACCCCTGGTGTATCAGAATACATATCAGGCAAATGAACTTTAAACTTTTGTCCAGTCTTTCCAATTGGAAATCCATTTTTACTTAAAGAACCGTCAAATGGAACATAACCCATTGCAATATTTCTTTTTTGCTCGGGGTGGTACCATGGAGAGGTAATATAACCACAAGGCTCTCCTCCTTCGGCAGGAGAAATAAGCCAGAAATCAGGCGCATACTCCTCAACAGGCTTTCCACCAAATGTCATTCCAACTAATTGAAGTTTATATGGTTTATTGTCTGACTGTAAGTCCGTTTTTATTTTTTCTAATGCTTCTTTGCCTACATAGTTAGCGGATTTATTCCATTCTCCTTTACCTGAAAGTGAAACTTGGTATCCAAGATTGCACTGAAAAGGATTGTGCTGATTATCCATATCCTGACCCCATGACAATATTCCTGCTTGAATTCGCCTGTGGTGAGCGGGTGCAATAACCATTAAACTATGTTTTTTCCCCGCTTCCAAAACAGCATTCCACATATCATCAGCATAAAGTGTTGCATCTCGTAAATAAATTTCATACCCAGCTTCTCCAGAAAAACCTGATTGCGATATTACACAATCTCTACTACCCACTTTGGCTTCTGCCAATCCATAGAAAGGCATATTATCCAGATCAACTTGATCACCGATCAAATCCTTCATCAAAGCTAATGATTTCGGACCTTGAATTTGAACAGGTGCTACATCAATTTCATCAATTTCAACATTAAATCTCTTATCATGATTTACTCCTTGTAAATAAAAACTAACATCAGAGTCTGAAAGTGAAAACCAAAATTCATCTTTAGAAAGCCTTAAAAGAATAGGGTCGTTTAGCACTCCTCCCATGTGATTACATAATATGATATACCGTGCCCTCATTGGGGATATTTTAGTTGCATCACGTGTAATGACATAGTCCACAAAAGCTTCTGCATCTGGACCTATTACTTGTATTTGCCTTTCAACAGCGACGTTCCACATAGTAACGTGATTTTTAATCGCCTCGTATTCAACCATTGCACCGCCATCTTCAGGCTTAACATAACCACGAGGATGATAAATTCGGTTATAAACTGTTGCTCTCCAGCATCCAGCTTCCATAGATAAGTGCCAATAAGGTGATTTTCTAACACGTGTAGAAATCAACATTTGCACAGGAGTTGGCCCACTTTGACGAAGGTTGTATGGAACCTTCCTATCAGATTGGTCAACTGTTGTTACATGCTTGATCATGCTGAACTCCTAATTAATAATTATTATCATGACGCGGTATCTAAAGTTCTTTTTGAACGCAATAAAAAACTTGGCATTTATCAAAATATTTTGGGGATTCATAAATCTTAAATCTGACAATCTTGGGCCATATTTTTGACAATAAAATGGAAGATAGAGAA
>JYMV01015900.1_pt1 | contig 10190 bp, 10 predicted proteins | sample 338911 | NCBI WGS metagenome assembly JYMV01 (sample SAMN03354496, study PRJNA234377) | hydrothermal vent metagenome | biome: Deep sea; feature: Hydrothermal plumes at the Eastern Lau Spreading Center, Western Pacific Ocean; material: Seawater | place: Tonga | collected 2009 | depth 2000 m m
CAAATCCACTTGTTAAACTGTATTTGTGATCTGGTGCTGGGCATGTGTATCCGCAAAGGCGAATCCGAGCGAACCTGTAATCATACTTAGAACAACAACTGTATTAAACCAATTTACGCGTGGCTTAAAATCACATTGTGCAGACCGAAAGGGAATAGAATTAGAGTAATTATGCGATGTAGAATGCCCATGGTCCTTCGGTTTCTAGTTGAAGGGACAAATATATAGGGATCGGTAGATCTTCCTAAAAGTATACGCTTAACTAAATGTAGAAGGAGGCTAAATAAGCGCCCAACATGAGAAAGAGGGCAATTATTATCATGAACACTATCTTATTGCCTCTTTTGGAGTCTTTGGTCGCCAATAAGTCGAAATTCGTGTACAGACGACTGTCCTTCCGTGTGAAGCGGTCTTCAGTTTTCTGCTTCTCTCTTTTTGTATGTAGTTCTTCGGGCATGTGAGAGTATGGCTCTAATTAATACTTCCAATGAGAGCTAAATATACGTAACTATCAGTGCGCAAAAGCGGTATCCTGTACTTTGAAAATGTGCAATATCCCCGGGAGTAATGCGTCCATGGTTTCCTTCGCTCCGTTGGTAGAGCCTGGAATTGCAAGAATCAAAGTGTTTTTGTGCATCCCGGCAACTCCTCGTGAAAGCATCGAGTAGGGGATGCGGTCCTGTCCATGGGCCCTGGCTGCTTCCATAATACCTGGTACTTCCTTGTCGATCAGGGATTTCAGTGCTTCAGGCGTGTTGTCTCTTGGCGACAATCCTGTTCCACCCGCGACAATTACCAGGTTCATTCCACCCTTGCAAAAGCCCTCAACGGTGGCTGTAATCTTGTCTGTATCATCAGGAATTATCACATACTCAGGCGAAAGAATATCAAATGCTTCTAACTTTTCAATAATAGCTTTGCCCGCTTTATCCTCTTTAACACCAGCTGATATGGTATCAGAACAGACCACCACGGCTGCCTTTAGCTGTTCGTCAAGGAGGTTTTTGAAGTCTGATTTGCCACCCCTTTTCTTAATCAGTCTGATATTCTCTATTTCAATGCCTTTATCGATGGGCTTGAGCATGTCATACATCGTAAGTGCCACTACTGAGGCTCCGTGCATGGCTTCTACCTCTACACCTGTTTTGTAAATAGTCTTCACAATGATCTTCACCCGGATGGTGAGCCCTTCAATCTCAAAAGTGATCCCAGTGTATTCCACCGGCATTGGATGACAGTCCGGGATCATCTCTGCCGTCTTTTTTACAGCGAATAGCCCCGCCGTCTTTGACATCTCAAATACATCACCTTTCTCAACTGTCTTACTGGTAATCGCATCAATAGTATCCTGAGTGCTCACCCTTACGATTGCTTCGGCCATCGCGGTTCTGAGCGTATTGGTCTTGTGGGTGATGTCTTTCATCTATTTTCCTTCCATTGGTGGGTATCGTCAGTAAAGAGCTCCTTCCCAAAGATTGGTACTTTCTCCTTGATCTCGTTTACCAGATATTCAATCGCTTCAACTGCGTCTTTCCTATGGGATGTAGATACGAATACAAATAGGGAGATCTCTCCAGTCTTAACCAATCCGAGGCTGTGATAAATATGCATGCAGACGATGTCGAACTTATCAAATGCTGCTTCCCTTATGTTGTAAAACTCCTTTTCTGCCATTTCCTCGTAGGCGGTGTATTCTATTCCCGCGACCTCCTTGTCTTCCATGGCATCGGCTCGCACCTGGCCCAGGAAAATATCATGCGCGCCTATACTCGTCTTGGATGCGTGTTTGGCGATTGAATCGGCGATGAATTGAGGGGCAATTGGGCCCTGCCTGAAGACTGGTTTGGGTTTCTTTTTTATGACTTCCATCACTCAATACTGAACTTCTGTGCTTAGGCCTATTTTTTCCAATATGCAACTTATATTCAGACACTTATGTAAATCACCTGAATAGATAGTTGATTTACCTTTTGTATGTACTTCCCAGGTCTTGGCCTGTGCTTTGGCTGTGCGATATCCTGTGGCAAGTATAATCTGATCAATCACCTCCTCAAAGGTATGCCATTCATCATTAAACAATATGATTCTTGCACTAATATCTTGAGTTGACTTAGTTTTGGTTTTGACCTTGGTATTTTGCTTAATATCACTCACGAAAATCTCAAATAATACATATCAAAACCCCAAATTGCCTATCCTCCTGCAAAAGGGGGTAGTAGCGCTACCTCATCCTCATCATATACATCTACATTCTCCTTATAGATCGTCTGATTCACCGAAATATTGCACTGCATACCCTGTAAAGACGGAAATCTTTCGATTAGTTGCCTCATAACTTCATCGGTGTTCTCAACATCTGCCACCTCCACGCTGAGTGCACCGGCCTTTTCCGATAACATTCCAAACAACTGAACTTTAATCTTCATCGCTTATTCGTTCTAATGCATGCAAATCTTCGATCGTATTGACATTTCTAAACAAATATGGGGAATAATAGGGCATATTCTCATCTATATCGATGAATTTTACCTTATTGTATTGTATAAAGCCATGTAAGCTTAAATCACTGGAAGTAGCCGCCTTTTCAATCAGCAGTAGGCAGTCCCTGTGATAAATTGCACAAAGCGGTTCAAGCTGATCTCCATGTCGCGGGACCACTATCAGATCTTCTTCTGAGCATTGATCTAAGAGAAATTGGAGAAAGTCTGCGTTGAGCATAGGTAGGTCGCATGCCAATACAAGGTTATGGGCAGTATTGGAGTGAGTGAGACCTGAATGAATTCCCCCTATCGGCCCCTTTTCCTTGAGGATGTCATGATGAACGGGATAACCAAATTGCTCATAACCCTCTTTATTTGCTATGATGATGATATCATCGGCCAGTTCTGAGGCAAGCTCAAGGCTCCTCTGTATCATAGCCTTTCCCCTGAATTGGATGAGCCCTTTGTCCATTCCCATGCGAGAGCTGAATCCACCGGCAAGAACAATAGCTGACACCATTATCACTGTATCAAATGAAATTCAACCATATCTCCCGCTTCATATACCCTTGCTTCAGGAGGCAATACAACAAGCCCCTCAGCAGCAGTCATGGAGCTCAACATATGTGACCCTTGAACATTTAGCAATGTTGCCTTGCCATCCTGTACAGCTGCTGCCAGGAAGTGTGTACGCTTGTCATCCTTCTTGTTAAAGGAGACAGCTAGCGGTAACCATAGCTGGCTGAGGATAGGATTGTCGCTGCCCATGGCTTGCATTATGTATGCTCTCACATATTCAAAGAAACAAATCAATACGGCACGTGGGTTCCCAGGGAGCCCGAATGCAGTACAACGCCCTTTAGTTGTGAAGAGCAGGGGCTTGCCGGGCTTCTGGCTGATCTTATGGAAGATCGTTTCAAAACCATTGGCCTCCAAAGCCGGCACGGTAAAGTCGTAGTCGCCTACTGAAACACCTCCTGTGATCAGCAACAGATCACATTGGCTCTCCCTCAGGGCGATAAGGTCAGTTAAGGCCTTCAAATGGTCCGTGCATATTTCGTATTCTGCTTTGATCCCTAATTTTGAGAGACAGGACACCAACATGTGTCCGTTAGATTCAAATATTTTTCCCTTTCCCAGGTCATCTTTGTTCTCTGCGAACTCATTGCCTGTGCAAACTATATGAACTTTTGGATACCTCGCTACCCTTACCGTGTCTATCCCTAATGAGGCCAGGAATCCTATCGCCGCACTGTTGAGAATACTCCCTTTAGCTAAAGCGACCTTACCCTTTTGAAGTTGCTCTCCAGCGACACGGACATTGGCGCCTGCTTTTAATTCCGGATTGGTTAACGTGATTTGATCTCCATCCACCGCTGTCTGCTCCTGCATTATTACCGTATCGCAGGAAGCGGGCAATTTAGCGCCCGTAAATATTCGAGCGCATTCTCCCGGCTCGATCTTAATATCCGAATCACCCCCAGCCTGAATTTCCCCACGCAGTTTTAGCACTGATGTCCGTGACATGCTGCTGTGGCTAAAGCAGTACCCGTCCATAGCCGATTGGTCAAAAATGGGGTGGTCAATAGGTGATCTGACTTCAGCGGCAAGCACTCGATTAACTGCTCCGTCTACGTCAATATCCTCTGATGAGAGAAGCTTTGCGTGCTTCAATATGAGTGCTCCTGCTTCTTCCCTGGAAATCATGGGCAAAAGGTAGTAAAATCTTGTGTAGAAAAACTGGTTCTAGCCATTCTCTTCCTCATGATACAGATGCTGGAATGGGATATGTAACCGTTATCAACAGAGGCTGCTATTAGCTGCCAAATTTCATCTCTTCATAGATCTTGTAATCAAATTCTTTGGTCACGCGTTGGGCCATTGGGGTCATGAGTTCAAGGCCTTCAGCGCGCGGGTTTTTGATATCTGCTGAAATGGGGTAGGCGTTCATGAGGTCTGAAGGGTAAGGGTTTAGGAGGCCTGTTACTTCCTCTACCGGCGTTTCGTTATCCAGCCAGGTATTCTCGTCTTCTTTATTCAGAATAACCGGAGTGCGATGATGGGGGAGTTTTTGCAGCAGCGTATTGGCCGTCGTGGTAATGATGGCAAAGGAATTCAGCAGCTCACCGGTTGTTTTATCTGCCCAGCTGTCCCAGATACCTGCGAAAGCAAATGGGCGCCTGTTCTTGAGATATACCACATACGGTTTACTCAGTTTTTCCTTGGTCGTACCTTCAATAAAGCAATCGGCTACTACCAGGCATCTTTGAGAGCGAATGGCTTTCCTGAATGCCGGTTTTTCGGTAATGGCCCTGCTGCCTTTATAGTTTGGGTCGTTGTCTTTGTTCTTGTCTCCCTCGGAGCGTGCATTGAACCAGTACGTCGGCTTATCTGCCCAGAAAGGTGTAAACCCAAAGCTGAACAGCTGTAACTCCTTGGGCTTATCATTCGTAATCACCGCCGCCTTTTGCCCCGGAGAGATGTTGTAGCTTTGAAATTGCTCCATATCTCCAGGGGCCTGTACATCGAAGATCTTTTCGATGGCGTCAATTTTTTGGATGCTTACGTATCGGCCACACATATGCTTGTTCTATTCCGTCATTGGTAAGTTACACATTTTCATAATCTAATGCTTCATGGATTTCCGATTCGCTCTTTCCTCCTGAAAGTCAATCTCACTGAGTTTATCATCCCTTGCCTTCATCTGCTGCAAGGACATTCCCAGAGGTACAAGCAGGTCCTTGTCATTGGAAGTTGACGCCAATATATCGGTACTCACTTTAAAGAAGTCGAACCAGTGTCTTCCAGCTTTTGCAGCGAAGTTCATGATGGTAAAGGTGTGCTCTGATTGCAGCCATATATGCAAGCGTTCGTGGGTAAAAACAAGGGGCATGTCATCCATCAAGCCTGCCAGCACATCTGCAGAAGCAGTTTTGAGCATAGCGAATCGGTATTCATTACCTTCCTGAACATAGATGCCACCTATGCAAAATAGCCTTGGGCGTATCAAGCGTATCAGGTAGGCTTCCTTTTTGTGCTCTGTAAAAAAGCAGTTCGCCAGAATAGCGCAGCGCTGTGTTTGCATTAATACATTAAATGGCGGGGTGCGCAGAATCTTGTCGGTAGAGATCACATTGACCTGGTTCTTTTCTCGTGTCATGGACTCAATGCCCCACGTAGCCATGACCAGCCTTGACTCCACTTTGTCCTTGATCAATATAGGTAAATGCATACCCGGCCGGGCTTGAAAGATGGCGTCGTACTTAAACGACTCATGAATCTGGCAGAGATCCATAATATGTTGTGGTTTGGATGCTATGGTGTAGATTTCAATCATCATCGTTCCAATCTTAACATGGGCTTATTTGTCTGGTAATAGGTGTCTGTGGATCTTAGCCTTGTGGATTTATTGTCCATACTCACCGTATTCAATCTGTGCAGTTCCATCACTTCAATGCTGATAAAGCCAAACTCATTTACCACCTTGCCCTTGATGACATAGCATCCAGGTCCGCGGAAGGGATAGCGCCGTGCTACATCAGGAAATTGTACTGAATCCACCCATTCTCCGCGCTGGTCCACAAATACGCCGAAACTCATGTAGTCTTTTTTGCTGGTGCTGGTGCCCTTGACATGAATGAGGTATCCTACAATGGTCACGACCTTATCCACATGAAAGGGAATGTCCCGTGCAGAAAAGGGGATGTCGGGCAGGTTCTCCACCAGGGTAAAAGGTGAGGTGTTTAGGGGGAAGTTCAGGATTTCTATTTCGTCAAAAGCCGCTTCCAGCCGGTGATAATGGAGTGGGGGGAGTTTAAACGCTTTAGGTGCTGCATTGAAAAGTGTTTTTGCTGGAACCGTTTTTTTGACATTTCCCATCATGAAATGGGCATCCCAGAGCAACTCTTTCTTTCCCTTGTCGGTAAACCGAAAGGCGCCAATTCGGATCAGGAGTTTGAGCTGCTCCAACGAGATGGCCACGCGGTTGACGAAGTCTGCTAAATTGCTAAATGGCCCGTCTTCATGCCGCGCGATGAGTAGCGATCGTATGGAGTCCACGTTGAGGCCACGCATCAGCCCAAATCCCAAATGGATCACCTTACCGCGGATATTGGTCTTTCCATCACTCATGTTCACGCAGGGTGCTTCAATCTGCGCCCCGTGCATGCGGGCTTCGTGTACGTACAATTCCGGACGGTAAAATCCTCCGCCATTGTTGATGGTTGCCACGAGGTATTCCAGGGGGTAATGTGCCTTGAGGTAGAGCGCCTGATAGCTCTCCACAGCATAGGAGGCTGAGTGTCCCTTCGAAAAGGCATAATTGGCGAAGCTCTCTATCTGCTTCCACACCTCATTGATAACGGCCCTAGGGTAGTTCTTTGCATCGCAATTGGCAAAGAATTTATCCTTAACCTTGTCGAATTCGCTGCGCTGCTTATACTTCCACGACATGCCCCGTCGCAGTACATCTGCCTCAGCGAGGGTGAGTCCGGCGAAGTAGTGTGCCACTTTGATCACGTCCTCCTGGTACACCATCACACCATAAGTTTCTGCCATGATATCGTAGAGTTCAGGCAACTCCTGTCGTGCGGCGGCGCGCCTTTCGGGGTGTCTGTACCGCAGAATATACTCCCGCATCATTCCGCTTTTGGAGACTCCCGGCCTGATGATGGAGCTGGCAGCGACCAGTCTCAGGTAGTCGTCGGCCTGTAGCTTTTTGAGGAGCATGCGCATGGCAGGAGATTCCACATAGAAGCAGCCGATGGCCAGTCCGTTGCGCAATAGTTCTTTGACTTTTTTGTCTTTTTTGAATTTCTGAAAGTCGTAGATATCGACCGTGTCGCCGGTATTGTCTTCAATGAGTTTGATGGAGTCTTTGATCTTGCTAAGTCCTCTTTGTCCGAGCACATCAAATTTGGAGAGGCCAATATCCTCGGCTTCTATCATGCTGAAAAATACGGTGGGAAAACCTTTGGGAGGCATCATCGTGGCGCCATAGGTGCTGATGGTTTCATCAGATATAATTATGCCGCTGGAATGCACACTCAGGTGGCTGGGAAAACCGTTGATCAGTTTACTGTATTTTACCACGAGGCGTGATATGTCATCCATGCCCGCAAAGCTCTTTGCAGCCTGTATCCTGTCGATCTCCCTGGCCGGAAGGCCGAACACTTTTCCCAGCTCCCGCAGCATGGAGCGGTATTGAAAGGTGCTATAGGTCCCCACCAGCGCTGTATGGTTCCAGCCGTGGGTATCGAAGAGGTATTTGGTGACATCATTTCTATCGCGGGAGGAGAAGTCGATGTCAAAGTCGGGCGGACTACTCCTGTAGGGATTGATGAAGCGCTCGAAGTACAGGTCGAGTTCCAGTGGATCTACATCGGTGATGCGCAGCAAATAGGCCACCATGCTGTTGGCGCCACTGCCCCGGCCTACATAGCAATAATCCTTATGCCGTGCATAGCTCACCATGTCCCAATTGATGAGGAAGTAGGAGCAGAAATCCAGCTGCAGGATTACGGATAGCTCTTTTTCCACCCTGTCGAGCACCGATTTCGAGGGATGGTTTCCAAAGCGGTATTGCAGGCCTTTGGTACATTCCTGTTTGATCAATGCAATGTCTTCGGCAGGAGAGCTGGTGAAGGTCTTTTTGTTTTTGGCTGTTTTGTATTCGAATTCTATACTGCATTCTTCCAGGATGTTCTTCGTGTTTTGGATGAGGGTGGGGTAGTCTTTGAAGATTTCCTCCAACTCCTGGTTTGTGTGCATGATTTCATCCGGCCGGGCTTCCTCAAGGCGGTCGAGTTTGCTGAGGAGTACATTATTGTCGATAGAGCGCAGGAGGCGGTGTGCGTTGAAGTCTCTGCTATTGCGAAAGGTGACAGGCTGTAGTATTGCCACCTTGCCCTGTGTATTGCTCCAGGGTGAGAAGCGAAATTTATTGAGCTCTGAACAGCGAATTCCTATGAACTCGTTGGGTCGCAGGGTGGAGTAGGGTATTGTGCTGAAGGGGTAGATGATGAAAGCATTCTCAAGGCTCGGCGCCCTGGGCGGGACAGAGGCTTTTGCGTGGAGGTAATAGCTCAGGCACTCATTGAGCTCACGGAAACCTTGGTTGTTCTTCGCAATTCCTACGAATTGTTGTTTGGCGCCTTTTCGAAAATCTATACCTACTATTGGCTTTATCCCTTGCTGCGGACACAGGCGGATGAAATCCAGGCAGGCCGAAGTGCTGTTGATATCTGTAAGCGCTAATGTTTCCAGTCCTTTCGAGCTAGCTTCATTTAATAGATTCTCGATGGAGAGCGTCCCGTATTTGTAACTGTAATATGTATGGCAATTGAGGCTCACTTTGTTCGCGTTATTGGGTATCAGTTGTTAATTGTTATTAATCTTAATCATGCTCTCCTATGTGCAGGGATAACTGGAGGTAATCCATTAAAAGGATTGCTCATCTGTCCGATTCCCCGTGTATCCATTGTCACTACCCGCCGTACAGCATTCTGCCCGAAACGGTTTCTAATCTTGTCCATAGCCTGATAGAGGTTGATTATCTCCTCTGTATCCTCAAATAAGTTGATTTGGTAAGCACCTTCTACCAAATGGCTGTACCGTACACCTACCAATCGTACCAACACCCTGCGCTGATAGAGCTGATCAAATAATGACATCACCTTTTCAATAAGGGTATGATCACAGGAAGTGTATGGAACCCGCACCTGCCTGCTGCGCGTATCAAAATCAGAATAGCGCACCGTTACCGTCACACAGGAAGTGAGCTTCTTCCCATTTCGCAGGTAAAAGGCCAGCTTCTCCGCCATGGTGGAGAGGATATCCTTCAACTTGCGGACATCAATAGTGTCGCGCTCAAAGGTGATCGATGAGGAGATAGACTTTCTTTCATTATAGGGAATGACAGGTGTATGGTCTAGACCTTGTGCCTTTTTCCAGATGGAGATTCCATTCTTTCCAAGCAGGCGGTCCATGAGTTCAACAGGCATTTCCTGTATGGTGTGTATGTGCTCAATGCCCATTCCCTGCAGTGTTTTATAGGTCTGGTCGCCCACCATGGGGATCTTTTTGATAGACAGGGGTGCGAGAAACGGCTTCTCTTCTCCCTTGCACACCTCTATATAGTTATTGGGTTTTGCCTCGTTGGTACTCACCTTCGCTACTGTCTTATTGGTGGAGAGTCCAAAAGAAATGGGAAGCCCTGTCTCCCTTATGATAGTGCTGCGTAACTCCTTGGCCCATTTATAACAACCATGAAAGCGATCCATGCCACTTATGTCTATATAAAACTCGTCTATGGAAGACTTCTCATATAAAGGCGATTGCTCCTTAATGATTTCTGTTACCGCGTCGGAATACTTACTGTAGATGCCGGCGTTACCTTTTATCACAATGGCGTCAGGACAGAGCTGCTGGGCCATACGCATGGGCATGGCGGAGTGGATGCCATAGGCACGGGCCTCATAACTGCAAGCTGCCACCACACCGCGACCACTTGTGCCTCCAACCAATACTGGTTTCCCATTCAAACTCGAGTCAAGCAAGCGCTCACAAGCAACGAAAAAGGCGTCGAGATCTATGTGTATAATTGATCGGCTTTGCATCGCTTTAAAATTTTGTTTAAATATATTACGTTTTGTAACAAAAAAATACCTATATTTGTGATAAATAATCACAATGAGTATATTTTCAGATAAC
>JYMV01027654.1_pt1 | contig 10190 bp, 6 predicted proteins | sample 338911 | NCBI WGS metagenome assembly JYMV01 (sample SAMN03354496, study PRJNA234377) | hydrothermal vent metagenome | biome: Deep sea; feature: Hydrothermal plumes at the Eastern Lau Spreading Center, Western Pacific Ocean; material: Seawater | place: Tonga | collected 2009 | depth 2000 m m
GAACCTGGGCGAGAGAATCGTAAGCCTGAAAGTTCAACGGCCATGCACGAATGGCGGAACGCAATATTTTTTCCGCGTCCTTGGTTTTGCCTAGCCTTTTCAAATTATTTCCCAACAAGGTCAAGGTTGGACTGTGATCCGGATTATAAACCAAAACCTTGCGGAAATAACGATTGGCCTCATCAATCTTCCCCTGGAACTGCCAGGTCTGGCCAATCATAAAATAAGGTTTCCATGCTTGAGGGACCAATTCTGAGGCCTGAATGTAATCGGCCTTAACTTCCTCAATTTCCCTGCTCCTCAAATGCGCCTCGCCATTTTTAATCGCTTCCTGATATTTTATGCGGGCACTAATTTCAGAAGGTGTTTTCGTAGGCGCGGAAAGCACAACGATGACCAGTAACAGAATACTGATAACCGCACTCTTGAACAGCATAAATTTTGGATCACGAACCATTTCCTGAAACCGTGAAGCGCCCCCCGCCCATTGCAGGAAAGCCAAAACACCCACCAGCCCCGCCAATTGAAACAGCGGGAACACTAAAAGGAACAGTCCATCAAGATAGTCCCAGGATTGCGGATGGGAAAGGAAAAGCGTATTAAAAAAATTGGTCGAACGCAGTAGCAGGTCGGGACTGTTGAATATCAATTCCGCGCTTGACCCTAAAGCTTTTAACGTAAACTCCGGATGGTTGTAAGGCAAGGTAACCTTATATTGAATGAGCATGCAATACTGCGCTAGAACTGCGGACAGGCACCCAACGATGGCAACCCATGAGCCCCAGCGGCGAACCGCCGCAGGTAACGGGCCTTGGCTTTTTTCTGCGCTCAAGGATACCTCTCGGCCTACCAAGTCATTGCTATCTGCCCCCACGGCTAGTGGTTTGGACCCGGCTTGGGTAATACGCCACATAAGATTTCCCAGCCCCAATGCAAAAACAGGCAGTGCCGAGATCAGATGCCGGTGCCCGTAGGAAGCAGAATCTTCCGGGTATAAAATCACAATGGCAAAAATCCCTGCCAGATAAGCCAATAAGCCTGGGCGAGTTTCGATAAGCCATTCATTTTTGAGAAATAACCCGACCAGCCCCATCACGGCCAGGGGCATGGAAAACACCAAACCCCATTTGGCGGCAAAAAACAGGTTCCACGCGTTTTCGAGTAGAGGAAACAAAGAGATGCTGGATAAACCCTCCCCGGCAAATTTCATATGCCGTGGTGGAAAAGGCACCCCGTTTAACTGGTTCCAGCAAACAATTTGCGGAAGCAGGACCAGGAAAAATCCGCCCAGCATGGATCCGCCCAGTATGAGTGATTTTTTAAAAGCTTCTTCAGGTTTGGATTTCCAGTCCGCACGCAAACTCCATAACAGGTCCACTGCAAACAGGGCAAAAAATGCGATATTGATCACCCTCGTCATGCAAAGGAACCCGAGTAGAGCCCCTAAAACAGCGTGGCGAACCGGGTCCCTAGACGAACGGAAATGGACCCAGGCAAATATCAGAATGGCGGCCAGGAAAAACTCGCTGGTATGGGCCATGCGTTGGCGAATGAACGAAAAATAAATCAACGGTGAGGCCAGCCAGATAGAAAGGGTAACCAGTAGGGCAAAACGCTTATCGATAAAAGAATGCAGGGTTTTAAAAACCAGAATCAGCCCGGCAAATAAAAAAGTGACAGAAGCCACAGCGGTAGCAATGTAATAAGGCGCTGAATAACCACCTACCGAAATTGGATAGCCCAGGCCCTGATAAAGGAGCGCCAGCAAATGCCCAACGATAAAAAACGGTAGGAACAAAAGCGCCTGCCCCATTTGCCAGTTATTGAAAACATAGCCAGTCGGCATAAGTTTTTCGGAATGGACATAATGAAGCTCATTAAAAAAATCCAGGTCTCCATCAAAAAATACTGAGCGCAGGAAGGCGTAATAACCGGCATCATCCCCTCCATCAATGGTCGTTACAGAGTAAAATCCTTTATGGATATCGGGGGGAATCCAATTATTGAAAATTCCAAGGGGGGTGAGCAGGAGAAAGACAAAAAACAAAGTCCCGCCCAGAATGAGGTTGTTACGTTGGGTCATTGAGCATTCCTGACCACGTCCGGTCATGCTTCACATTTCCGTTTCTCGGAGTCCGCGGAGGACCTCCGCTGGTAACTGGCCTTGGCTTTTTACAGTTTGCAAACGTTCTTCTCGGCTTAACGGGCTCTTGCATATTGCCCCCACGGCTAGTGGGTGGAGGGTGAGAAAGAAACGAGGGTTATTTACTGGTAACTGGTTGTGTCTCCAGCACAAGACCTTTCTCAACCAGTTTTTTATGTGCATCCCCGACACGGGAAACCGCTTGCTGGGTATCGCTCCAGGCAATCAGGTCTTCGAGCCCCTGTCTAAGTGACAATTCGGGTTCAAAACCCAAGGCCTTGATTTTTGAAATGTCGGCATAACAATCGCGAATGTCGCCATTGCGGAACTTGTAAATCACATCCGGACGAAATTTTTTACCGTAGAGTTCAATGAGGGTATCCGCCAAATCCAGAATCGAGGAAGGCTTTCCGGTACCGATATTGAAAATATCATAATTCGCATCAGGGTGATCCAGCAAAAGAAGTTTTCCACGTACCAAATCTCTGATATGGATAAAATCTCGGCGCTGGTGACCATCTTCATAGATCAGGGGCGGGGAATCGTTTTTGACCGCCGAGCAAAAAATTGCGGCGGCCCCGGTATAAGGATTGTTCAGCGACTGACGCGGACCGTAACAATTAAAATAACGGCATGCCACGGTAGGTATTTTGTGGGCCTTTCCGATCATCAACGAATACACTTCCTGGTCTTTTTTGCTTTGCGCGTAGACAGACGTGCAATCCAGTTCCTTGTCCTCATCGGTGGGGATGGGAATTACCGGTACAGCGCATTCCGGGCACAGCATTTCCCATTGCCCTTCAATAAGCTGGCTTTCCGGCCTGGGTTTGGGTGAAATCTTCCCGTGTTCCGGGCACCGGTAGTAACCTTCTCCATAAAGACTCATGGAACTGGCAACAAGGACTTTTTCGACCTTGTGTTTTTCATTTACCAGAATGTCCCATAACACTCCCGTGCCCTGAACATTTGTGGAAATATACTGGTCGATGGAATACATCGACTGACCGACACCAACCTCCGCGGCATCGTGAATGACGAGTTCCACATCTTCAATGGCTTTTTTTAAATGGTCCCGGTCGCGAACATCCCCCCTGATGAATTCCGCCTCCGGGTGCAGGTGTTTGGGCCTTTCAGCATTTTCCCCATGCACCTGTGGATTGAGGTTGTCGTAAACCCGGACAGTATCTCCTCGCTGGATCAACTGGTCCACCGTATGCGACCCTATGAACCCGGCTCCGCCGGTCACCAAAACCCTTTTACCCATTATTTCTCTCTCCGGTTATTTAATAGCGAGCTCAGCTCTCCCCAGCCGGTCTCAGATTATCATCTGCTATCATATCTCAATCGGCAATTTTGTGAAAGGACTTGAGCGTTATGGTTTTTCCCTGTCATTCCCCGCTTATTCAAGGTCATTCAATGGATGGTAGAAAATCATAGTTGGCCGGAAGATCTCCGGTAAGCTACTGGAGGCGTGATATTCTACCTTAGCTCATTGGCCTCCCGCCGAGTGAATGAATTTTCATCCCATATTGAAATCCAAACCAAATTGGGCAATAATTCAAGTTAAGCGGCTTTATCCCCCTTCCCTAAAGAGTCGGCAAATACATTGAATCTTTCCTGCATCATCATCAATTATTACAACAGTACTCCCCTGAAAAATTGCCTGGAGTCTGTTTACCGAACACTGCAAAAAACCTCCTTTGAAGTAATCGTTGTAGACAACAGCCAGGATGACCCGGGCATGGCATCCCTTAAAGAATCCTATCCACAAATTCGGTATATTCAGAACCTCACCAACACTGGTTTTGCCAAGGCCAATAACCAGGCTGTCCAGTTTGCTCAGGGTGAAATTCTTCTTTTTTTAAACCCCGACACTATTTTAACCGATCAGGCCATAGAGAAAATGCAAGAGCACCTAAAATCCAATCCGGATATTGGCGCCCTGGGACCCAAGGTATTGAATACGGATGGGAGCCTGCAATATTCCTGCAGACGGTTCCCTACACTCATGACGGGACTCTTCAACCGTTATTCACTTCTTTCGCTGTGGTTTCCGGACAACCCCTATACGGTTCGGTATATGATGAAAGACTTCAGCCACGATGAGGTACGAGAAGTCGACTGGCTATCCGGATGTTGCCTCATGGTTCCCCATGCTGTATTTGAAAAAACAGGAGGCTTTGACGAACACTTTTTTTTATTCAATGAAGATGTAGACCTGTGCCGGACCATCCACCAAAATGGATTTAAAGTGATGTATTTCCCCTCTGCAAAAATTACGCATCATATCAGCACCAGCAACAGCAGAGTGCCGGTGAAAATTATTATTAAACGACATCTTGGCATGAGCCATTATTATGGAAAACATCATGGCGAAAATTTTGTAGTGAGAATGGTCGTCAATATTGCAATATCCCTGCGATGTTTATCCCAACTTGCCTTCAATATATTTAAATGAAATTTAGTACGTTTCCCATTTCAGGAGAGGTTTATCTGGCGGGGTATTTTGTGGCCCTGGCCTTGTCCTTTGGTCTCACCCTCACCCTGATAAATACCATAAGGGGTTTCAACTTTCTCACGTTTCTGTTGAACCGCCTTCCCATTTCAGCGGGGAAAAGCGTCAGCCCTTTTGGAGGGATTCCGGTCATCCTCTCGTTCCTGATAACACTCTGGCTACTTTTATTTCTGGGCATGGTGGATGCACGCAACATCAACCTTTTCACTATACTGACCCTGGGCGTGGGGCTGATGTTTTTATTGGGCCTCTACGATGACATCACTGACTGTCCGCCAAGAATAAAATTATTTGTTCAAATCGTCATTGCCTGCATTCTTTATTTTTCTGGTTTTCAAATTGAACGCATTGGCAACCTGATTGACCTGGGTCCGTTCTCGATCCTTTTAACAATATTATGGATCGTCGGGATTACCAACGCCATCAACCTGATAGATGGCATGGATGGACTGGCACCGGGAATCATTTTTTTCTCCTGCCTGACACTGGTTTTTGTCTATCTGGAACGCAATATTGTTGAAGCGGCTTTCCTGGCGGTGATTCTGGCAGGAAGCACGTTGGGATTCTTCTTTTTCAATTTACCACCGGCGAAAATCATCCTTGGAGACACCGGAAGCCTGCCACTGGGCCTACTGGTTTCCCTCATCACCCTTCTGCCCCTCAATCAGGGTTATACTGACGAAATTTACTATCTCATTCCGGTCATTACCCTGCTGATCCCCATTATGGATACCACCTTCGCTTTTTCCAGGAGAATTTTAAAAGGGATCAACCCTTTCACCAAGGATGCCAGTCATTTTCATCACCGACTGGGAAAGCTCGGGCTCTCCCCAGGCAAGGCCATTTCCATATTATTTGCAATCGGGTTTTATTTTGACCTGACGGCAATGGTTCCCGTATACCGGATCAATCTGATCCCCAATTTCATTCCCATTTATTCTATTTTCATTATTGTCAACGTAGCCATTCTTATCTTCATCCTGCAACGAATAGAGAAAAAGCAAAACCATGAATGACACCTTCTCAACGAGAACGCAGTTGTTTTTTTCTATTCTGGCGTTATTAATTCTCATTCTTATTGCCTATGCAAACACCCTTTTCTCTCCCTTCAACTTTGATGACGAAGCCCTTCTGCAACGAGTGGTTTTCTATAATTCCGATGCATATCATGAAATATGGCCTGTTCAATACCGACACCTTTTATATTTCAGTTTCAGCTTTAATCATTCACTAAGCGGCCTGGACACTTTCAGCTATCATCTGACTAATCTTCTGTTTCATTTCTTGACATCGGTGGTCGTTCTTCTTATTGTCTTCAAAACCCTTAACAAGAATACTCAATGGGAAAGCAAGACAGTGCTTGGGCTTTCCGTCACCACCGCCCTCTTGTTTGCTCTCAATCCACTTCACACAGAGGCCGTCACCTATATTTCAGGACGAGCAAGTGGGATAGGAGGATTCTTTTACTTGCTGGCCCTGCTATTTTTTATTCTGGGAAGTGAAAGAAACAGGAACCCAATGACAACTGTTCCTTTGTTTTATTTCCTGACCCTGTTAGCGTTTACCCTTGCGCTCCTTACAAAGGAAACCACCCTGACCTTTCCTCTGGCAGTTTTTTTATACGACCTGTGTTTCATGAAAAATGAGCGCTGGCATCCTTTTAAAAGCCGACTATTTTTCATCTATCTTCCTCTTGCAATTTTGGCAGGCGCATTTTTAACTCTATCTCCAGCAATACATAATTTAATTATGGATTTGGCTGGAAAAATTGACATCAATTACGTGTTAGCGCAAGGCAGGATACTGGCTTATGCTTTTAAACTTTGCCTGTTTCCGATCAACCTGGTTTTTGATTATGACTTTCCCAGCAACTGGTTTCCACAGGCTTTTTCCCGTTTCACACCTGTTGCCGTTTGGCTGGTTCTTGTGTTTGTGATCCTTAAAAACTTCCGCCGAATTTCTCCGGTGGTGGTCTTTTCCATTCTATGGTTTCTCATTACCCTATCTCCCACAAACAGTATTTTCCCGCGTGCGGATTTATTGAGCGAAAGAAACTTATACCTGCCCTCTTTGGGGCCCACCTTCCTCATCGCCTATGCCTTTTACCATTTTTTCTTCATGAAACAGGAAGCCTTACGGTCAAAACAGGGCTTGGTTATTTTGGTGACTTTATTTTTGATTCTGGGTTCTTTATTAATAACCAGAAACTCGGTTTATCGTTCCAACATCCACATTTGGGAAGATACCTATAAAAAATCCCCTGTCGATCTGAAGGTTCTTCATAATCTCAGCCATTTTTATTTGGAAGACAAACGATACCAGCAGGCCTTTATACCCCTGTTAAGGCTTTCCCATTCCAACGCGGGAGATTTTTACCGGGCATTTGCCTACAGCAATCTGGGAAGCATTTACATACAAAGCGGAAACTTCAGAAGGGCGAAAAAAGCGTTCCGTAAGGCCATTGAACTGGAGCCCACCCTTCCTCTTGGGTATCTAAACCTGGGAAGCTATTATGCGTCCCGCGGGGAGTTCCACCAGGCCCGAACGGAGTTTCTCCGCGCCCTGGAAAGATATATTAAATTCCGCTGGGGTTACCCCATGCCCACAGAGCTTGACCTGAACCTGGCACGGGTGAATTGGCAATTAAAATCTTTTCCTGCAGCAGAAAAACATATTCTTCAATACTTGCGAAAGGTTCCTGGGTCTGCCGATGGACTTTTACTGCTGGGGAAAATTTATCAGGAGGAAGGAAAAATAGAGCTGGCCGCAAAAGCTTTTCAGGATATTCAGGGGGGAGGACTGGCCTCAGCCAAAGCACAAAATAACCTTGGTATCCTATATATTAAGAAAAACCAGTACGAAAAAGCCCGGGACGCTTTTTTTGCCTCGATAAAATTTTTCCCCCAAATTCCCGATGCCCATTATAACCTTGGGAAACTGATTCTGGATTTGCAGGGAAACCGGGCCTTAGCGCACCGCCATTTGGAATTGGCGTTGGCTTTAAATCAAAACCCTTCCCTGAAGAAAGAAATCAACCGGCTTCTTGAAAATATCCAGTCACCCTGATCTTTTTTTCCAAATATAGGGAGCCCAGCAGCTTCTGTTCATTGCATCCACCACCTTTTTCCCTGCCACGGTTTTACTATTTTGCGTTTCTTTACGAAGTTGCCAAACCCGAGGAAGTCCTTTCAAGGCATCCCATCTTGCCTTAAAAACGGGCAGGGCTTTACCCTTCAGAGAAAACCAGATCAAAGCAGTAAAATTAAACAAAATGTGCTGGGGCAAATAAATCCAGAACCATAACCCTGGCATATTTCGAAAATAAGACCAAACCAGATTTCGCTGGCCGTGGTACACCGCGAAATCACTATAACGACTGGTGGTGCCTGACCCCACATGTTCTACTACTGCCTTGGAAACGTAAATACATCGGTGCCCCTTTAGACGTAGCCGAAAACTCAGATCAACATCTTCGTTATAGCAAAAGAAATATTCATCAAATCCCCCTACTTCCAAAAAGGCATTTCTGGAAATTAAGGACGCCGCAGCACAGGGTGAAAATATTTCTCCGGATTCTCTGTTTATTTCTGAAGATTTCATGCCATGGTCACGACGCCATGCGACTCCCGACACATGATAGATATCTCCGGTTCCATCTATCAGGTCATTTTCATATCCAAGCATATGGCTTCCGAACATCTTAACATCAGGAAAACGTTCAACAGCTTGCATTAAATTTTCCAGCCAATCAGGACGAGCAAAGGCATCCGGATTCAAAAATGCAATCCAATCGCAATCAGCGGCTTGATGGACCGCCAGGTTATTTGCGGCGGCAAAACCAGTATTTTTTTTTAAGTGTATAAATTCCAAATCAGGGAATCTTTGCTCAAGACCCTCCATGGAACCATCTGTGCTGGCGTTGTCCACAATCAGGACACGGTCCGGCAACAGGGTTTGGCCTTTTAGACTGAGCAGGCATTCAACAAGGTATGCACCCGAATTCCAATTGACGATAACCACCGCAACTTTAATTGAAGGTTTCATTAACAATCCAGATCGTTTGTTCAGCGATATATTGAAAAACAATTCTACGGGGCATACGGTTGAAAATACCGGCCTAACCGCATATACTTTGCCTGACAGCCTTTAGTTTTCCTGCAAACCTTGTTTTATCACCTTCCGACAGGTTTTTACAGAGATGAAAACATTTTTTGTTACGGGCGGTGCCGGATTTATCGGTGGAAACTTTATCCTGAACCTGATGAAAACGGGTCAGGCCATAGTTATCAACTATGACAAACTGACCTATGCAGGAAATCTCGACACGTTGATCAGCATCGAGGAAAACCCCCATTACACCTTTGAACAAGGTGATATCTGCGACAGAGATAGATTAAAAAAATTATTTGCAAGGCACACAATCGATGTGGTGGTCCATTTTGCCGCGGAATCCCATGTTGACCGATCCATCGAAACGCCGGGAGATTTCGTTCAAACTAATGTGTTAGGTACCTATGAGCTTTTGGAAATAGCCCATTGGTACTGGCGGGGATTAAATAAAACTCGACAGGATAATTTTCGGTTCCTCCATGTTTCCACCGATGAGGTTTATGGTTCTTTGGGAGAAACTGGCTTGTTTACAGAAGAGACTGCATACGCTCCGAATTCGCCGTATGCCGCATCCAAAGCCTCCTCCGACCATTTGGTGAGAGCCTACCACAAAACCTTTAACCTGCCGGTACTGACCACCAACTGCTCCAACAACTATGGCCCTTATCAGTTTCCCGAGAAACTCCTACCCCTGATGATCACCAAAGCCTTGTCGGGGAAACCTCTTCCCGTATACGGAGACGGGAAACAGATAAGAGACTGGCTGTATGTTGAAGATCATTGCAGGGCCATTCTTGAAGTTCTGGAAAACGGAACCGTAGGACAGGTTTATAATATTGGCGGGCATAATGAAAAAACCAATCTGGAAGTTGTTCAAACTCTATGCAATATTTTGGATGAAATGGTAGCAGATTCCCCTTACCGGCCGCACAAATCCCTGATAACTTTTGTCGAGGACCGTCCCGGACACGACCGGCGTTATGCGATTGATGCAGGGAAAATCAAAAAAGAACTGGGTTGGGTTCCTAAAGAGTCTTTTGAGACCGGTTTGCAGAAAACTGTCTGCTGGTATCTGGACAATAAAACCTGGACCGATCGTGTATTGTCGGGAGCCTATCGGGGAGAACGGCTGGGACTAAAACAATTTTAATGGGATCTCTATTTATTTGGTAATTTTCTCTGCGGCAACTCACAGGCCTTTTGGACTACTATTCGTGTCCAAAATTCATAAGGGCTGTTCGTGGCCAAAAGCAATTTCCAGAGATGCCCTTGAGAAAGATCATATATGATAAACAAAGGAATCATTTTAGCGGGAGGATCGGGAACCCGGCTCTATCCATTGACCCAAGTCGTCAGCAAGCAATTGATGCCGCTCTATGACAAACCGATGATCTATTACCCGCTTTGCACCCTCCTGCTGGC
>JYMV01051403.1_pt1 | contig 10190 bp, 12 predicted proteins | sample 338911 | NCBI WGS metagenome assembly JYMV01 (sample SAMN03354496, study PRJNA234377) | hydrothermal vent metagenome | biome: Deep sea; feature: Hydrothermal plumes at the Eastern Lau Spreading Center, Western Pacific Ocean; material: Seawater | place: Tonga | collected 2009 | depth 2000 m m
TTGGGACAAATATTGATGTCCACCTTACCCTGACCGATGTCATGAGCGGCGAAGTGATCGCATCCGCCACGGAACACTTGACCCGGACCAAGTTCGCAGTGGAGATGCTTCGTCAACATTAACCAGCGTGATACCCCATTCGGGGCATGAAGGGGTAAAAGTTATTCACTGCCACCAGCCGCTGGCTGGCGCCTAGTGGTGGTGGCTTGGCGGTAGCGGGACAAGGCCATCAGCGGGAAGAAGTGCTGGTACATATGGTATTTGATGAAAAAATGGATGGGAAAACCGGTTCCGGTGAATTCATCTTCCCACCAGCTTCCTGAAAAATCTCCCGAATCCTTTTGTGTTTTGATTAAATAGCGCACGCCGCGCTCGACAGCGGGATTTTCCGCCTCGTCGGCGGCGATGAGTCCCAGCAACGCCCAAGCGGTTTGTGAGGCGGTGCTTTTCCCACGACCGCGCAAGCTGGGTTCCTGATAGCTTTGGCAGGTTTCACCCCAGCCTCCGTCTTCATTTTGGTGGCCTTCCAGCCAGCGCACCGCTTTGCGGCTAAACGGCGCCTTCATATCCTCCCCAATGGCACACAAACCATTCAGGGCCAGAAACGTACCATAAATATAATTCACACCCCATCGACCAAACCAGCACCCATCAATTTCCTGGCGTTCCTTGACAAACTGGATGGCCCGTTGAACCTGGGGATGTTGTTTTTTAAATCCCCATTTCGACAGCATCCACAGGATACGGCCGGTCACATCCACCGTGGGCGGGTCCAACAACGCCTTATGGTCCGCGAAAGGGATTTCGTTGAGAACCTCCTTGTCATTATCCACATCAAAGGCTCCCCAGCCACCGCTCTTGCATTGCATGCTCAACAACCAGTTTATCGCCCGGTGGCATTCGCTCAATTTCCAACGGTTGTCGGCGATCTCGGTCCGGTTGAGGAAAAGCAGTATCTCTGCCGTATCATCGGTATCCGGGTACATATAAAACTCAAACGCCCAGCCCCCCGGCTCCGCTCCCGGATTCTTCACCTGCCAGTCTCCGCGCTTGACCACCTGCTTGTTGATGATCCACTCCCCAGCTTTTACAAGAGCAGGATGGTCCGGAGGTAATCCCGAATCCAATAAGGCGTTTGCGGCAATCGCCGTGTCCCACAAGGGCGAGATGCAGGCCTGCATCCAGAGCCGTCCGTCTTTTTCCAACATGAAACGGTCCACCGCTTCCATTCCTTTCACACACGCGGGATGGTCTTTGGGATAGCCTAAAAGGTGCAAGGCTAAAAGGGCATTGAACATTGCCGGTTGGATGCCGCCCCAGTCGCCCTGGTCTTCCTGATGCTCCAGAGTCCATTGCTCTACTTTGCGAAGCGCTTTTTTGCGCAGAGGTTTCCAGGGGAACTTGCCAATCGTCTTGATAAAACGGTCAAGATATATAAACGTGTTCCTCCAGCTGGTGAAAGGCAGGCCATCGGGTTTGAAGTCCAGATCCCCATCCTTTTCGGTGAACAATTCCTGGACATCGCGTCCTGCCGGAAGTTCGTGAACCGGCTCGAGAGAACGCACAACAGAAAGGGGAACCACTGTGCCCCGCGACCAACTCGAAATCTCATAAATATTGAAAAAGAACCCGTGCGGAAACAAAATGATTTCCACGGGCACCGCCGGGCAGTCGTCCCAGGAAACCTGACCGAACATAGCCAGAAACATTTTTGTGAAAACGCGGGTTTTTTTGATTCCCCCATTGGCAAAAATCGCTTGGCGCGCCCGCACCATCTCTTCCTGGTCTGCAGGCAGGCCTGCCATTTTCAAGGCCATATAAGCCTCAACCGTCGAGTTGATGTCACACAGGCCACCATAAAAAAGAGGCCAACTGCCGTCTTCCCTTTGAAGGTGCAGTATATATTTTACGATCTGGTCTTGTTTGACCGAGTCCAGCCGGTCGGTGAAATGCATGAAGAAAATCAATTCCGCCGAAATGGTGACATTGGCCTCCAATTCGTCCACCCAATAACCCTCCTCATCCTGACAGGAGAGCAAAAATTCCCGCGAGCGTTCAATAGACCGGTCCAAAGCCTCTCCCCTCACGTCTGTCCCGGTTTGGGAGGGCTCGTCAGTGGATTCCTCATCTTGAAATTTAGCCATATTTTCCATATAGTTAGCTTGTTTATAGCAGAAATTTTAAAGCAGATAAATCTAGCCTACTTTCTCCTAAATATAAAGTAAAGAAACATTCCGGCTGATCCGTTTATATAATTATGATTTCAGGTTGACAGAGCCGGATATCTCTTTTAGTATAGCCGGTCCACACTAACAATAATAAATCCTCACGAAAATTGGAGTAGAATGAAAACCTTTTTTGCCAAAAAGACCGACGTCGTTAAAAAATGGGTGCTAATTGACGCCACCGATAAACCTCTCGGGCGTGTGGCCAGTAAAGCCGCCTCGATCATCCGCGGCAAAACCAAACCCATTTATACTCCCCATGTCGATACCGGGGATAATGTCATTATCATCAACGCCGCAAAGGTTAAACTGACCGGTAAAAAATGGGACGACAAAATTTATTACCACCACACGGGTTGGCCGGGAGGAATCAAATCCATCACGGCAAAGGAGGTTCTCGAAAAGCGGCCTTCTGACCTGCTGAAAAAAGCAATTCGGGGAATGTTGCCCAAGACAAGATTGGGTAGAACCCTGAATAACAATTACAGAATTTACGATAACGATCAGCACCCGCATGAGGGCCAGAAACCAGAAGTAATTGCTCTCTAAAGAGTACCGCTAAAAATTTATTTGATTATTACCTACGAGAAGTCTCAGGAGTTAATACCACTATGGAAGGCACCATCGAAAAATTTTACGCAACGGGAAAACGCAAAGAGTCCATCGCCAAGGTATGGATTCAAAAAGGCGAAGGCAAAATCTCGGTCAACAACAAATCCCTTATAGAATATTTTTGCCGGGAAAGTCTTGAGTGCATCGTCAAGCACCCGCTGATTACGACTGATACACTAGAGTCCATAGACATCCAGGCCACGGTTCATGGTGGCGGGCTTTCCGGCCAGTCCGGTGCGTTGCGGCTGGGTATTTCCCGCGCTCTCATTTTAACCAACCCGGATTTACGGGCACCCCTTAAAAAAGCTGGATTCCTCACTCGGGACGCAAGAACCGTAGAAAGAAAAAAATACGGACAACCCGGGGCACGCAAAAAGTTCCAGTTCTCCAAACGTTAACCGGGCCACGCCCGGTGGAAACAGGGCAAGGGCTTATTCAGGCAAGACAACTCTTTGCTCGCCAGTACTAGCGCGTCCCCTTAAAGGGGACGTTTATTACCCCTCCGGGACACGAAGGCTATTGAGTCCAGCGACACGCTGGCGGGAAAAGACACCCCTTTTTCTAATCAATCAAGTAAAATCAATCGCAGTGAAGTCCTATGCATAAATAGGAGTTTTTTATCATGATAAAAGTCGGCATTGCCGGAGCCAGTGGATACACCGGGCTGGAATTGATTCGCCTGCTTGTCGGGCACCCAGGTGTAGAGCTAACGGTTTTGACTTCCGAAACCTTTCAAGGTCAAAACATAGCTGAGGTTTTCTTTGAATGGAATGATTGATCTCGAACTTCGGCCCCTGGATGACAACATCGCCAAAAATTGCGGAGTTTTGTTCCTGGCTTTACCTCATACTATGGCCATGTCCAAGCTTCCCAATTATTTGCAATCCGACTGTAAAATCATCGACCTGAGCGCGGACTATCGGCTGAAAGACCCTAAAGCCTACACGGACTGGTATTCTGTCACCCATACCCATCCGGAGCTTCTCGAGCAAGCGGTATATGGTTTGCCGGAATTGCATCGGCAGGCCATCCAATCAGCCCGGCTTATTGCCAACCCGGGTTGCTACCCCACCAGTGTGATTCTGGCTCTGGCTCCACTTCTTAAGACCGATTGGGTGGACCTCGATTCCATAATTTCCGACAGCAAGTCCGGCGTTTCCGGCGCGGGACGCAAACCTTCTTTGACCACCCATTATGCCGAAGTCAACGAAGGAGTCAGCCCCTATAGCCTTGCTGATCACCGGCACACTCCGGAAATGGAGCAGGAACTTTCCACCCTGGCGGGCAAACCCATGCGCCTCACATTTTCTCCGCACCTGATTCCCATGACCCGGGGAATGTTAAGTACGGTTTATATCAACTTGAATCAGACCATCACTGATGAAAAACTGGTAGAACACTATCGCAACTTTTATAAAGGTGAAAGTTTTATACGCGTGTTGAATCCGGGCAGCTTCGCTAGCAGTCAGCATGTGCTGTCTTCCAATTTTTGTGATATTGGCCTTAAGGTCGATTCACGAAATCAGCGCCTGATCATCACCAGCGCATTGGACAACTTAATCAAAGGCGCATCGGGGCAGGCCGTGCAGAATATGAATATCATACTGGACCTGGATGAAAAGACCGGTCTCATGGCTCCGGCAATTTTTCCTTAATAATTATGAAATTTTCAAAAAATCGCAATCCGGCCGTACCGGGTTTTAAAGCCGTAGGACTTGGTTGCGGAATCAAGGCCGGGAATTTGAAAGACCTTGCATTGATCGTTTCCGATGTTCCGGCCACCGCCGCAGGGGTTTTTACTAAAAACCGCGTGGTATCTCCCGGTGTGACCTGGAGCCGCCGTGCTCTGGCTAAATCTGGCGGTTGCCGTGCCATTGTTGTTAATAGTGGAAATGCCAACGCAGTAGTCGGCCCCAAAGGGTTGAAAGACTGCGATACAATTACAAAAAAAATTGCAGAAGAACTTTCGATACCACAAAAAGAAGTGCTCATGGCTTCCACCGGAGTAATCGGAGTTCCGCTACCTTCCTACAAAATTTTACAGGCTGCTCGGCAACTGGCGCAGAAACTGGGACGGACTGCAAAAAACTGGACCGATGCCTCAGAGGCCATCATGACCACCGACCTGGTATCCAAGTCAGATAAAGTGAGTTATAACTACAAGGGCCACCGCATTGTCATAGGCGGGATGACCAAAGGGTCTGGAATGATCCACCCCAACATGGCAACCATGCTTGGGTTTTTATGCACCAACGCTGTCATCGATTCAAAAACCCTTAAAATGGCCCTGACAGAAGCCACCGATCGCTCTTTTAATCGCATCACCGTTGACGGAGACAACAGCACCAATGATTGTGTCCTCATCCTTGCCAACGGAGAGGAAAAAAATCCTTCCATAAAATCAGGCACATTGGGCTACCGGGAATTTTTAAAAGCTTTGACGGCACTGTGCAAGAACCTGGCAGCCAAAATTGTGCTCGATGGAGAAGGTGCAACCAAGTTTGTCACCGTTCGCGTTCAGGGAGGAAAAACTCGCAAACAGGCCTACCTCATAGCCAATTCCGTCGCCACCTCATCGCTGGTTAAAACTGCGTTGTTTGGGGAAGACCCCAACTGGGGACGGATTTATTGTGCAGTGGGAAATGCCGGAGCACCCTTTGATCCTGACAAGGTGGATATATTATTAAACCAAAACCTACTTTTAAAAAACGGTTGCCCCACGAATCTATCTCCCAAAAAACTGCTCACAGCGATGCGACAACATGAAATCAATATAACCATTGACCTGCATTGTGGAAAAGAATGGGAAGAAGTGTTGACCTGCGACCTTTCTTATGATTACGTTAAAATCAATGCGGAATACACCACCTGACGCAGAGCCTCCGTTGGCAACTGGCAATATCTTTATTTTGCGAGCAAACGTTCTCTCGGCTAAAGAGTCACCACTCATTGGCCCCACGCCAAGTGGTCAGCGACCGGAGGCAATGAGCACGTGATATTCTTCCTCAGCATTTACCCTTGCTACCCCTGCGGGGCACGCGTGGTATTCAACTTTGGACTTCATGCCCGGCACGGGTAAAAGTTAAGGTAAAATACCACGGGGCATGAAGGTTAATGAAGAGGGCATCACGCGTGCCTCGGAGGGGTAATAGCTTTATGGAGCGAATATCAGGTTATCTCGGCTGAAAAGGCCCTTGCTCTCGGCCCCCCCTGCTAAGAGTGGCTAGCAAAGAGTCGTCTCGGCTTTATGCGGGCTGGATACCTGTTCCATTCTGTATTAAAATTGACTGGTGTTTGAGTGTGTTTTGTGCACCTGATGATATCTCTGTTGATGACCGATAAGGGTAATAAATAAAGTATGGCTTTGTTAACGATTAAAAACTGCCTGGACCCTGTTTTAAGGAAAACAGGCCTGCACATTGAGAATATTGACGGAGAGGTGGTCACCCTTGCGGAAAATATGGTGGAAACCATCCTCGCCGCTCCGGGAGTCGGGCTTGCCGCCAACCAGATCGGTTTGCCGTGGCGCATGTTTGTGTCGGTGTCGAGACCGACAAGGAAAACCTGGTTACCGTTATCAATCCGGAAATCACAGCTATGGAAGGCAGTGAGCTTGGGGAAGAGGGTTGCTTGAGCATTCCTGATGTGGTGGCGGAAATTAAACGAGCCAGCCAGATTGAAATCAAGGGCTACGATCTGGATGGGAACGAAGTTTGTTATGAAGCCCAGGGATACCTGGCACGAGCCTTTCAACATGAAATGGATCATTTGAACGGCATACTATTTTGGGATAACCTGGGAAAAATGAAGCGCGATATCCTTAAGCGAAAATTTAAAAAGAAAATCAAAGAGCAGGATGCATGAATATTGTGTTTATGGGGACACCAGAATTTGCGCTCCCAACGCTGAAAACCCTGCACCATTCTTCGCATTCCATACTCTCGGTTATCACCCAGCCCGACAGGCCGAAGGGCCGGGGCCAGAAACTTCTTGTTCCCCCGACTAAACAGGTTGCATTGGACTTTCACCTTCCCGTACTACAACCAGAAACGGTTAATTCTCCGGAGTTCATCGATTTATTAAGTTCAAATCGGCCGGACGCTATTATCGTAGTCGCTTTTGGGCAAATACTGAGTGAAACCTTTCTTAAAATTCCCAAACGATTCTGCATCAACCTGCATTCCTCCCTTCTACCCAAATACCGGGGCGCGGCTCCCATTCATCGGTCTATTCTTAACGGAGATACCCGAACCGGAGTCACCACTATGATTATGGACAAGGGCATGGATACCGGAGATATTCTGCTCATGAAAGAAACACCTATTCATGAGACCGATAACGCACAAACTCTGCACGACACCTTGTCGGAAATGGGGGGAACCCTGGTACTCGAAACCCTCAAGAGGCTTGAAGAAAATACGCTGCTACCCACCCCGCAGGATCACGGTCATGCAACGTATGCGCCTAAATTAAAAAAAGAAGAAGGTTTGGTTAAATGGGAACAGTCTGCCATCACCCTTTGGAATCAGGTTCGAGGCCTCACCCCTTGGCCAGGAACCTACACTTTGTTGAACAAAAAACGCTTACGAATATTAAAAGCCCAGGTCACCGAAGGAACTCCCGATGATAGTCCGGGACAGGTCGCGCGGGTTACCGATGTAGGAATTGAGGTGGGCACCGGGCAGGGCAGACTGGTACTCACCGAACTTCAACCAGAAGGGAAAAAAAGCATGTCGGCCAAAAGTTTTCTGGCTGGCTATAAAATTGAACGGGGAATCGTGTTTGATCCAACCCCAATTTCAAATCAATCATGAGGGTAGTGTGCCAAGAACATTAGTCACGGGAGGCGCGGGTTTTCTGGGTTCGCATTTGTGCGAATACCTTTTGAATAAAGGCCATGAAGTGATCTGCATGGATAATCTTATCACTGGCACCAAGGATAATATCTCCGACATAAAAAGTAAAAAGTTTCAATTTGTGGAACACAACGTTTCTGAGTTTATCAACCTGGAAGGCGAATTGGATTATATTCTTCATTTCGCATCCCCTGCCAGCCCCATTGACTATTTGGAGCTTCCCATTCAAACCCTTAAAGTCGGCGCACTGGGAACTCATAATGCCCTGGGCTTGGCAAAAGCAAAAAAGGCGGTTTTTTTTCTTGCCTCCACCTCTGAAGTTTATGGAGATCCCTTGATTCATCCGCAACCAGAAGACTATTGGGGAAACGTGAACCCCATTGCGTGGTGTCTATGACGAAGCCAAACGGTTTGCCGAAGCCATTACCATGGCCTACCACAGGACACATGGGATCAACACCAAAATCATCCGCATTTTTAATACCTTTGGACCACGCATGAGGATCAATGACGGCAGGGCTATTCCCAATTTTTTAAAACAGGCTCTCACGGGAAAAGATTTAACAATTTACGGAGATGGCTCACAGACACGAAGCTTCTGTTATGTATCGGATCTCGTTGAGGGCATTTACCGCCTTTTAACTTCAGATCAGAATAACCCCATAAATATTGGCAATCCCAATGAAATGACAATTAAAGAAATGGCCGATAAAATTTTGCAAGCTACAAACAGCAAGAGTAAAATCACCTATGTTCCCTTGCCAGAAGACGATCCTAAAGTCCGGCAACCGGATATCACCCGAGCAAAAAAATATTTAAACTGGGAGCCGGTGGTCGGATTGGGCGAGGGCTTGCAATCGACCCTGAAATATTTTAAAGAACAACTGCAAATCTGAAACCCCCGGATGTTGGCATGCCAGGAAAAAATTCAACCTCCATAAAATATTGGCCGGAAGATGAGCGTCCGCGCGAAAGATTGATCAAATATGGAAGCAATACCTTGTCTGACGCGCACCTGTTGGGAATCCTCATCGGGTCTGGGGATCGTCGCGCAAAAAAAATGCGGTAGACTTAAGCCGGGACCTGCTTAATGCGTTTGGCACCCTGGAAAACCTGGATCAGGCAACGGTGACCGAAATGTGCCAGGTAAAAGGCATTGGCCCGGCTAAGGCGGCTCAAATTAAAGCCGCACTGGAAGTGGGAAAGCGCATGGCTTCAAAGCCTGCAAGCATAAAGATCAAATTGAAATCCAGCCAGGCTTTTGTGGACCATTTTTCCCCCTTTCTGAAAAACCTGAAAAAAGAAATTGTAAAAATAGTGCTCTTGGATCCCAAACTTCAATATATCAAGGACCTGACTATTTCGGAAGGAAGTTTAAATGCCAGTATTGTTCACCCAAGGGAGGTCATGATTCCTGCAATCCGGGAATCCGCGGCATCCTTTGCCTTAATCCATAATCACCCAAGCGGAGACCCCACTCCCAGCCAACAGGACTTTGAAATTACCCACCGACAAAACCGGGAAAATTGTAGGGATCCATATGGTCGACCATATTATCATCGGGGGCAATGGGTTTTTTAGTTTTGCCGATGAAGGCTTGCTGTAGAATAGATCCCGTACACTATAAAATGTTTTTTGATTAAAAATTTTTCCCAATGGTAACCTATGCAACGTGTTAAAGATTTTCTTTATTCCAGCGCCGAATTGAAAAGGACCGTCGCCGATACACTTTCAGGGGACATTCTGGAAGCCGCAAACCGCATTAAGGCCTGCCTGCAAAAAGGCGGCAAACTGATATTAATGGGTAACGGAGGAAGCGCAGCCGACTCCCAGCATATCGCCGCTGAATTGATCGGAAGATTCAAAAAAGAACGGAAGGCCCTTCCCGCAATCGCCCTCACTGTTGACACCTCTTCATTAACGGCTCTGGGAAACGATTATGGCTTTGAAACAGTTTTTGAAAGGCAACTCGAAGCGTTGGCCCAGAAAAACGATGCGGTAATGGGGATCAGCACCAGCGGCAACTCGGAAAATGTTTTGCGGGCCTTGAAAAAAGCCAATGCCCTCGGCGCAGAGACCATTGGACTGCTAGGCAATAATGGCGGTAAAATAAAAGAGGTGGCGAATTTGTCCATCGTTATTCCTTCTAACGACACAGCCAGAATCCAGGAAGTACATATAACCATCGGGCATATAATTTGTGAACTTATTGAAGAAGACTTGTAAATGAAAGAAAAGTTTAAACATTTTTTCAACAACAATGAGCGACCAAAAATTCTCGTTGTCGGTGATTTGATACTGGACGAATATATCTGGGGAGGGGTGAATCGTATTTCTCCAGAAGCTCCTGTCCCCATTCTGGAAACCCGCTCCGAGAACCTGGCTTTGGGGGGAGCCGCCAATGTTGCCAATAACCTTGTTGGCCTCGGTTGCGAAGTCCATCTTTGCGGTGCCATTGGACAGGATGAAAAAGGCGATAAACTTTTACAAACCATCC
>JYMV01029319.1_pt1 | contig 10189 bp, 10 predicted proteins | sample 338911 | NCBI WGS metagenome assembly JYMV01 (sample SAMN03354496, study PRJNA234377) | hydrothermal vent metagenome | biome: Deep sea; feature: Hydrothermal plumes at the Eastern Lau Spreading Center, Western Pacific Ocean; material: Seawater | place: Tonga | collected 2009 | depth 2000 m m
GAGTTGGAGGAGATGCTGAAAGATATCAAAAGAAAAGAGATTCAAAGTAAAGTTCAGGAAAAAATCAATAAAGCAGAGGAAGCTGAAAAAAAGACTGATTACAAAGGAGCTATCCGTTACTTTCAAGAGGCAATCAAGATTGAACCACAAAACAGTACATTAAAGAAATTAATTGACCTTTGCGTCCACATCAATCGTCCTGATTTAACCGAAAAAATAACAGATTGGTTTAACAAGTATCAGCATTCTCTTCTGGAAAAAGAAAAAAAACAAGCTCGTGAGGAGTTGAAACAAAGCAAAAATAATGGTGATGAATCTCAGAAAGATGGAATTTGATGCACAGAAAACGGGGATTAAATGGCGACTTTCATAATTTATTAAACTTGGATTCATTGGTTGACATTGTTTCCAACAATGTAGGAATACTCGTTATATTAGCTGTGTTCATGGCAATGTTTTCACTATTGGAAAAAAATGAGCAGGTAATTTCAAAAACACAATCGACAGAAAATATTGAAAAACTGAAAATTCCCTGGTCTCATGTATCACAAAAAAACATCCTTTTGATTTTTCTGCGGAGTGACCGTTTATTGTACCTAGATCGTACATTAGTTTATCAAAGGCTAAAAAAATATCTCTCTGGTAGTGAACCTTTACCAAAACACGTCAATCTGGATCAATTTTCCATTGAACTCACAGTCGGAAGTGGACACGCACACTGTCTTAAATTTCTTCCTTCTCCGAGAGCAGGACAGTGGTGGCATCAGTTTTCTCAGCGTAATGGGGTGATGAAAAAATTAATGAAAAAATATCCTCCGGAAGAAAACTACTTTTTTTTCTGGGTTGATCCAGACAGTTTTGAAATGTTCCGTGAAATAAGAAAATCTTTGTGGGATCTAAACTTTGAAGTAGGTTGGAAGCCAATCCGAATTGAAACCCCTTTGCGTTACTGCAGTGGGGTTGGTCAAGCACGAGAATTTCTACCACAATAACAATATGCTCAAAACAGCAATAATGCCTGTCACCAAAAAGACAGCTAGTTCAGCCAGTGATAAAGCCTTGATTGCAAAGTTAGTCAAGCAAATTCGGAGCTATGTTCAGGAATACGGTACAGTTAAAGATTCAGAGTTGCTTGAACAAGCCATTGCTGATATCCGGAAACACCACGAACATCAAAAACGTAAATCCGGACAACCGGTCATTATTCACCCCCTTCGTGTGGCAAACTATATCTGTCGAGCAGGACTGGATGCCCCAACAGTTGTAGCAGCCCTTCTTCACGATATCATTGAAGATACTAAAATTACACACAAAGACATCAAAAATCGATATGGTGCCTGGTATGCAGATATTGTCAGAGGGTTAACTAAAATAAAAAATCCGGAAAGTCCAAAAGAAGGAGAAGCAGATTATTTAGACGCAACTTATCAGCGTATGTTGAAAGCCATGACACAGGATGTTCGTGCTTTGCTGATCAAGCTGTTTGACAGACTCGATAACATGAGAGACATGGAAGCCATGCCCCGCCACAAACAGCGTAGAATCAGCCTTGAAACTCTAAATGTATATGTACCTATAGCCGAAAGACTGGGACTAACACAGATTTGCCGGGAACACACCGAACTCTGTTTCAAACTACTGTACCCAAAGAGATATAATAAAACACTCACAGAAATTGATGAACTGAAAAAAGCCCGTACTTCAACAATAAATGGCATGAGAATTTCTTTGCTGAGAACTCTTGAAAAGAATAATTTAGCATATAAAACGATCGAGCCGCTATTTGTTCATCCTGCTTCCAGAATTCAGGAAAGAGGTCCTATTGACCATGTATTGGAAGGTTTCAGGATTATTGTCAAAAACAGCTTGGACTGTTTTAAAGCACTTGGAATAGTTCATACAAGTTTTTATGTAATTCCTTTGAAAATTAGAGATTACATCAGCAACCCTCTCTGGAATGGTTATGAAGGAATCCAGACAGAGTTAAGAATTGAGGGTGAACAAACATGTATTGAGATCGTTTCAGAAGAAATACTGAAAAAAAATCAGTATGGAATCATGGCTCATTGGCAGGGAAGTCCAACTGAGTTAGCTGACTATTACAGGATATACCTCAATCAACTTGATCAGTTGGCTGGTGATAAAGACGTTCGCATGCTCGAAGTTATGAGCTATGTACAGTCTGATCAGGTACAGGTCTATAGTCCCAAAGGTGATATGTTTGTTTTTCCAAAAAGTGCTACTGTGCTAGATTTTGCTTATGGGATTCATTCAGAACTTGGAAACCATTGCATTGGTGCCCTGGTAAATCCTTCTTCAGTAGGAACAACAAAAAAAAGGGTCCCTCGTGAGCGTCAGTTGTTTGCAGGGGAAGCTTTGCAGATTCTCACAGACCGTGGAGTTCAGCCAAGAGAGGAGTGGCTTGAACAAGTCAAAACTGCAAAGAGCCGTGCCCAAATTAAACGTGCTTTGGAACAACAAAAAATAATCAGTGCCAGAAATTCTGGGCGGACATTATTGGAGCGGAAATTGCGAGATTATGGTGATGAGCAAGGCACAGAGAAATGGATCAAATCCAAGGCTGTAAAAGAGGCACTTAAAGCAGAAAAAATATCAGCAAACAAATTTTTTCAGGAAATTGGACTGCAAAAACGTCCTCTGAAAATGTTTCTCAGAAAATATAAATTGCTTCAGTATCAATATACTGGTCGTATAAAAGAGATGATAGGTTCAGAATTTTGGGGGAATATATTTGGTGGCGACAAAAACATTTTTTTGATCGAAGATATTCAAAATCCCTTAATCCGATTGGCTAGTTGTTGTTTCCCAATTCCTGGAGACAAAATCACAGGTTTTATCTGTAATGATCATGAAATTGAAATACACGTCACAAACTGCTCCAAATTAACTCGTAAAAATAAACGTCTGCAGCAAAACAAAATTCCAATTGATGTGGCTTGGAAAATCTCTAAAAAAATAACTCGTTCTCACATTATTCATTTCCAAGTGATTGATGGAACAGGGATTCTTTTTCAAATAACGAAAATAATAAAGGATGCAGGTGTAGCAATAATTAATTCCGAAACCGCCGCTAAGAAAAATAAAGAGGCAGATATTCGTATAAAACTTGAATCGGTTTCCTGGCCAGTTTTTCATAAAATAGTTGAGAAGTTGAGACCATTAAAATTTGTAAAGGAAATCTGGGAAGAATCTCCCGATAGTGTTTAGTGGTATGGAAATTTTAGGGGTTTGTGTACAAAAAAATAAAAGAATAGCACTCTAATTTTTTATGGAACTTCCAACCTGGCTGGAAACCCGCTTGATGCAGGTTTGTGACTTGGTCTTTGCTGTCATACCCCAACAGACTCCTACTCTGGAAAAATTAGGGGAATGTAAAATTATTTCTCACCGCGGGCAGCATGACAACCAAGAAATTTTTGAAAACACTTTGACTGCATTTGATCATGCGCTAGAAACGGATGGGATTTGGGGTATTGAACTGGATTTTCGCTGGACAAAAGACTTGTATCCAGTTGTTTCCCATGATCCGGATTTAATGAGATTGTACGGTTCTAATACCAGGATTTCAGAAACAAAACTGGAAGATCTAAATCGAATCTGCCCTCATATTCCAACACTGGAAGAAGTACTTCAGCGCTACGGGGGAAAATTGCATTTAATGGTGGAGGCCAAAGAAGAATATTATCCTCAACCCGAAAAACAAAACAGGATACTGAAAGAACTTTTTTCTAAGTTAAAACCTCAAAAAGATTTTCATTTGCTCTGCCTGATTCCAGAAATGTTGGAATTAGTGACTTTTACCGAAAATTCAGCAAAAATTTTGGTTGCGGTTTTTAATGAAAAAATATTAAGTAATATCTCGTTAAATGAAAACTATGCCGGTCTTGGTGGGCATTATCTGTTACTTCACAGAAAATTAGTAAAGCAACATTTGGACTGCGGACAAAATATTGGAGTTGGTTATCCCAGGTCTAAAAATAATCTTTTTCGAGAAATTAACCGTGGAGTGGAATGGATTTTCTGCAATGACGCAGTAGGTTTGAGCAGCATTCTTCAAGCAGAATTGAAGAAGGCTCAATCACTCGTTGTGGAAGGAAGTGTCAACTAACAGGAAAAGAGACGCAAGCTATGAGTGATAAAACTGTTCGAGTTTTATTCACAGGGGGAGGTTCTGGTGGTCCAACCATACCCCTGCTGGCTTTGGCACAGGAAATCCGAGGACTAAAAAAGAACTCCGAATTTCTTTTCTTAGGCAGTAAATTTGGTCCGGAAAGAAAAATGGTAGAGCAAGCTGAGATACCGTTTTCCACCATTCCTTCAGGGAAACTCAGGCGTTATTGGAACTGGAGAAATTTTATCGATCCTTTGTATATCCTCGGAGGTGGAATAACAGGTTTGATTTATTTGCTCCGTTTCCGCCCACAGGTTATTGTTTCTGCAGGAAGTTTTGTTAGTGTACCGGTAGCTTATGCCGCCTGGCTTTTAAGGATCCCTCACGTGATTATGCAAATGGATTTGCGCTCCGGACTGGCTAACCGCTTGATGGCTCCAGTCAGCAGTGCGCTTGTATTCTATTTTGATAGTACTGCCAGTCAGTTTCCTTCCATATCTTTGAAACGAAAAATAGGCCCGGTTGTACGTCAGGAAATATACTCTGCCAGTGCAAAACGTGCAAATGAACGTTTTGGTCTACATCCGGAACGCCCGCTTATACTTATCACAGGAGGCGGTCAGGGAGCAGTTGGTTTGAATCAAGCCATCTTTCCCTTGATAAAACATTGGCTTGTTGATTTTCAAGTTGTACACCTCACTGGAACAAAATGGAATAATTCTTTGGAACAAGAATCTTCCGCTTTTTCTCATCCGGATTACCACCAGATAGAAACTATCCATGAAGGCATGGGTGACTTGCTTTCCAGGAGTGAAATAGTGTTGACACGCGCAGGAATGGGGATTCTCGGTGAACTTGCTGTTTTACAAAAAGATACTGTTCTCATTCCACTTCCGGGAACACATCAGGAAGATAATGCTTTGATTATCAAAAAATACAAGGCTGCAGAAATAATTTCGCAGGTAGATTTAGCTTCCACTGGCCTAGAGTGGTGGAATAGTTTTTTGGAAAAACGTGTTCCGGGAGAAATGGGGAAAAGGCTTCATGAAATTCTGCAGGATGGTGGAACGAATGATTTTGCACAGTTGGTTTTTGAGATAACTGATGAAAGGTGAAAATGGTTCTAAAATCAAAATGTTGCAAATTTTTTAATGCTCTAGTTTTGCAAGTACGACATAGTAAAGGTTTGTGGATCGTAATTCTTTTATTATTCTTTGGTACCACGTCCTGTGCACTTGGAAGCGGGAAGTTTTACGAGTGGTGCAAAAAAAGAGAATTCCCGGCCATTTGTAAAAAATATTTTTAGTCAATTATATTTGTGTCTTTGATGAAAATTGGAATCCTTTGCGCCATCCCCAAAGAAATACATTTTTTTGAATTGCTTCCAAATTCTGGACAGCAGGTTGGTGGTAGAACTTTTTTCAAAAGCAAACATTCTTTCCATGAGCTGATTATAGTTGAATGTGGGATAGGGAAAGTCAATTCAGCGATGGTTTCCACGATTCTAATTCAGGAATTTAAGTGTGAAATTCTTATTTTTTCCGGAATCGCGGGAGGTATTGATCCGGATATGGAAATTGGAGAAGTTTTGATTGGTGAGTCTTTGATTCAGTATGATTACGGTGCACTGAAAGACGGAAATATCCGAGTTTACCGTGCAGGGGAAATACCCATGGGGCTACAGAAAAATAAAGCAGAATTTGTTCTAGATTCGGTGATAAAGGAAAAAATCAATACCTCACTTCCAGATGTCCGGATGGGTACTATCCTGACCGGAGATGTTTTTCTTCAGTGTCAAGAAACCAGGAAAGAGTTGTATGAAAAATTTGGTGCGCAGGCCGTTGAAATGGAAGGAGGAGCAATTGCTCAGGTTGCAGAACAATTTGGAATACCTGCAATCGTGGTACGTTGTCTCAGTGATTTAGCTGGAGCAAATGGACACAAACTTTCCTCTACATCATTGAAAAAAGCCGCAAAGAGTTCATTCGAAACTGTGCAGTCCATTTTGAATGCTTTGCTCTAATTGCAGATCTTCAAAAATAGCAGCGCAGTTCAAAATAGGGTGAACCTGCGCCTAATTCCGGATTGATCCGAAATCCATCTTTTGCAACTGGATAAAGCTCTTTGACCCTGTTGTATTTGCGGTTAAGGTGATTGTCTCTGCAAACAACGCTGACGGATTGCCTTTTGTCTTCAAAAACACAGACCAAAGTTTTTCCTTCCAGCAGCAACTCAGATTCTATCCGGGTCCAAAAACTTACCATCCTGCACTCAGCCAAATTTGCTGCAGATTTGATTTTTCCTTCTGAATCAACAGGGATAGTGTGGCTCTCAGTTCCGTAACCATTTTCGGAAACCAGAATCTCCCATTTAAAATAGTCTGCAAATAATTCCGTAGAGAGGATGAGTGAAATTATTAAAATAAACAACCATTTAAGCATAAATGATCTAATTGTAGAATCTTGTTCCAGTACCATAAAAGACACAAAATATAGTTTTCTTGAATGGTCCTGGAATCCTAAAGTCTTTAATCCAAAAATATTTCCAATCTTGTCACATCCGTTCTGGTGGTGAGATTCCAATGAGGTGAAGACCCTGCAGGAGAGTTTCAGCAACACAGTGAAATAAAAGTAATCTGGCAGCTTGCAGCATTTCAGTTTCAGCATGCTTTACTGAACATGTGTTGTAGGCACGGCTGAAATCTTTGGAAAACTCATAGAGCATCCGGGCAAGTAAGGAAGGACGGTATTGCTCACCGGATTTAAATACAGTGCGATTGAAATCCAGCATCTGTCGTAAAAGCTTTTTTTCATTGGGATGTGCTAATAGTGAAAAGTCCACATCAGCGACCACTTCACGCGAAATTTGCCGACAAATGCTCCTGATTCGCACGTAGGCATAAACCAGATAGGTGCCGGTATCTCCTTCAGAAACCAGCCAGTCGTCCATTGAAAACACAATCTGCTTATTTGAGTCTTGATTTAGCATACCGTATTTAATGGCTGCCACTGCAATTTTTTGAGCCGTTTCTTCAAGTTCTTTCTTACTCCATTCCTGCCGATGTTCTCCTAGATGATTGGATTGGATACTTTCAATGATTTCTTTGCGCAACTGCGAAAACAGAATCACATTTCCTGCACGAGAACTCATTTTACCTTCTGGAAGCATCACAAGTGCATACGGCAAATGGAAACACTTGTCGACTTGCTCATAGCCCATTCTTTTGAGGGTGGCAAAAACTTGTTTAAAATGCAGCGTCTGTTCAGCCCCAACCACATAAATTGAGCGCTTCACTCCAAACTGGTCAAATTTGTGTTGTGCAAGTGCAAGGTCTTTTGAGGAATAGAGGGTGTTCCCATCTGATTTCAGGAGCATAAAAAAACCAAGTTCTTCCTCCTCAAGATCAATCCCAATTGCACCTTCTGAATACTGAAATATCCCTTTTTTTTCTCCTTCAATTACAATTTGCCTGCCTTCTTCATCAACCTCGGACTCATAGAAAATATGGTCAAAACTTACATCCAGCCACTCATATATTTCTTGAAAATCCAACAAAGACCATTCCCGCGTTTTTTCCCATTCTTGAATGAATTGCTCGTCTTTTGCTTCCAGTTTTTGCTGAATTTGACTGATTTCTTTCTGAAACTTAATTTTCTCTTGACCTTCTGCTTCATCCAGTTTTTTTACTGCATGCGTGTAAAGTTCACCTAACCACTCTCCACGAAATTTTTCCGGAGGAGTTTCAGTGTTGTAATTACTATAAAACCACAAACATTTTGCGATATGTGCTCCAACGTCACCAATGTAGTTTGCTCCGACTACATCATAGCCGTTGTAACAAAAGATACGGCACAAACTATCTCCAAGCGCCACATTACGCATATGTCCAACATGAAAACCTTTGTGTGTATTTGGTTGAGAAAATTCAATCATCACCCGTTCACGGGAAATGTTGGAGGGCTCTGTGAAATACTTTCCACAGAAAACATCAGGTAAGACTACTTCAGCCATTACAGCAGCAGAAACAGTAAAATTCAGATAGGAGTCTTTTGCCTGGATTGAAATTAAAAGGGTTTCCGGTGAGATATACGATTGAAGCTGCTCTGCCAGTTCCACAGCAATTTGAAAGGGGGGGCGTCGCAAACTTTTAGCAAAGCTAAAGCATGGGAGTGCATAATCTCCCATATCAGGATTGGGTGGTTTCTCAACTAATTCGTTGAATGATGATGTATCCCAAGTTCTTGATTCATCAATGTTGTTTAGAACCTTTGCGGTCCAATCACAGATCGTTTGTTCAAATATATTCATCCAAGATCAATCGTTAAATCTTGGGTAAACCAGTTATCCACAGTACCCAACAAACCTGCTTTCCATCATTATTAATGAAACTTTAAAGATAAAATTTCTTTCAACCCTCAACTTTTTCCCGCCGCACTATTCTTCCACGTTTCAGATCATAGGGGGAAAGTTCTATTGTGACTGTATCTCCGGGAAGTACACGAATCTTATACATTTTCATTTTTCCCGACAAATGGCCAATAACAACATGATCATTTTCAAGTTTTACCCGAAAAATGCCTTTGGAGGATTCAAGTACAATCCCCTCGACTTCTAGTTTATCTTCACTCAAATGCTGTTCTCCTTTACTAAAAAATTATCTCAGTTATTTTAGTTTAATATAAAGATTTAACAACTTATACTAATTAAATTCAAGGATATATCAAGTGATTTGAAGAGTTCAGACTTTCTTGTCTCCTTAACCGAAAATTGATTAGCATGCATCCGGTTTTTATATCTTCTTTTTATCCGGTGAAAATCTAATTAAAATCAGTTATAATCCATGATAATCAATAAAAAATATTTCAAACATAAATTATTCTCACATCCGGATAGAAACGTTTAAATGGACCCATGGAAAGAACGTCGCGCTCCTTCCGGTGTTCAACGGAAAGACGATCACCGCGAGGATTATGAGCGAGACAGAGCACGGGTAATTCATTCTTCAGCATTCCGAAGATTGCAGGCAAAAACACAAATACTCGGAGTGTTAGACGGAGATTTTCATCGTACACGTCTGACACATTCAATGGAAGTAGCTCAAATTGGACGAGGTCTTGTACTTAATTTTGTGTAAAGCGATATCCGGAACTCAAAGACCTGCTTCCCCGACTGGAACAGATAGAAACGACAGGATTGGCCCATGATTTGGGACATCCACCTTTTGGACACGGAGGAGAATCTGCACTCAATTATGCAATGGCCAACTACGGAGGATTTGAAGGAAACGGCCAGACATTACGTATTCTCACCAAGCTTGAATCACACACACCTGAGCATGGATTAGATTTAACACGCCGTACTTTGCTGGGAGTCCTGAAATATCCTGTTCCGTATTCCAGACTGTACCGTAAGACGCTTCCGGTAGCAGACTTAACATACGAAAAATTAAATTTTCAACAAACTTGGCAACCTCCCAAATGTTATCTTGACACCGAACAAGATGTGCTAAACTGGATTTTATTTCCACTTTCTGCTTCAGACAAAAAAAACTTTTGTGAACAAACTTCAGCAACAAAGCAAATTCATGGCTGCTCATTACACAAGGCTCTTGACACCTCTCTGATGAATTTGGCGGATGATATCGCCTATGGCATTCATGATTTTGAGGATGGTATTGTTTTACGCTTGTTGACACAAGAACACTGGCAGGAGGTGGCTCAACACCTGGATCACAGCTGGGCGGGGAAAAATGGTCTTCTACAAATTGAAACACAACTTTTCAAACGTACCGAAAACTCTGGTTACAATCGGAAACAAGCAGTTGGAGCATTGGTTCATGCCTTGATTACTTCTGCTGAATTGAAGCTTAATAAAGAATTTGAAGAGCCTCTTCTGGGATGGAATGCATTACTTCCGGAAGAACCGCAACGGTTCCTCAAGTCACTTAAAGCCACAGTATCGCGCCATGTCATCCAGCTCAATACAGTACAAGCTGCAACGTATCGTGGCCGTAAAGTGACTTGAGGAACCGTTGCGGTTCTTCCGGAAGTAATGCAT
>JYMV01037523.1_pt1 | contig 10187 bp, 11 predicted proteins | sample 338911 | NCBI WGS metagenome assembly JYMV01 (sample SAMN03354496, study PRJNA234377) | hydrothermal vent metagenome | biome: Deep sea; feature: Hydrothermal plumes at the Eastern Lau Spreading Center, Western Pacific Ocean; material: Seawater | place: Tonga | collected 2009 | depth 2000 m m
GTTGCAATTTTGGATGCTCTTCTCGCAATTAAATTACCTACAATAGAGGTCCATATAACAAATATATATAATCGTGAAGAATTTAGAAAAAAATCTTTAATAAGCAAAGCTGCAAAAGGAATTATTTGTGGATTTGGTGTAAAAGGATATATTATGGCACTGGACTCTATGAAAGAAATTCTTAACTAAATGAAAATTGATAAGAAAATTATTGAAGAGTTAGTAGGATATTTAAAAGAATTTAACCTTAGTGAAATTGAATATGCTGAAGGAACTACGAAAGTTAAAGTTTCTCGTGCTATGAATAATTCAAGTGTTGTATCCTCCGAGGTAAATAAAAAAAAAACAATAATTGACAGTAATGGAACGAGTGTAACCTCTCCTATAGTCGGAACCGCATATTTAGCTACAGAACCTGATGCGAAAAAATTTGTAGAGGTAGGACAAAAGGTAAAAAAAGGACAAACCATAATGATTGTTGAGGCAATGAAAACCATGAATCATGTACCCTCCACTGAAAATGGTATTGTTAGTAAAATTTTCGTTAAAGATGGTGAACCTGTTGAGTTTGGTCAACCGCTCATTTCAGTTAAATAATGTTTAAAAAAATTTTAGTTGCTAACCGTGGTGAAATTGCGGTTCGAATAATTAGAGCGTGTAAAGAATTAAATATTCCGTCAGTAGCAATTCATTCAGATGTTGACTCAGATTCAATGCATGTGAGGTTAGCTGACGAAAGTATCTGCATAGGTTCCTATAAGCCTCAAAATAGTTATCTAAATATAAGTGCTATTATGTCAGCAGCCGATGTAACAGGAGCTGACGCCATTCATCCTGGGTATGGTTTTTTGTCTGAAAATTATCATTTTGCAGAAATTGTAACTAATAGCAAAATCAAATTTATTGGTCCTAGCGCAGAAATAATAAAAAAAATGGGAAATAAAGTTGAAGCTAAAATGACAGCAAAAAAACTTGGTCTTCCTGTTATTGAAGGATCCGAAGGAATTATTAAATCGTTGGAAGATGCAAAAACTATCTCATCAAAAATTGGGTATCCAATTTTAATTAAAGCATCTGCTGGTGGTGGAGGAAAAGGAATGAAACTTGTCAAAAACGAAAAGGAACTTGATAACGCTCTATCTGAAGCCAAACAAGAAGCTAAAAAATACTTTGCAAATGATGAGGTTTACATAGAAAAATATCTTGAAAAACCTAGACATATAGAAGTACAAATTTTATCAGATAAAAAAACAACACTACACATGGGAGAAAGAGACTGTAGTGTACAACGAAAACATCAGAAACTTATCGAAGAGTCCCCAAGTCCAGTTTTAAAAGAAAAAACGAGACAAGATTTATTAAATAGAACCGTGCAAATGGTAAGTAAACTTAACTATGAAGGAGCGGGTACCGTTGAATTTATTTACGACAATGGAAAATTTTTTTTCATAGAAATGAATACTAGAATTCAAGTAGAACACCCAGTTTCTGAAATTAGAGGTGGCATAGATATTGTCAAAGAGCAGATAAAAATTGCTTCCAAAGGAAAAACATCACTAAAGCAGTCAGACATAACTTTTCGCGGTCATGTTATTGAATGTAGAATAAATGCTGAAGATCCAAGTAAAGATTTTCTACCTAGCCCAGGAACTATCAATGCCTTCCATCAACCTTCTGGTTTTAGGACCAGGGTGGATGGAGCAATATTTCAAGGTTGTAAAATTACGCCATATTACGACAGTTTAATCTGTAAACTTATATGTCAAGGAAGGGATAGAGAAGAAGCTATACAAAGACTCCAAAGATCCTTGAGTGAATTTGTAATAGAAGGCATTGCGACAACAATTGATTTACACAAAAAGATACTTAGCCACAAAAAATTTATTAATTCTGACTTTGATGTTAATTGGTTGGTTAAAGAAAATTTTTATTAGATATTTTCACAACTCGTAATCCATAAATCAAAAATTGGATGGTCTATCGATTGCAAAGTAGGACTAGAAACAAAAGTCCAGCCATTAAACAAAAAAACTTGATTATTGTCTTTAGCGGATAAGTCTTTAACTTGCAAATAAGCTACTGTATCGGTCGAATCTTCATTTTCCGAAAGTTGACATTTTAGAGCTTTGATTTCTAAAGGACCAAAAAAAGAAATTTCACCAACAGCTAATCTAATTGTAGATGTTTTTGCAGTTATTTTGTCTAAGGCTTTCAAATTAATATAAATTTTATTATCTTTTTTCGTATTAGATTTTTCTAATGTATCTTCGATATTATTTAAATTAACGTTTTTTTTTTCTATTTTTTCTAATTCATCTTTATCTTCTTCAAAGGTTGGGGATAGTTCTTCTAAATTTATTAGAGGAACCCATTCAATTTTATCTGCTGCCAAAACTGACAAATTGTTTGCAAATAAAAAAACAAGAAAAAAAATAAAATTTTTAAAATTTCCAAATTTCATATTTTTTCATATCTTTTTTCAAGTTAGAGGATAAAGAACCTTCTGGTTTATGTGCTTTTTTTGTCCCTGTTGGATTTTCTTGATGTTCTTTTTGCCATGAATATTTTTTTGTATTATCAGAGGGTGCATTTCTTATAAGAAAATGTATCCATGAATGCCATTCGGGAGGAATTTTTGACGCTTCTATATCATTCTTATATATCACCCACCTTCTTCCTTTAGAATTAGAATAATATTTATTTCCAAACTGATCTTTACCAGCAAACTTTCCTGTAAATACAGTATAAATAAAAGTTCCTACTGTTTGTTTATGCCACCAGGTAAATATTTGTTTTAAAAAATTCATCACAAAACTTCTATTGATTCGTTTTTATTTATTACATTTTTATATAAATTTAAAAATCCACACAATTAAAAATTGTAAATAATTTGTTAGACTTAAACTATATTTAGTATATATCATATTAATGTTCTCGACACATAAATTTTTTAAGTTTTAGGGATTTATCCAGCATGTCAAAATATATAGTAGAAACCTTTTATACGTGTACATTCAAGATAATTCATAAGCTTAACGAACTAAATGAAAAAAAACTTTCTGAACTAGAAAACCGTAATGATGGAGAAGTCAAAATAATTGACGTAAGATTAAATAATAGAAAAACCAAAACAGCAAATAAAAAAGAGAATATTGAAGATTCTCTAAACAAATTAAACGAAAAAAATATTCCTGGTATTTCATCCGTCGTTGAAGAAAAAATTATAAATTCTAATAAATTACAAACTTTTGATAAATTAGATGGTAGTAATATTAAAACCCAAAAAGCCTACAATAAAACTAATGATAGGTCAAAAATGCCAGACAGAAGGAAGGGCTATATCCAAAAAGTCAGTATAGGTGACCACAAAATTTATTTACATACTGGAGAGTATGACGATGGAAAAGTAGGTGAGATTTTTATTGATATGAATAAGGAAGGTGAGCTTGTAAAAGCTCTAATGAATAATTTTGCAATAGCTATTTCTTTAGGTCTACAGTATGGAGTGCCTCTGGATGAATTTGTTGATGCGTTTATTGAAACTAAATTTGAACCATCTGGAGAAATTAAAGGTAATGATAGAATACTCAGCGCTTCCTCGATTCTTGACTATATCTTTAGAGAACTAGCTATATCGTATTTAGGTAGAGAAGACCTTGCTCACACACCTTCAATTAACAAAACTGTTAATGATAAAACAGTCAGCAGCGATAATGAAGATATTTTTTTAAAACTAGTAAAAGGTATAACAAGTAAAGGTTTTATTAGAAGTAATTATAAAGATAAACTGGTCGACCTAAGCAATATAAGGATTAACTTAAAAAGTAATAAATAATAATTATTTCTTTTTTTCTACAACTTTAATATTCAACTCTTTAAGCTGAGTTTCGTTTGGAATTGATGGAGCTCCCATTAGTAAATCTTGAGCATTTTGATTCATTGGAAATAGAGTAATTTCTCTTATATTTTCTTTCTCCGCTAATAACATAACAATTCTATCAATACCTGGAGCCATACCTCCATGTGGTGGGGCTCCGTATGAGAGAGCTTTAAACATGCCTTCAAATTTTGAATTTACTTCCTCTTTAGAATAACCAACTTTTGAAAAAACTTTATACATTATATCGGGCAAATGATTTCTTATTGCTCCAGAAGATATTTCACATCCATTACATACCAAATCATATTGATAAGCAAGAATAGATAAAGGATCTGTTTTATCAAAATTTTTAATATCAGTTTGAGGCATTGAAAAAGGGTTATGACTAAAATCTATTTTTTTTTCCTTTTCATCATATTGATACATTGGATAATCTGTTATCCAACAAAATTCAAATTTATTACTATCTATAAGATTGAGTTCCTTTCCTAATTTTTGTCTAACAATACCAGAAATTCTTTCTACTTCTTTTATTTTATCTGATGAGAAAAATACTGCATCTTTATCTTTTAGTTTACAAATTTTTGCGAGTTCACTAATTGCTTTTTCAGAAAAGAATTTACCTATAGGACCTTTTCCAACTAACTTACCATTATTTTTTTCTAATATAATATAACCCAAACCTTTTGCTCCTTCTTCTTTAGCCCAATTGTTATATCCATCAAAAAAACTTCTAGGTTTGGAAGATGTATTCGGAGCAGATATGGCTCTAACAATTCCACCTTTTTCAATTAATTTTTTAAAAATATCCAATTTAACATCATCTCTTTTTATAACTTCGGTAACATCAAATATTTTAATAGGATTTCTTAAATCCGGTTTGTCTGTACCGTATTTTAACATTGAATCTTTATAAGTAATTCTTTTAAATGGAATTTTGGAAACCTTTTTACCTTTTCCAAATTCAGTGAATAATTCAAAAAAAATTGGTTCCACTATTTTAAAAACGTCTTCCTGTTCAACAAATGCCATTTCCATATCTAATTGATAGTGCTCTCCTGGACTCCTGTCAGCTCGTCCGTCTTCATCTCTAAAACATGGTGCTATTTGAAAATATTTATCAAAACCAGAAATTATTACCATTTGCTTAAATTGTTGAGGCGCTTGTGGTAAAGCATAAAATTTTCCTGGATGTACTCTGCTTGGAACTAAAAAATCTCTTGCGCCCTCCGGGCTTGAAGCTGTTAGTATTGGAGTTTGAAATTCTAAAAATCCATTATCTATCATTTTCTTTCTTATAAAAGAAATTACTTTCGATCTTAAAATAATATTTTCATGCATTTCTTCTCTTCTTAAATCTAAAAATCTATATTTTAATCTTGTTTCTTCTGGATAATCTTGCTCTCCAAACACGGGCATTGGTAAATCTTTAGACTCCGACAGAATTTCAAAGGAAGAAATCTTTACTTCTACTTCTCCAGTAAATAAATCTTTATTTACTGTATCAGCAGATCTATTAACCACTTGTCCAGCTACGCAAACAACAGACTCTGGTTTTATTTTTTCTACAATTTTAAAAAAATTGTTACTATTTTCAATTACACACTGTGTTAAACCAAAATGATCTCTCAAATCAAAAAAAAGAAGATTGCCATGATCTCTCTTTCTATGAATCCAGCCAGAAAGCTTAACAGTGGCGCCAGAATTTTTCTTAGTAATTTCTGAACATGTGTGAGTTCTATATTTATGCAAAGTGATTCCTTTAAGAAAATTTATATCATTTTTAGCACTTCTTTAATCAATTTTAAGCCAAAAGGACTTCCTTTTTTTAATGAATATTTGTCCAAAATTAAAATAAATTGAGATATTTTTTCATAAGATCTATCAATTCTTTTTATAATGTAATCGATATGCTTTTTTTCAACCTTAATTTGTTTGTCTGAAAAATTTTTAGTCAGAATTACACTAATCAAATCATCGCTAGGAAGATTTATGCCGATAATTAAACTGCTATTAACTCTAGATATTAAATCATTTAATTTAAATTTATATGAATTAATTGGTTTTCTTGAGGTTATTAATAAATATTTATTATCTTGCAATGCTATATTCCATAATGAAAATAATAATTTTTCAGAAATTTTTTCATCTAAATTTTCAATTATTGACGCTTCTTTTGTTTTAAATTTTAAAAAAGTTTTTTCATCTAATTCGTTAGAGTCAATTAGCAAGCATGATGTTTTACTTTTTAAAATAGATACTAAATGTGACTTTCCTGAACCAGAAGGACCAAAAATATTTATGATTCTTTTTATCCATTTTGGCCAACTATTTATGAAGTCATATGCCTCTTGATTGCTAGGTGAAACATAAAAATCTTCTTTTTTATAAGCCTGGTGTGTAGGAAATTTTAAAATTAATTGATCATTCATTTAAATAAAGTTGCCAAAATCCTTGATTGTTCTTTAGCCGATATCCAAATTTCAATAATTCTGACTTCAGTTTCTTTGGATCTCCATAATAATATATTTTAAAAAAAGAGTTATTAATATTAAATTCTTCTAAGGTGTAATTATCAATTATATTTATTTTATTAAAAGTATTTCTTAGTTCATTCAGATTTTTATGATTTAGATGTTGAAATTTTAATTTTATCGATAATGGCATTAAGAGATTAATGAGATTTTCTTCTTTCCAAAGATCTGCAATCTTTAATTTTAAATCTTTTAATATAAAATTTAATGCTAACTGATCCTTTATATTATTTATATCGTAAAAAAAGTTTTTACTGTTCCTATTATTATTAAAATTTGTTTTCATATGTATGTTTAATTTATTATTTTGATAATCCATTAATGCAAAAACATAATTTTTTACATCATACTTGTTTACAAAAGTATCAATATCTAGTTCTTCTATTCTATTCTTCATTTCTACTATTTTAGAGATATCGTCTAAATCTTCTAATGGTAATATAAAATTTATTATTTCATTTTTAATTACCACTTCTGCCCAATGCTTATAAAAGAAATTTTCATTAAAATTTTGAATTTCCCCATTTATAAAAAGAGCAGGGTAAATTATCACTGAGATGTTCTCTGCTTGTGAAAAGGAAATATTTTTTCGACTTAAAAATTTTTTAACTTTGACATCATTATATAATATCTTAATATTAGCTCTATATTCATCTTTGCTGTAACTTTCTTCTAATATTTGAAAGCTACTCATTAAATTTTTTATTTGTGTTAATTTTATACCACTTATTTTTTTTAAATCCCTTGAAAGTAAAATTTTTGCCATGAGGATATCAAAAGAATCTGAAAAAGCCTTGTTAAGATATTTTTCCCTAGAAAAATTTAAATCTACGCTACCTTCAACTTTAACATTATTTATTATGAATACATTTTCCCCTGAAAAACTTTTTGTAAATGTGATAAACAAAAAAATAGTTGCTGTTAAAAAAATAAAAATATATTCTCTTAGTGGGATTATTAGATATTTTAATAATAAATAATTTTTCATGAAAAAAATCTATAATACTTATAAAAAAAGCGGTGTTAATATGGCAACCGCCGATAAATTAGTAAATTACATCTATAAAATATCAAGAAAAACTTACAAAAAAAATACTGAAAAAAAATCTTTTAAAAATATTGGTAGTTTTGGATCAATTTTTGATTTATCCCGACTTAAAATGAATAATCCTATTATTGTATCATCAACTGATGGAGTTGGTACTAAAATTGAAATTGCAAATATGCTCAAAAAATATAATACAATTGGAATAGATTTAGTGGCAATGTGTGTGAATGATTTAATAGTTCAGGGTGCAAAACCAATTTTTTTTTTAGATTATATTGCTATTAATAAACTCAAACTTAATAAAGTTAAAAAAATTTTAGATGGTATAGTTTATGGATGTAAATTAGCTGGTTGCGCTTTACTTGGTGGCGAAACTGCTGAAATGCCAGGAACATACGATAAAAATAAATTCGATCTAGCTGGTTTCGCAGTTGGTTTAGTAGAAAAAAAAAATTTATTAACAAAAAATAAGGTTAAATTAAATGATGTTGTTTTGGCAGTGCCTTCATCTGGCTTACATTCAAATGGATTTTCACTTGTTCGACGTATTTTAAAAAAAAAGAAATTATATACGTCATCTATTCTTAGAAAAAATCTGATCAAACCAACAAAGATTTATGTAAGGGAACTTAATAAAATTAATGAAAAAAAGTTAATAAGTGGATGTGCAAATATAACTGGTGGAGGTTTATTAAATAATACAATCAGAGTTATTCCTGACAATTTATGTTTAAATATTGATTTGTCAAAAATTAAAATTAAACCTATTTTTAAATGGTTAAAAAAAAATAATATAAAAGATTCTGAAATGTTAAAAACTTTTAATTGTGGTGTTGGTTTTTGCCTAATTTCAAATAAAAAAAATATCAAAAATATTAAAAAAATATTTGACAAAAACTATCAACCTTATCAAATAGGTTTTATATCAAGAGAAAAATCAAAAGTTAAAACTTTTGGAAAATTACAATGGTGAATAAAATAAAATCATGTGTTTTTATTTCTGGTAACGGGTCCAATCTCAAATCTTTAATAAAAAGTTCGAGAGATTACAATTTTCCCATTAAAATTGAATTAATTATATCAAATAATATAAAAGCTAAAGGACTAGAATTTGCAAGAAAATATAACATACCATTCAAATTTTTTGCATACAATAGTCAAGAAAAATTCGAAAGGAATTCTCTATGTGAAATCAAAAAAAGAAAAATAAAGTTCTTATGTTTGGCAGGTTTTATGAAAGTCCTATCAGAGAATTTTATAAAAAATTTTAGGCACAAAATTATAAACATTCATCCATCTTTATTGCCAAAATTTAAAGGACAAAATACTCACAAAAGAGTTTTAAAAAGTAAAGCTAAATATTCGGGTTGTACAGTCCACTTTGTTTCTTCAGCATTAGACTCAGGAAAAATTATTTTACAGAAAAGAGTTTTAATAAATAAAAATGAAACAGAAAATTCTCTTAAAGAAAAAATTTTACGCCAAGAGCATAAAATTTATCCTCAATCTATAATCTCAATATTTAAATAATTGTTTACTTGAAAAAAAAATCTATCTCAATTTTTGCATTTTCAATGCTATCCGACCCATGAATGGAATTTTTATCAATTGAAAGTCCATACATTTTTCGTAACGTTCCCTCTTCTGCTTTCTTTGGATCTGTTGAACCCATTAATTGCCTATTTTTTGATATTGCATTTTCCCCTTCTAATATCATCGCAACTATAGGTCCTGATGATAGATAATTGCATAGACCACCATAAAACGATTTTGTTTGATGCACTTTATAAAATTCTGATGCTTCTTCTTTTGAAACTTTTACTTTTTTAGTTTTTAAAATTTTAAAATTATTTTTTTCAAAGAAATTTTTAATATTATTTTCTAAATTTCTCTCTATCGCATCTGGTTTGATAATTGATAAAGTTTGTTCAATCATAATCTTATTCGTAATTTTCTTTTACCAAATCATTTAATAATCTGACTCCAAAACCAGTTGCTCCACCAGGATTTAAATTTGCAGCTTTTTTTGAAAATGCCATCCCAGCAATATCCAAATGAGCCCAAGGTGTTTTGTCTTTAATAAACCTTTGTAGAAATTGTGCTGCAGTAACGGATCCCGCTCCACCCGCATAATTGATGTTTTGCACATCAGCTATCTTAGAATCTATTAACTTATCATAATTCTTGTGAAGAGGAAGCCTCCATACTTTTTCATTAACATTTTCTCCGGCTTTGAAAATATTCTTAGATAATTCGTCGTTGTTTGAAAATAAACCTGCATACTCTTCTCCTAAACTCACAATTATTGCTCCAGTTAAAGTAGCCAAATCTATTATAAATTTTGGTTTATACTTTTTTTCTGTAAAAGTTAGAGCATCCGCTAAAACAAGTCTTCCTTCTGCATCAGTATTAAGTACTTCAATAGTTTTGCCCGAATATGATTTAACAATATCGCCAGGCCTTTGTGCGTTTCCTCCAGGCATATTTTCAACCAACCCGACTACGCCAACTGCATTAACTTTTGCTTTTCTTAACGCAAATGATTTTAATAACCCAACAACAACGGCAGATCCCGCCATATCATATTTCATTTCTTCCATAAATCTTGCTGGTTTTATAGAAATTCCACCAGTATCAAAGCACACACCTTTTCCCACAAAAGCTAATGGATTTTGTTTTAGATTTTTTTTACCATTCCACTCAAGTGTTACCAAATAAGTTTCAT
>JYMV01046115.1_pt1 | contig 10186 bp, 10 predicted proteins | sample 338911 | NCBI WGS metagenome assembly JYMV01 (sample SAMN03354496, study PRJNA234377) | hydrothermal vent metagenome | biome: Deep sea; feature: Hydrothermal plumes at the Eastern Lau Spreading Center, Western Pacific Ocean; material: Seawater | place: Tonga | collected 2009 | depth 2000 m m
TGCCAATCTGATAGGTTCTTCTTGGCATTTAGTGACACAATTCGCAACGAGCGTCACCATAAGTATAACTAAAATAATGGTTAATAAATCACTCACCTGCTTTGGGAGCAGGGGGTCGGAGGTTCAAATCCTCTCGCCCTGACCATTTAAAACAAGGGTTTATGGCAACATGCCATAGCCCTTTTTTTTGTCTGAGTTAGTTTTGAGGTAAAACCCCACCTTTATCCGGAGTCAGAAGGAACTTACGATACCGATTGGCTGCATTAAGTGCCACTAATGAAGGCCTACTTTGTTCAATTAATTCGACTAAAGAATTCACATAATTCTTAGCTCCATATCGATCAAGAACTAAGAACGTTTCAAATAAAGCCCTTTCATCATAACTTAGAGCGATGTCTTTATCAGATAAGTTTTCAAGGTAGTCGACTTGGTTAATAATCTTAATATCGTCAGGCATGCTATAGGTTTTTTGATTTTTAGTTATCATGTCAATCAATATCTTAATAAGTTCTGCTCTTGAATGCACCTCAGATGGTGGATAGTTATTCTGAAAAATCCACCTATCAAGAATCTTTGGGTCTGGAAAATCAATACCTGTTTCAAGTTTAATCCTTTTTTGGTTTCCATCACCCTCAAAACCAAATTGATACTTCCTTTGTCTTAATTGAATAGCTACTAGCTCCCCTTTGGAATCAGATTCTATTCTTTCAATAGTTTGGGTAAACACTTCGGATTTTTTGGAAATACTTTCTCTTAACTTGGGAATCTTTGAATTTGGGTGGAAGGCAACTTTTTCTTGGCTAATATAGTCACCAGATAAGCTAAGTTTAGTTTCTAGTAGAGAAATCGGAGCACTTCTATTTTTTCCTTTTTTTAATTTCTTGATAATGAATTGGCTGGAACCTCTAGTCACTTGTAGTGCTTCAGTTTCTGAATTTAGGGTAAATGTGTTAATTGAATTATGTTTATTAATTAGACTATCCAGTTTAATCAACAAAGGGTTTTCATTTAAAATTTCTTTTAGGGTAAAAGCCTTATTAAAATATGGAAGGTTTTTATATCTAGTTAGTCTTTTCATTTTATCAAAGAGGACGTTTGCCACAATATCGCCTGCATTTTGATTCAGGTGGTGGTCTGTCTTGGATATTTTTAAGTTATTAGCATTAAGATTTTTAAAACCCTCTTCATAAAAATCTAAAAATTCAATATTTCTCTGAATAGAAAAATCTTTTAACTTTTTGTGGGGGCCAGTCAGAGGATAGTTATCATCCAACTGGTGAATTAAGGGAATTACAGTTATCATAAAATGGATTTTCTTAATAGATAAAGATAGTCCCATTATATCCAAGTAGAACTTGTTCATTTCCCAGCCAATAGAATCGTAAAATTGATTCAAACAATCAGAATAACTTGGTTTCTCCCCGATCTTTTCTAAAATCCGATTGGATCTAAAGTTAATAAAGCTAACTAATCTAGAGCTTTTAAAATTTTTTATAGTAGGAATTATTTTTTGATCGGAGCTATAACAATTAACATTTGTTGGAATTGGGATATCGTTATGATAATAGGCTAGGATGACTAGATCAGGATTAAACCTGAAACCATTTTTGAATAATTCATATAAGTATGTGTCGGAATTCCATCCAGGGCCAGATATGCTCAAAACTTCTATATTTGCGTTGCGTCTCTCGTTTTGTAATTTTGCTTCTAGTTTTTTGACCCATGTTTCTTCGAGGTTCTTAATACCAGAACCAAATGTCTGTGAGTCGCCTATAACAAGAACTCGAAAAACATCCTCGGATTTTTTAAGGCTATATTCGTAATCCCTATAACCGTGTTTATTATATCGGATGTATTTTTTGTGAAATTCCTTTGTGAACCCATAATTATCTTTATCCTCAGTAGAAGAAAAAGCTAGAATCCCCTCCATTAGGACTAAAATAAAAATTAAACTCGTGGCAAATATGGACAAGCTTATTAATTTTTTCTCTAAATAATTAAACTTCATGTAAGCAATAGATGATATTTTTATGATTAAGAAATCTAATTCAATAATTTAAACCAAGATCATTCCTTTTTTAACGGAGACTTATCAGTTTGTCTTGATAGAATATCTTTCTTTAAATGAGGGAATACTGGTGTGACTTCTCCTTTGGGATGGAGATAAGGCAATCAGTATAAAAAATCACTGTGTCAGATTTGTGCCAATCTGATAGGCACTTCCTGGCATTTAGTGACACAACACGCAACGAGCGTCACCGTAAGTATAATTAAAACAAGTTTTAATAAGCTACTCCCATGCTTTGGGAACAGGGGGATCGGAGGTTCGAATCCTCTCACCCCGACCATTTAAAACAAGGGTTTATGGCGATTTGCCGTGAGCCCTTTTTGTTTGGGCTAGCACTGGGGCTAGCGTTTGGTGTGGCATTAGTGATAGTTTACCAGCTCCTTGATTTATAAATAGAAGCAATTTCCCTAAAACTTTCCCACCAAAAAGTCTGCCATTGCGTCTGCTGAACTTTTCTCATAACGTTACTCAAAAACTCACACAAAACTGTGACTACTGAAAACCATAGTAACGTAAGGCAAAAGTTGTCCCCAGAAAGGCACAAGATAGCTGAGGATAAACGCATATATGCTATAATCAGCCATCCTTTAAAAAATAAGTTACAAATTGCAGAGCCATTGGAATAATAACCAATGGAGGTTCGGTATTTTGTATGCTTTCCCAAAATTTAAAACTTTCACTAAACGAGATGGCTCGAACCGAGTTGTTTCGTTTTTTTTGTTTTAAAGATGCGAGAAGAAATTGCTTGCTAAGTGAGGAGGGGGAGAGAAGAGGGCACTCATTAAATGCAAAGAATGTGAAAAAGAAATTAGTTCTGATGCGATATCTTGTCCTAAACTGGTTTTTTGGTTTGTAAGACTTTGGGCGCTAGCCATTTATAAATGAGGGAGGAAGTATGTATAAAACAACGAAATGTTTTTTTCTTTCCAGATTAATTGCAACTAGTCTAGTGATGATAATTTTTCTGTTCTCTAACACGACGTATGCAGAATCTATTATCGAATACCTAACACCGACCTCCGACAGCAGTCCGGCAGGCTTAGATTTCGATTCAAAAGGCAACCTCTGGTTTGTAGAAATCAATGGAAATAAAATTGGGCAATTAACTCCAGGCGAGGTGGAACCGGGGACGTCAAAAGGAATAGTTGAATATGAACTTCCTCGTCCTAACTCCAAGCCTCAATATCTCATGGTTTCTCGTGACGATACTGTTTGGTTTAGCGAAATGGGTGGCAACCGCATTGGACAGTTAAACCCCATTTCAAAAAAAATAAGAGAATACGATATTCCTACCCCTAATAGTGAACCGCACAATTTATTTGAGTCGGAAGACGGTATGATTTGGTTTACAGAGTTCGAAGCTAACAAAATTGGAAGGCTTGATCCGAAAACGGGTGAAATCCGAGAATTTCCGGTTAATGAAGGGAACCCCCATGATTTAGTAGTTGACGATGAATACGTCTGGTACACGCAGGGGGGTAAATTCTGGGCTGGAGTTTTTTCAAACAAGATAGGATTTCTGGAATTGAAATCTGGCCAAGTCGGGGAAATTTTGGTCTCTCCAAAAAAATCGGTTCCGCATGGAATGTTTCTTGCCTCAGACAGCACCGTCTGGTTTACGCAATTTTTCGCAAATAAAATTTCTTGGCTCGATTTTTCGGAAGAGTTTCCGCCAAAGGTTATTAGCTATTTGGTTCCAGGTAAAAGAACAGGAGTTCATGACCTGGTTGTGGATTATAACAAACGGTTGGTCTGGTTTGTGGCAAACCACAAAGATAGCATCGGCAGATTAGATTTGACTAAGGCCGAGCCGGGAACTTCTAAGGGAATCCAACTGTTCTCATTGCCGACCAAAGGTGCGCATCCGAGCAACCTTGTGCTAGACAAGGAAGGTAACGTCTGGTTCACTGAAATGGGCATGTATTTTAGAAAAAGGTACCAAAATAAAATAGGTGTATTAGTGCCTTAAGCCGTTTTATTTAAATGCGAAAAAAGACTGTTTATACTTTTCATGGATTTTAGAACACTTAAGATCAAACTTTTTGGTATTTTTAGCTTATTTATTTTGATTACAGGATGTCCTCAAGTGAACATTCTTCCTCAAGTAAAAATGCTCGGAGAATCGTATTCTCAAGAATTCAAAGAATTAAATAAAGAGGAGCGCGTGATCCTTCAAAATCTTAAAAACCATATTGGATTTTTGGCAGGCACCCTTGGCGAGCGTAATATGTTCGTTCCAAAAAACCTGAAAAGTGCCGCAGCTTATATTGATAAAAGTTTCCGTGCTCAGGGTCACAAAGTAAGCTCCCATGAATACATCCTTCAAAAGGGATTCTCGCGAAACACAATCGTAATGGACTTTTTCCGAGGTATCTTCCCGTCAAATTTCCCGTCAGGTTCCAAGGAACTTGTAGCTACAAATATCGAGGTAGAAGTTCCGGGGAATGTTTACAGGGGTGAAATCATTTTAGTAGGTGCGCATTACGATTCTGTCATCGGGTCGCCTGGCGCAAACGACAACGCGACAGGTACGGCGGGTTTGTTGGAAATCGGGAATTTGCTGTCTGGAAAAAAACTAAAAAGGACAATCCGACTGGTCGCTTTTGTCAACGAAGAGCCACCTTTTTTCGCCACAAAAAATATGGGCAGTTATGTTTACGCGCAACGAAGTCGAGAAAGAGGGGAGAATATTCAAGGAATGATTTCGTTAGAAATGCTAGGTTACTATTCTACACAAAAGGGAACTCAAAAATATCCCTTTCCTCTTGGACTGTTCAAATCCGACACGGGTAATTTCATTGCTTTTGTCTCCAATCTTCGTTCCAAAACGTTGTTGAACAATTTTATAAAACGATTCAGAAACCTTGTGGAGTTTCCTTCGGACGGGGTGGCGTTTCCTCAAATCATCCCTGGAATCAGCTGGTCTGATCATCAGTCATTTTGGAAATTTAATTATCCCGCCATCATGGTGACCGATACGGCTTTTTTCCGGTACCCTTATTACCATTCCCGGGAAGATACTCCTGATAAAATCTGTTACGATCATATGGCGAGGGTGGTTTCAGGTTTATCAAAGGTCATTGAGGATTTGGCTAATGAACCCTCCTTACCGACACTTTAATACATTTTGATTATAAAATATTTATCAGACACGATTTTTCAGGTGCTACTTGGGAAAAACACTGTACGCTTAATAAAAGCGTAGTGTCTCTCTTTTGAAACTTATAAAACTAAGAGGAAGCGATGACAGTAACCATGATAGAACCATCTAGGGAAATACAAAGTTTTCTTAGTCAAAAACATAAACTTCTGATAGGCGGTAAACGCGTTGATGCAATTAATGGTGAAACTTTCGAGGTACAAAATCCCGCCAATAATTCTGTGATAGCATACGCCCCAAAAGGTGGGAAGGAAGACATTAATAGAGCAGTCCAAGCTGCGCGTGATGCTTTTGAAAATGGGCCCTGGGGCAAATTTACTGTTTCTGAACGAGGGAAGTTGCTATGGAAACTGGCTGACTTAATCGAAACACTCACTGAAGAGTTTGCACAGCTTGAAACCCTTGACAATGGAAAGCCATTGACAATTTCACGTGCTGCAGATATTCCACTCACGGTAGATCATTTCCGTTACTACGCAGGACTAGCTACTAAGATTCATGGGGAAACATTGGATATTAGTGTTCCCTATGCACCCGGTGCCTCCTTTTTTGATTTTACACTGCGTGAGCCAATCGGGGTTGTCGGACAAATTATTCCCTGGAATTTTCCACTACTCATGGCAGCTTGGAAGCTGGGCGTAGCCCTTGCTGCGGGTAATTGCGTGGTCCTCAAACCAGCGGAACAGACACCGTTAACGGCACTCCGTCTGGCGGACCTTTTCGCCGAGGCTGGATTTCCTGACGGCGTAGTTAATATCGTAACAGGATTCCCAGAAGCAGGGGCTGCTCTTTCTTCTCACAAGGGAGTCGACAAGGTGGCCTTCACGGGAAGCACGGAAGTCGGACATGAAATTGTTAAAGCTTCAGCTGGAAACCTTAAACGAGTATCCTTGGAACTTGGTGGCAAATCGCCAAGTATAGTCTTCCCTGATGCCAACCTCGATGTGGCAGCGACCGGCGTAGCTGGCGCAATTTTTTTCAACCATGGCCAGTGTTGTTGCGCCGGGTCTAGGCTCTTAGTCCACAAAAATGTTTACGACGAATTAATAGGTCGCGTGTCGGAGCAAGCCAATAAAATAAAGTTAGGACCAGGCATGCATCCAGAAACAGAGATGGGGCCACTTGTTTCCACTGAACAAAAAAACCGAGTTTTAAATTTCATAAACTCCGGCAAAAATGAGGGTGCAAAAATTCTAACGGGTGGTGATTCACCTAGCGGAGATATGTCATCAGGTTGCTACGTTAATCCAACCATTTTCGAGAAAATCCAACCTAATATGGAAATTGTTCAGGCAGAAATCTTTGGTCCGGTTTTAGTAGCAGCGCCATTTGAAGATTTAGACGAGGTTATCACGCGTAGCAATGAAACCAATTACGGGTTGGCGGCCAGCGTGTGGACTAGTGATATCAATAAGGCCCATAAGGTTGCTCGAGGATTAAAAGCTGGTACTGTATGGGTAAACTGCCACAACATTTTCGATGCTAATGCTCCCTTCGGAGGTTACAAGCAAAGCGGCTACGGCCGAGAAATGGGCGTTCACGCACTGGAAAGCTATACCCAAATTAAAAACGTGATCATTCAGCTTCATTAAAGTAGTTTTATAGTTCAAGAATCAATGTGATCTAGTTTGGGGAAAGGGGTCGGAGATTTAAATCCTCTCGCCCCGACCATTTAAAACAATGGGTTACGGTTCAGGGCGTAGCCATTTTTTGTTATGAGTGGCATTGGAGTGGCATTTGAAGCTAAGTCTACGTGGAACAACAACCAGCCTGCCCAAACACGCCATCATATGGGATCTCACCCTGTAAACGCTTAACGTATTGACCTGGATCTTTTTGGAACTCTTCTGGGCAGTAGGGGCATCTGCAAAAAAATACTTCCCACCCGGCAATTACCATGCGCACAGTCCACTGCAGCGGTTTTTCTGCCAAACAGGTGGGGCAAACAACCAAATCTTTGGTTTCTTCAAGATATTTTGGAGGTTCCTCGTTAAATAGGTCGGTGCAGCCTTGGCAGCAAAAGAAATATTCTTTGCCTTCATAATTAGTCTTTGTCCAGCGGTCTGAACCTATCCCCAGTCGAATTAAAGAGCAACCACAGGTGGGACAAATTGAAGTTACGATCTTTTTTGCTGTGCTTGATGTGTCAGTTGTCATTGGATTGGCTTTTATCTGTTGAATTCATTTCCTCACAACAAGAAGATTCCTTTTTTTTTGGGAGTAATTCCACCACGAAATCTATAAGTGATTGCAATTTGCTTCTCGTGCATTCACAGGCTTCCTCCGCTGAAACTGTTTCCTCTTCTATCTTGTCCCAATCCACATATTTTTTCATAGCAACAACGTGCCTCCATAAACCAAAGCCAAAAAAGAGAATATCATAGTAAAAAGCTTCCCGGATTGCTGGTTTTGCCCTAAATGTGAGTGACCTTGCGCATCATATCCAATATAGGCGCCCAAGGCAACAATCCCCATTGTCACCTGTATTTTTAAAACAGGGTCTTTTACAGAAGTCAGCGTAAGGGCCAAGATGGGCAAGGAAAGTACTAGACCTTTGTATAGCAATCTAGTGAATGGAATGAAATGCTCAATCAATTGCATACAGAAAGCGAAGTACCAGACTAAAACGATTGCTTGAATCCAATAATCTGAAGCAAAGAGAAATATTGGAACTATACAAACCAGAGTACAAAACACAGCGTGACTGAGGCCCATTTTAAATCTCTCCCAATACCCATATTCCAGGGCCTGCATATCCTTATTTTTAGTCAGACCATTATTTAAGAATTCCTTTAAGTCAGCGAAATAAACTGGGCCATATATACCCTCCCAACCATGTTCTTGAAGTTCTTTTCTTTTTACTCCAGCCACAGACAATTGTGGCAGTATCAACTGATGGTGGTTGACAAGTTTTCCAACATTGTAAACCTTCAAATGGGAAAGAACTATATCTGTAGTGAAAATTCCCTCTGCGGCTGCACACCAGACGTTAGTGCCTTTGGTATTGACAACCAGGAGGAAACAGTCCAACTGCTCTTTTTCCAAATAGTTCTTTAGGTGTCTGACCGTATAATCAAAATTACAAGTGACTAGAACCGGAGAAGATTTATCGGGGTTTCCAATTGGAACGGTTTCGGGTTCGCATGGGAATCTGGCAAAACGAAACAGTGTTTGATAAATGTCTTTAATCCAGTCAATCATTTTTTAATTTCCAAAAGAATGAACATCCCAAACATAAATGATTTGGAGTTGACTATCTTCATACCTGCTTCTCTGACATCATCATCAAAACTGGAGATGGCGTTAGTTGTGGTTTGAGTTATGATCCAAGTAAGAAGCCGCATAGGCAACCTGAATGTATAGTAAAAGCATTTTGCAAAAATGTTTTCGGGGATTATTTCATCGCCGATAAGAACTTTCCCTTTATTTCTCAGTATTCTTTTGATCTGTTTCAATACATGAATCCTCTCTGCTCGGGTTAGTTCGCTAAAAGTAAGTGTACTCAAAACAATATCGAACGACTCATCCGCCAAATGCTCATCCAAATTGCTCAGGCTAATGTTAAGGTAGTTTGCGGTGGGAGAATTTTTTTTCGCCACTGAAAGCATACCGTTGTTTGCGTCCACCCCGGTTACCTGTGCTCCTCGTTCAATACACATTTGTGCCAATGTTCCGGTACCACAACCTAAGTCGAGGACTTGATCTCCGAGATGGGTATGTTCGGCTATTTGCTGTTTTATTTTTGTCAGCGTTCCTAGGGTCAAAAGACCCATCCCTATATCGTATCGCTCAGGACGGGATTCAAGAATTTTCATGTAAACGAACGACATTAGAAAAAACCTTTGAGAAAGTACTCACATTTGGAAAGTAAAGGCCGTCGCCAACAAGACTGCCCAAGCCACTGATCCTAAGTTGAATCCCATAGGAATAAACTTTATGCGCTCCCTACCCCTGCCTGTCTTAATATATTTTCAGAAACGGAACTCATATCACAGCATTCCAGCAATTTCCCATTCACAGCAACAGCGGGAATCCTTTCAATTCCATAGACAGTTGCCTTGTTGCGAATTTCATTTTTATTATCTTTGTTTAAATCATAAATAATTATTTCACATGACGGACAAGCTAACTTGTTTACAAGGTCCACAGTGGACTCACAAATTGGACAACCACTTGTAAAAATTTCAACTTTTCTTTTTTGCATAAAATGCCCTCCTTTATTGAAGTTTTGCGTGCCCCCATCCAATAATTGCATATCCGAAAAAACTTATTCCTTTTTCGTTTACCCTCCCAATTATCAGTTAAACAAATTTTGTGGAGGACGACACTTAACACCCAAGACTCATTCATGGATGAAATTTATCCTGTGATTTTATTTTTATGATCAGTATAAAATTCTTTCATTTCCTTATTTGCTGACAGAGTCGTTTGGAGACTCGTCAGAAATGAATCTATTTCTGCGCAATTGAGTGTGGCAAGAATATGATCATCACTGACTTCCGTGAAAGTACGCATTCCTGTGCAGCCTAGGGACATCCCAAAGGGCGATTTATTCAGGGTGGTTGGAATCACAGCACAAGCTGGACGACCCAAGGCCATAGAATCCATGCTTCCAGACCATTTGCAGCATCCCAGAACTTCGTTGTAAATCATCGCTTGTGAAGGTTTTAGCCACATTAAGATTAATTGAGGTGCCACTGGGAAATCTTTTAAGGGTCCATAAACCACGCCGGCCTTTTTTTCAGTGATGGTAGGGATATTTGCTGGCTCATCTTCTGACAGGTAAGAGCATTCGCACATCTTTTTTACCAATCCACCCAGTTGATCTTGTACTTCTTTGGGCATCTCGAATCCTAAAACCATGGCCCCTATTGGACAGTTATAATGTTTATTTGCCGGGGCATAGAATGATTTTTTCTCTGCCATGCGCCAAAAAGTACAAAAGGATGGAACCTCCT
>JYMV01021346.1_pt1 | contig 10185 bp, 5 predicted proteins | sample 338911 | NCBI WGS metagenome assembly JYMV01 (sample SAMN03354496, study PRJNA234377) | hydrothermal vent metagenome | biome: Deep sea; feature: Hydrothermal plumes at the Eastern Lau Spreading Center, Western Pacific Ocean; material: Seawater | place: Tonga | collected 2009 | depth 2000 m m
CCTCAAATCCAAAACGGTGAGGGGCCTTTATTTTTCAACGTAAAAGTCCGTGCAGAAAATCTCCCCCTCGTACTTCCACCCAAAGACGGAACTTTTCTCAAAGATCGTTTCCGTGTCGCTTTATTAGGGTCGGATGCAGTACGTTAATCGATATCTCAAAACTTAGAAGTTCCCCTCCCTGGAGAGAGGTAAAAAAGATCAAATGGTGGGCCAAGGCCCCACTCTCTTTTATCACTACATCTGAGCCGGAGAACTCCTATTATTTTGGGCGAGACTTACCGCCAGTTGAAACTTATTTTTTTTGGAAGAATGGAGCGCTTTAAACCTCAGGGGGTGCTTTGTCAAAAATTCAGCATTTTCCTCCAGCACGGTAGAAAAGCAGCAAAAAATTCATTAGACCGTCCATCTCTTTAAGAAACCTGACTAAAAATCAACAAAATCCCCTGTAAATTCTCTCGTGAGGCATACCGCTTTACAAACCCATTTTTAAAATGGTAGAATCTTCTGAAAATATTTTCCTGTTACTGAGAGAAAGAGGGCTATGGCCTACACTGGAGAAATCCGACTGGCAGTCGATATCGGAGGGACTTTTACTGATGCGGCTTTGGAAGTAAGTGAGCAGCAATACACAGCAAAAACCCTGACAACCCACGATTCTCCAGAGCGCGGCATCATTACTGTATTTCAACAAGCTCTGGAGGCAGCTTCGCTCTCACCTCAAGACGTCTCTTTAATCATTTATGGTACCACCTTGGCCACCAATCTGCTCATTGAACGCAAAGGAGCTCCGATGGCTCTTCTCACTACAGAAGGGTTTCGCGATAGCATTGAGATCCGTAATGAAAGCCGCTACGATCAGTATGACTTGAGTATTGATTTACCCAAACCTCTAGTGTCTCGAGCGTTACGGTTTCCAGTTTCTGAACGTATGAACGCGCACGGAAACATCTTGTTGCCTCTTGACGAAAAAGGCATCGAATCGCTTGTCCCTACTCTCATGAGTGAAGAAGTCCAAAGCATTGCTGTTGGATACCTTCATAGTTATGCCAATGGGGTTCATGAACAACGTACCCGAGAGATCTTATTGGCTAATCTTCCAAATGTTGAAATCACTTTATCCAGTGAGGTTTCTCCAGAACTGCGGGAGTATGAACGCATTTCAACAGCGTGTGCGAATGCCTATGTACTGCCATTGATGAGTCTGCATTTAAGAAATCTGGAAAAGGTGCTCAAAGAGGCTGACTTCCAATGTCCTTTGTTTCTTATGCTTTCGGGAGGTGGGATAACCACTATGGAAACAGCCCTTAGATATCCCATCCGATTGGTTGAGTCAGGACCTTCGGGAGGTGCTATTTTTGCCAGTCACATTGCTCGAGAATTGAGATTGTCGGATGTGGTCTCCTATGACATGGGTGGAACAACTGCAAAGATTTGTATGATCGACGATTTCGAACCTCAAACAGCCCGCACTTTTGAGGTAGCACGGGTGTATCGCTTCATGAAAGGGAGTGGGATCCCTTTACGAATTCCAGTGATCGAAATGGTGGAGATAGGTGCGGGAGGAGGATCCCTGGCCCACGTTGATACGATGGGACGGATTGCCGTCGGCCCGCACAGTTCCGGTTCGGACCCCGGACCCGCGTGTTACGGTTTGGGAGGAAACAAACCTGCAGTGACAGATGCCGATGTGGTGTTGGGCCGGATTGATCCCAACAATTTTGCTGGTGGAACTATGCAGTTGAATCGTGATAATGCGGTTCAAGCTTTGAAACGTGAGGTTGGAGATCCATTGAATTTGAACGATACCCTTTCAGCATTGGGTGTTTCTGAGATGGTGGATGAAAATATGGCCAATGCCGCCAGAATGCATGCCATTGAAAGTGGAAAAGAAATTGAAGCACGCACATTGATTGCTTTTGGAGGTGCAGCTCCATTGCATGCCGTCAGGATGGCTGAAAAGCTGAAAATAGATCAAGTGGTGATCCCGCCAGGTGCAGGGGTAGGGTCAGCGATTGGGTTTCTTCGAGCACCAGTTGCGTATGAAGTAATCCGCAGTCTGTACCAACGCTTGAGCTCTATAGATACCTCAGGTGTCAATACTGTGTTAGAGGAAATGCGCAAGGAAGCGTTTGCGGTGGTTGAATGTGGGGCAGGAGGGAAGCCGCTTGTCGAAACACGTACAGCTTATATGCGTTACGTCGGACAGGGCCATGAGGTAGGTGTTGAGATTCCTGTGCAGGTGACTGACAAAATGTTGGGTGAAGATGCGGCTCAAAAACTCATGGAAGGGTTTGAACGAGAATACCTTCGTTTGTATGAACGCTCGATTCCTAATTTGGATGTGGAAGTGTTGACTTGGGTCTTGTTGGTGAGCACGGAACGTGATCTGTTATACAAACCTGCAGAAGAACCTGAAGTCTACGAACCTCAAGTGATGGGAAAAAGGGTTTTGATGGATACAGAAACTGGTCAATTTATCACTGCAAAGGTCTATGATCGAACTATCCTAAAACCCGGAGCCCAAATGCAAGGGCCGGCCGTCTTGCTCGAAAAAGACACTGCGACGGTAGTGAGCGTCCGTTTTCAGGCGACGGTTCATTCGTTTGGTTATATAATTTTAACACGAAGGGAGGAGGAATGAATGAGTAAAACATCTGCATTATCCACAATCCAAATGCATGTGATGTGGAACCGCTTGATCTCGGTGGTGGAAGAACAAGCCCAAGCTCTGATTCGTACTGCTTTCTCCACAAGTGTTCGAGAAGCAGGCGATTTGGCAGCAGGTGTGTTTGATCGTCAAGGACGCATGCTGGCTCAGGCGGTGACCGGCACTCCCGGCCACATCAATTCAATGGCTGAGGGAGTGGTGCATTTCATCAACAAACACCCGGTGGACACGATGAAGCCCGGAGACGTTTTCATCACCAATGACCCATGGATGACTTCTGGTCATTTACACGATTTCACAGTCGTAACTCCGACCTTTCTGGAGAATCGGGTTGTGGCTTTGTTTGCCAACACTTGTCACGTTGTGGACGTGGGAGGACCCGGATGCCCGTCAGGTGTTTGAAGAAGGGATAAACATTCCCATTCTCCATTTGTTTCGAGAAGGAGAGCCAAATGAAACCCTTATGGACATCATCAGAACAAATGTACGTGAACCCCAGCAAGTAGTGGGAGATATTTTTTCTTTTGCTGCATCCAACGATATTGGCTCAAAACGGTTGATCAGTATGATGCGGGAGTTCAAATTGGAAGCATTGGACGACCTGGCAGAATTCATCATCGAAAGTTCTCGAAGGGCAACGATTGACCGCATCAAAACTCTCAAAAATGGAACTTACCACAACACTTTAACAGTGGATGGTTATGATAAACCTGTGAGGTTGCAAGCGGCCCTCACGGTCAGTGATGACCACATCCATGTTGATTATACAGGAAGTTCACCTGCTGTGGCCTATGGGATAAATGTGGTTTTGAATTATACCAAGGCTTATACGTGTTTTGGTGTAAAGTGTGTCGTAGCGTCAGACATTCCCAATAATTATGGTTCTCTACTACCCATAACATTCTCTGCGCCTGAAGGGTGTATTTTGAATGCCCCTCGACCTTATCCTGTGGCCGCACGACATATAATTGGCCACCTCTTGCCGGACACCATCTTAGGGTGTTTGCACCAGGTTGTTCCTGGAGGGGTACAGGCCGAAGGCGCTGCGGCTTTATGGATCATTCAGCTTCGTGGGGGAGAAGCGATCTCAGCCAATTCCGGTTATGAAGGAACAATTCCGGATTTTGAAATGCTGCATTTCAATAGTGGTGGTTCCGGAGCTCGTCCTGATAAAGATGGCATGAGCGTGACGGCTTTTCCAAGTGGGGTGCGTGGGATGCCAGTGGAAGTCAATGAAGCGATTACTCCTGTAGTCTTTTGGCGAAAGGAATTTCGTTTAGGTTCCGGAGGTGCGGGACGGCAAAGAGGAGGTTTGGGCCAGGTTATAGAAATCGGTGGAACCGATGGGCTCCCTTTTGACGTGTTGGCCATGTTCGAACGTTGTGACAATGCTCCCAAAGGACGCGAAGGAGGAAAAGATGGAGCAAAGGGGCGGCTTTCGCTCGCCTCGGGAGCGAAGCTTCAACCTAAAGGACAACAATCGATTCCTCCAAATGATCGGCTTCAGCTGGAACTGGCAGGAGGTGCAGGGTTCGGGAATCCATATGAACGGGAGGCAGAGCTTGTCGCGGAAGATGTCCGGAATGGGTTGGTGTCCATTGCTTCTGCCAAAACGGATTATGGGGTTGCCTTGGCAAAGGATGGAAGTGTGGATCCATCTGCTACTTTCAAGATGAGAGGCATTTAAACCATTTATAGTATAAAGCCGGTTTGTCGCCATTTTGAATTGTTCTTTCGGGATTGGATCTTTTCAAAGTCTAGCCTGCGGCTAACACTGAGCCCCTAAACCACTAAATCCCTATCCTGCTCACGAACGATAACCAATTTAATTGAGAACATTTTATTGTTTTACCTCAAAAAACCACGAGCGAATTCTACAGGTTTTAATTAAATAAAAGAATATTTTTTAAATAACCATTGACTTATTTCTATAAAGAGTTAGCATGTTTGCAGATCCATGGATCATGACTTTCATTTTCCAAAAGATTTTGCTCAGAGCATTTTTGCTTGATGGACAAAATGAGAAGTCAAGTGTCTGATATTTTCATTGTTTTAGACAATCGGACACGATACAGTTAGAAACTCCATTTTGGTCTGCAGTCTAATCCCGGGAGGACGACAGGAAATTAAGTGCTAAGTTTATTGATAGCGCCAGTCTCCTCCTGGTTGAAGATCAGCAAACTGAAATCTGCAGCTTTTGCTACGGTCAAATTACCTGGGCAGCCCACTGTGGAGGGTTATTTATCGGTGGGAGAAATTGGCCATGATTTAGTTTCAATTCTGGGACAGTTCTGGCAATGAGAGTTAGATTCCTCACCGACTCACATTAAGTAAATTAATATAAGGAGAAAGAAAATGAACAAACTGTTCAAGATTGCGGCTACTTGCGTCTTCGGCCTGAGCTTCGCTTACAATGCAGTAGCAGAAACCTGGGAAATGCCAACTCCATATCCCGACGCTACTTTTCACACCAAGAACATTCACCAATTTGCTGAGGATGTTGCTAAAGCGACTGGCGGCAAACTAAAAATCAATGTGCACAGTGCAGGTTCTCTGTTCAAACACAAGGAAATCAAGACTGCACTACGCGGTGGCCAAGTCCCGATCGGAGAAATTTATATGGGCCTGTTAGCCAACGAACATCCGATCTTTGCCATTGACAGTATGCCGTTCCTTGCCACAGATTATGAGCAAGCGGAAGGTCACTAAGCAGGGAATGGTAGAGCAATTGGACAAGCAAGGTATCATGTTGCTTTATACCGTACCATGGCCACCCCAAGGTTTATATGCCACTAAAGTCATCAATAAGGCCAGTGACATGAAAGGGATGAAGTTTCGCTCCGTGAATGCCAACACAACTCGATTGGCGGAACTTGCGGGTGCTGTGCCGACTCAAATCGAGGTCGCAGATCTTGCTCAAGCTTTCGCCACCGGCCGGATTGAGTCAATGATCACTTCTCCGTCCACAGGAGTTTCAAACAAGGCTTGGGATTTCCTGTCTCACTTCCACCATATTCAGGCCTGGATTCCGAAAAACGGAGTCTTGATGAACAAACGTGCCTTTAGACGCTTGGACTCGGCCACTCAACAAGCCGTATTGGATGCTGCCGCCAGGGCGGAAGCAAGAGGCTGGGCAATGAGCAAGGCGGAAACCGATGAAAAAATCGCCATTCTGAAGAAGAACGGCGTAACCATTATGACCCCCAGCGCGACTTTGATGAGTTCCCTGAAAGACATTGGCAAAATTATGAGCAGCGAATGGTCAAAAAAGGCCGGTGCTGAAGGTGCCGAAATTTTAAAATCCTTTCGTGCCCTGTGAACTGAATAAAACGAATTACCCCACCGATACTGACTAACTCCGGTAATGGTGGGGTTTTTATTTGGTCATTCTACAACCTCCACGACTTCCTGAACCTTCCTCCTTCGACTAATCCGGACAGCAATGAACGCATGAGAGTTTTCCTGGACAAACTTTACGCCCTAAGCGGTGGCGTTGCTGCGGCTTTCCTTTTGGCGATTTGCATTGCTGTAATGTTGCAAGTCTGTGCCAACATGATCGACAGCGCCGCCAGGCTGATCGTCGGCGAACCAGTGGGATTGGTGGTGCCTTCCTATTCCGAATTCACCGGCTTTTTTCTGGTCGCTGCTTCGTTTTTAGCGCTGGCGAACAGCTTGCGCCACGGTGCCCATATCCGTGTGACACTTCTCATCAGGGGTTTGCATCCGGGTCCGCGTCGCTTAATAGAAATCTGGTGCTGTACTATTGCCCTTGCCTTTGCCGCGTTTTTCGCATGGTACAGCGTTGCACTCGTTTGGGACAGCTATGTCTCCCCGGGTATTGTTGCCGTGCCAATTTGGATTCCTCAGCTCAGCATGCCACTGGGTTTAATCGTATTCACTATTGCTTTAGCAGATACTGTCATTGCTATTATACGCCGTGAGAAGCTCGCATTTTTGAGCAGTGAAGAAGATACCACAACTTCTTCCGAAAGCGATATTTCTGGCACTGGTGCGGAAGGATAGCCACCATGGAGCAAATATACCTCACCCTGTTCTTGTTATTTGTGTTGTTCATATTCCTCGGAAGCGGACTCTGGGTCGGGCTTTCCCTGCTCGGCGTGGGCATTATCGGTATGGAGATCTTCACTGAATCTCCGGTTGGGTCTATTCTGGCGATTACCGCCTGGGGTTCGAGCAATTCATGGGCACTGGCCGCATTGCCTTTGTTCATTTGGATGGGCGAAATTTTGTTTCGTTCACGGCTGTCGGAAGATATGTTCTCCGGTCTGTCACCGTGGATGAATTCACTGCCTGGTCGCCTGTTACATTTGAACGTTGTAGGTTGTGGGCTTTTCGCAGCGGTTTCCGGCTCGTCTGCAGCCACGGCTGCAACCATTGGCCGCATGTCAATTCCTGAATTACGTAAACGTGGCTATGACGAACAGATGATAATCGGAACCCTCGCAGGTTCCGGAACATTGGGCTTGTTGATCCCGCCATCTATCATTTTGATTGTTTATGGTGTTGCGATAGAGGAATCCATAGCGCGGCTTTTCGTGGCTGGAGTTTTCCCTGGCATCTTACTGGTTTTTATGTTTATGGGCTATATCGCCTTATGGTCCCTGTTCAACAAAGACCGAATGCCCGCTGCCGAGCCACGCACACCAATGTGGCAGAGGATAAAGGGCACTCGCAGTTTGCTGCCGATACTATTTCTGATCGGCGGCATAATTGGATCCATCTACGCCGGTTGGGCTTCTCCTACCGATGCAGCTGCAGTCGGCGTGGTACTTTCGCTGATTCTTTCATGGTACAATGGCAGCTTGAATCGACGAAGCTTTCTGGATGCATTGATGGGTGCAACCCGGACCTCATGCATGATTGCCTTTATTCTGGCTGGAGCCGCGTTCTTGACAGTAGCCATGGGTTTTACCGGTATTCCGCGGGTACTGGCTCAGTGGGTTGGTTCATTGGGATTGAGTCCTAATATGCTGCTCGTAACCCTGACCATTTTTTTCGTAGTCCTGGGTTGTTTTCTGGAGGGTATATCGATTGTGGTTTTGACCACAGCAGTGATCCAACCAATCATCGAGCAAGCCGGGATCGACCGTATCTGGTTCGGCATCTTTATTGTCATCGTTGTTGAAATGGCGCAAATAACGCCACCGGTGGGATTCAATCTATTCGTGATACAAGGTTTGACAGGCCATAATATTTTGCAGGTTGCACGCGCCACTATACCATTCTTTTTCCTGTTATTGGCCGCAGTCATAATTATTTCTATCTTTCCGGAAATCGTTACCTACCTACCAGAACAGATGGGGAGGCGCTGAAGCGAAAGTCGTAGAGAGATAACGTAAGTTTTCATTTCAATTCATTTGAATGATCTTTACCACGGCATAGTTGACCGTCTTTCCGGAAATTGCACTCTTTCTGCCTGGCTTGATGGTCAAGTAATTTCACTTACGTAACAGGTTTTGTTTAACTAAATCATGGCTATTCCTTCTTTTCGTTTTTCAATTGACCGCGGAGGAACATTCACCGATGTTTACGCGGAAGTTCCCGGTGAACCCGGATTCCGTGTGGTTAAATTACTTTCCGAAGATCCGCAGAATTATCCGGATGCACCGCGCGAGGGAATACGCCGAATTCTTGAATCCGTGACGGGAAAGATTTTTCCAAAAGAAAGTTTTCCTGCAGAAAACATAGAGTGGATTCGTATGGGAACCACTGTGGCCACGAATGCACTTTTGGAGCGTAAAGGTGCGAAAACGGTGCTGGTTACCACAAAAGGTTTTCGGGATTTGCTGCAAATAGGAAATCAAAGCCGGCCTAAAATTTTTGATCTGGAAATCAGAAAACTTGATTTGCTTTATGAAGAAGTGATTGAAGTCGATGAGCGTGTCCGGATTATTAAGGACTCAGAAAAGAGTGATCCTGATTCAGGATTGGAGATTGCCGAAGGCACAACCGGGGAGAAATTTGCTGTATTGGCAAAACCGGATTTGGAGTCTGTCAGTAAAGAGTTGGAAGCGGTTTTTGAAAAAGGCATACGGGCGGTGGCAGTGGTTTTTTTGCACGCTTACGCATTTCCGGAACATGAACGGCAAATCGGTAAAATTGCCGATGAAATCGGCTTTGAGCAAATTTCATTGTCGCACGAGGTTATGCCGATGGTAAAAATGGTGGCACGTGGTGACACCACTACCGTTGATGCTTACCTCACGCCGCACATCCGGAATTACCTGGAAAGTTTCCGTTCCGGATTTTCCGATAATCTGGAAAAATCGCAGTTGCTTTTCATGCAGTCCGACGGAGGTTTGACGGATTCCGGAAACTTTAAGGGCAGTAACGCCATTTTGTCCGGACCCGCAGGAGGTGTTGTAGGCTATGCCGTGACCACCGAATTGGGGCAACCGGTAATCGGTTTTGACATGGGCGGAACCTCGACGGATGTTTCCCGTTACGGTGACGATTACGAATTGGTGCATGAAACGGAAACCGCAGGGGTACGCATTCAAGCGCCGCAAATGCACATTAAAACGGTCGCGGCCGGTGGTGGATCTCGGTTGTTTTTTCGCAACGGTTTGTTTGAAGTTGGTCCGGAATCCGCGGGTGCGCATCCAGGACCGGTATGTTATCGGAAGGACGGATTTCTGGCGGTCACTGATGCCAACTTGGTGCTGGGACGGCTGCATCCGGAATACTTTCCAAAAATTTTCGGGTCAAACGAAAATGAAGCTCTTGATTTCGAATCCGCACGAAAAGCCTTTGAAAAAATAACTGCCGAAATCAATGCTTATTCCAAAGAGCGGAAACTACCGGCAATGTCCCTCGAAGAAGTCGCCCTCGGTTTTTTGCGTGTCGCCAATGAAGTCATGGTGCGTCCCATCCGTGAAATTTCTGTGATGCGGGGGTTCGATATCAAGGAACACGCTTTGGCCTGTTTCGGAGGTGCCGGAGGACAGCACGCTTGCGCCATTGCCAGAGATTTAGGCATTTCCAAAATTTTCATCCACCGTTTTTCCGGCATTCTTTCAGCATACGGCATGGGGCTCGCCGACATTGTAGTTGAGAAACAGGAACCTTCAGCGCTGGTGCTGCCGGAAAATAAAGAGGATAACAGCCTTAATTATCTCTTAAAAAATCTCAACAAATTAGCCGCTGAAGCAAAAACAGAATTGCTTGCACAAGGTTACAAATCTGAACAAATTGAAATCAAGCGTTATCTTAATTTGCGTTATCAGGGTACTGACACTGCTTTGATGATTCCGGAACCGGATTCGACTTCAAAGTATGACACAGGCATTACAAACTGTGAGTTAGGCATTTCAGAGTCAAGTCCGGAATTACAGAAAAACGCAGAGAAATTTCCGGATTATGTAAGTGCCTTCCGGGAAACGTATCTGCGTGAATTCGGTTTTGATTTGACGGGACGTGAGATCATTGTGGATGATTTGCGTGTACGTGCGGTCGCAAAATCTCCGGGATTACAAAAATTTCCGCTTGCGAAAAAA
>JYMV01023601.1_pt1 | contig 10185 bp, 7 predicted proteins | sample 338911 | NCBI WGS metagenome assembly JYMV01 (sample SAMN03354496, study PRJNA234377) | hydrothermal vent metagenome | biome: Deep sea; feature: Hydrothermal plumes at the Eastern Lau Spreading Center, Western Pacific Ocean; material: Seawater | place: Tonga | collected 2009 | depth 2000 m m
CGGTTTCATTGGTGAAAAGATCCCGGATAGACCGGAAGATCAGGTTCAGGTCCTCATAAACGAGATGCGGGGCGCTCAGGTTTTCAGATTGTTTTTTCAGGTTTCCCCAAAGGCGGTGGAGAAAATTGAGGTCCGACTCAAAATCCGCACGTACGGCGCCTTGCCCGGCGGTTCGGACAATATAACCTTCGCCGGGGTTACCGATTTCGCTTATCAGGTTTTTCAACCGTTCTTTTTCGTTTTCATCCTCAATACGTCGGGAAACGCTGATATGGTTAACCGTGGGCATATAGACCAGGTAACGCCCGGGCAGGGAAATGTAATTGGTGATGCGTGCTCCTTTGGTTCCCAGTGGATTCTTGGCAACTTGTACCAGAATCTCCTGGCCTTCCTGCAAAATATCCTGAATACGGATTTCATGATTAGGCCTGCCAAGTTTTCCAACAAAGGGTTCCTCTTTTTCTTCATGCAGTGGTGGAGAGTCCATCTCGTCTTCGAGTCCGAGCATATCGATGACATCGATATCTCCGACATAAAGGAAGCCGGCTTTCTCCAGCCCAATGTCGACAAAGGCAACTTGCATCCCAGGAAGAATTTTAGTGACCTTGCCCCGGTAAATATTTCCCACAATGCCCTTGTTGGCTTCGTGTTCAATAAACAATTCCGCGACCTGATGATTTTCCATCAGCGCAACACGGATTTCTCGCTGGTTGGAATTTATCAGTACTTCAGAAGACATGGGTGTCCTGTTTTAGATTGGGTGTCCTGTTTTAGATAAGGTGATTGGCAAATTATAGCATGGCGTGGGGATCAAAACTTGAGAAAAACAAAGCCGGCTCTCTAGCGAGAGAGGCTGTGATATCCCTATCATTAGCCCTCATGCCCCGAAGGGGTACACGCCGAGTGGGTCTTAATGAATTGTCCTTCGCATTTCAACGTTGAGGAGGAGTCCTATCGCGAAAAAATTGGTAATGAGAGAAGAGCCTCCATAACTCATGAGGGGAAGGGGAATGCCCGTAATGGGAAACAGGCCGATGGTCATACCGACATTGAAAATGATGTAAAACGCGATGGAACTGATGAGCCCTAGAGAAAGAAAAAAGCCAAACCGGTCCACGGCGCGAAAAGCGATATTTAATCCTTTCAGGATGACAAAAAGAAATAAGGATAGAAGAACGGCCACGCCAAAAAAACCGGTTTCTTCGGCGAAAACTGAAAAAATAAAGTCCGTATGTTTTTCTGGCAGGAAGTTAAGTCGGCTTTGGGTTCCCGCAAGGAGGCCTTTTCCCCAGAACCCACCTGACCCGATGGCGATTTTGGATTGAATAGAATGATAGCCCGCTCCAAGCGGATCCAATTCAGGATTGAACAAAGTCAAGAGCCGGGATTTCTGATAGTCCTTCAGATAAAACCAGATTGCCGGAGCTAGCAGGAGGCCACTGCTGAAAAGTTTTATCAAAGTCATAGTTTCCATTTCAATAGCGACAACGAAAACCAGGAAAATAAAAAAAATCATCATGGTAGTGCCCAGGTCGGGCTGGGTAACGATGAGCCCTCCCAAGACGCCAGTCATCAAGGCAGGGATGAAAAGATCCTTTAACTTATATGGACCGGACATCTTTCCCGTTTCGAAGTATTTGGCCAAAGCAATGATCAACGACACCTTGGCAAACTCGGAAACCTGGATACTGATGGAGCCTATATGAATCCAGCGCCGGGAACCCGATACGACCACTCCAGAGACCAGCACATAAGCGAGAGCCAGCAGGGTAAAAAAATAAATGAGGTAGGCATAGCGGCTGAACCAGCGGTAATCCAAGGCCAGGGCGATGAGCATGGCAACCAGCCCGTAGCCGATCCAGTAAATTTGTTTGATATAAAGGCCGCGAAAAAAAGCTTCCGGCCGACCATGATTGGCGCTGTATATGATCACCACGCCGAGAATAGATATTCCCAGACATATCAGGAAAAACAGCCAGTTGAAATTGGAAGCCAGGCGCTGATTAATCATTCGAATATTTTATCATAACGCATTGAAAATTATGGGATGTTTTGATCTTGTCTTTAAAGGTTACTCGGGCAAGGGAAGCGGCTCGGTGTTTATTCCGTCAGGTTGCGTTTTGTCAGGAGTGGAAGGCGGATTACATCTTTTCTGACTTGAGGGTTCCAAAAGGTTTCAGGGAGGCCAACAAATGTAAACCCCATCCCCTTCTCCTGGTGATGAGTTTTTTTTAACGTGATTGTGCCGGCGCGGCCGGTCAGGAGGGCGTGACCGCAACATTATCGAATGAGGTGGTGTTGGTTGTTGTGGTTATTCCTATTTTCCCCTGGGTATAGGACGTGTCGACCACGGTAATGTCCCAATCTGCAGGTTCCGCTTCACTTGTTTGCCAGATTTTTGCGCTGAGGTCATCCCCGACGACGCTGACCTTCAGGGTATAGTATTCGTTATCGTCAAAGGTGAACGTTGAACTGACCAGGCCCGTTGCGCTTCCATCAAAATTTGAGATTTCCATAGAATACACATCATCTCCTGGGCTTCCTCCACAGTTACTCGAGCAGTATAGTTGTGCCAAATAAAATTGCGTAGAGTTTTGATATCTTAAAACAAGGCCTACAAAATCACCCGCACCTAATGAACCGTTGCGCTTTATTTCTACCTGGGCTTCGTAGTCCTGCCATGCGTCGCACCCATTTGAGGAAAAACCAACGACACTGGAGTCAGTTCCATATTCTCCGGATGATGTAACATTCCATTCTGTAGCGCCTTCTTCGGTCCAGCCATCGCTATCTCCATCATCAAAGTTATCGGTAAAAATACCGGTCCCCGATTCAAAAGAAACCGGGATGGCGTTGAACACCGGGTAATCTTCCCCATCCACATCAATAAGAGCGCTGGCGGAAACGGTTACCGTGACACTTGGGGAAGACCAATCGTAAGTTAAGGTAGTGGTTGTGTCTCCGGAACTAAGCGTCGAATTCGTGGGCGGGTCAAGCTCGCCATCACTGGCGTTGAAGATAACAGATATGCCTGCGGAGACTCCTTCCCCTTCCGAGTCCACCACGCTCGCCGTAATTTGGGTGGAGTCGTCAGGGCAACTGATGGGACTGGGGCTGGCCACTAAAGAGATTTTTCCCCAGGGAGCGGTAACCAGGTTTCTCGGCGAAGAAACCGCTTCAAAGGTTTCACGATGAAAACTGTCGCTGAAGGAAGTGGACCCACTTGAGGTGGCGGCGACACTACCCGCTAAATAAGTGCCGCGATTCAGGTAATTATCATTCGGGTCTGGATCTCTTGATTGTGCAGTGATTGCCATTTCAATTCTTCGGATATCGTTCAATTCGTTGGCTGGAAGGACATAAGGCGGAACTGCGTTTCCGTCGCCATCCTCAAGTACACCTGCCGGCAGAAGGTCCCCATTTTTATCGAAGTAACGGATAATCAGGTTGTCGATATTGCGTGCCACTGTATTTCTCTGGACCCCGGGACCCGCATTATCAGGGGTGATGAGGTAAAAATTAAATGGGGGGCCTGTCAATGCCAGGGAAATATCGTAATCCTGCGTTTCACTACTGCTTACCGTACCGTCACCGTCTTGATCGAAAAACGGGGAGATCGTGAAGGTCTCATTGTTAGGGCCACTCGGATTGGAGACTGCATAAGTGAAAACCTCATCATTTTGAATCGCCCCATCATTGTCGTCATCAAAAACCATGGTGATGTAATGATCGGACGCCGCGAGAAACCTTTTACCACGAGTGACGTTGAAACCCGCGTTCTGGACACTGCGAGTGATAAAGTCAACCGCCGCTCTGCCGTTGGCCTGCATTTGGCCTAACTGGCTCTGTCTCGAGAACGTATCTCCCTGCGATTGGATGATCCCCGCTATCAGGGCAAGAAGGGCCAAAGAGATTGCGGTGCCTATCAGTAACTCGGTCAGGGTGAACCCGCGCTCATCCATTTTCCATTTAGATTTTTTCGGTATCTGATTCATTATAGTTTCCTCGTCTTATGACTATTCCAGAAAACCCACCCGTTCCACACTGAAAATGGAAGGGATAAAGGGCGGCCAGAAATCCGGGTCCTGGAAACGCACATCCCAGCCCCAGTTTCGCGTTGGCCCTGAATAACAACCTCCTCCTATGCACCATTCAGCTCTTGCCTGTTCACTGTCCCAAAGATTGATAAATGAGCCGTTAATATTCAATGTGCGGGTTGGATTCCATGGGCGTTGTGTCCAATCTTCATGAAGCCGCGGATAAGTATGCACCCCGCCGCTGTAAGTCGAACCATCTGGACTTGTTGGAACATGTCCGGCAAAAAGAGCCGCATTGACGGTGGTCGTGCTTGCTCCGTAATAGTAATAAAGTTGGGGCCAGGAAATCCCACAATATTTGTGGGTAAGGATATTTGAGAGAATATTTACGGCATCGCTTATCAGCGCGACTCCCTTGGTATTGATGGTGTTGAAATCGCCATGGATATAAAGTGGATTGTCGGTAGCTAATGTGGTTTCATCCGACAATTGTGGACTGGAGGTTGAGTTGATAGTAATCACTCTGATTGCCTGCAATACATTCCCATCGTTGGTGAAGGTTGAATTCGGCGAGCGCGAGGTATAAATCAGCATGCCATCGCCTGCCAGTTGCAGTCCTTGATCTGCAAGATAGGCCTCATACCAAAGGCCGAGGGCAAAAAGGTCGATATCAGTGGTATCCACACGTCGGTCATTTTCCCGGCAATCCCCAAATCCGGCCAAAGTTTCCCGAATCATCGGCATGGGAAGACCCGGTACCGCGTTGCCGGTAGAAGACTGGCCATTCAGGACAAGAGCGGTAACATTTGTGAGAGAAGGACGCGAAACAAAGACCTGTATACCCGCTCCCAACCCACCGGTGCCAATGATAGTCATGCCATCGATGGTAGATTTACCGGGATCTTGGGCCCTCTGCTCATAAAACCCGCCGCGTTCAAATAATTCTTTATCAGGCGTGGTGTAAGGCTCTTCATTAACCAGTACAAAATTATTGAGCCGGGCTTCTTCTGTTGCTTCGTTGCTGGCAGTCATATCTACCAACGTTTCATATGGAGAGAAAGTGGTTCCCGTACTGGCGGTTTTCACCTGGACGGTATTTGCGTAGCTGTAGCCGTTATTTTTAGCATAAGTATAAATATTGCCCGCCGCGGTCATGGAATGCGGCGACTGGTTGCCGTCTTCGTCGTAGTTTCGTACGTATATATGCTTACCAGATGATGAGGCTCCAATATAAATATCGCCGTTGGAATGAATGCGGCCCCAAGTGTTCATATCGGGGCCCGGAAACAACTCCATGTCGGCGGAGTTTCCGCTTTGGCCGTAAAATATGAAGTACTGAACCAACGGTGTTTCCAAAATCCGAATCTTCTCTCTCACGATTTCCTTGGAAGAATCTTTGAGCGACGTTGCTTCGGCTTCAATGTCATAGGTGTGGGCATAATGATAAATGATGGTATTGCCCACAACCGTCTGATAAAGAAACGGCTCAAGCGGGTTTGTGATTTTATACTTGACCGCATAGTTGCGGTAATTGGAAACGTTGATATAACCCTCCGAATCCGCGGCTGGGTCGTCTGCTGATTCGGTGTAAGGGATCAAGTCTTCAAAATCAGTGATGATAGAATTTACAGCAAGGTCGAGTCCTACCTCGGCAGAATAAAAGGCGGTCTTCCCTTTTTTATGGGATTGGGTGGTTTCCAAATTCAAAGTGATCGTCTGCAAGGCCGCAATGGCAACAGCCGCCATTGCGGCCAGAACGAATAGATAAACCAACAGGGTGGCTCCCTGCTCCTGCCGGGTCAGTTTCAAAGGCTTGCAGTTAAATATAATCTTCATTGTATGAATTGCCTCCTGTGAATTATCGCAGCCATTTCTACATCCTTGGCCCCGCCTCGGCTGTCAGTCCATGCTGTTTGAACCAGCACTTCCAGCATAGGGATCGTTGTGGGTGCATCGAAAGTTTCACTCGTGCCCGAAGGATAAATCTGCAAAGTCAGGGTTATGGTGAAATCCCCCTCTGTTGTAGATCTCTGATAGGTCTGGTTGTCAATTTCACTTAAACCTTGATCCGTTAAATAATCAGTGACAAGGTAATTAAAGCCAAAGCTACCCCCTGTTGGCTCATTGGTGGAAAAACGTTTTACTTCTTCAATTGTGTTCGCGGTTTTCAACGTGGCTTGGGTGATCATTTTGGAATTGGCCTGGAAGAAAATGACTGAGCTGGCAGTTTTTATCAGGCCGAAGATACCGACAGTCAGGATCACCATGCTGATCAATACTTCTATCAAGGTGAACCCCTTCTGGTTTCGCCCTGCGGGCAATAAATTTTTGTTAGTAGTGGATAACTTTTTCATCGTTATTTCCAAGGAGGTGTCACGGTTGCGTCATAAGACCAGTAATCCACAGCGCCGGTAGCCTGAAGCACCGAAATGTAACGCGCGCGGCTACTGGTTGTGCCGATATCACTTGAATGTAACATAAACACCGATCCGCTTGCGCTGGCTTGGCCCCGGGAATCGAAAGTGACCGTTTGAGATCCGCCAAACGAAACGGCGGAGGTAACGGTGTTGCCATCAATGTCCGGAATCCCGGTGTTGTAAGCGAACTGTACATTTTCCTCCAGATTGATGGTTTTCAAAGCCTCTCCGCTGTCTTCAAGGCCGTCGCCATTTGTATCGTCATGAACCTGATAGGTGTCGGCATTTAAATTGAAGGTGACTCGGACATCGTTATTATTTTTGACCGCGACGGTGCGGGCCAGCACCAGGTCAAAATATACCTTTTGCGCCTGACCGTTGATCTGGTGCTTTTCTTTCCATTTTGAAAAGTTTGGGACCGCGATCGCCAAGATTATCCCCATGATTGCTACAACCGTTATCATTTCGACCAAGGTGAAACCCTCCTGAGATTCAAGGAAACGTTTCCACCCGTTAAATGTTTTTACTGGTAACATTTCGATTGCCATTATTCGCTCTCGATAATGATTAAGCAAAATAGAGGCCAAGTTTTTCCACAAGCAGGTTGATATAAAATTAAATCTTTATATTCAATAATTTGTGGAAGTGAAAAATTTTTCATCCCACAAATAGGGGAATTTAATAGCGGGCGCGGTGAATAGATTTTATCTTATTTTATACAATTTTTACAATTTTTGCGCATATATTGATGAAAAGAAACCAAACCAAAAAATATTAATCGCCTATTTGTGGGGGGAGGTACGGTAAATCAACTATTTTTGATCAGGTGGGCTAAGAAGTTGCGTTTTTATCCCATTGGCAGATATGTCGAACTAAGCGGCGGCAGGGTCTCTTTTCAGTCGATTCAAAACGGTTCGTTTTACGGACCTGAGCCGGGTTTGGTGAAAAAATAATTATTGTATATTACGATAAATTCCGGAACGTTTGTCACGAAACCTGCGGACCAAAAAGTATTCGTTAAAGGGTGTTCAATAGATTATCCACTGGTATTTCTCTTTTTAAGGTTAGATTTAAATAGTCTTTGATGTCCATTTTCGTTTCCCATTCCATCAGGTCACGTTTTGCCATGGCTGGAAGGCGGGAAAACATTTCTTCTGCCTGGGGTGTTTCAAAAGGTTTCATGGATGCCAACAAATGGAAACCCCATCCTTCCAGGGATTTAAAACTTCTTACATAAGGGAAGACCTCTGTGAGAGACCGTAAAACAGCCTGAAAAATTTTTTCTTCTCCCATAGGAAACCATTGCTGAAAAATTCCTCCTTCATTCAATCGCCCAGCTACAATTTTATTAAATTCCTTGGAATAAAGCAGGCTTGTGCTGGCACTTTCGACAGGTGGTGGGGGATCAATAACTATGACATCAAATTTTTCACGGGTTCTTTTCAGGAACCTTCGTCCATCGTCAACGATAACTTTTACATTAGGCTGGTTTAAAACCCATTGAGCATCCCCATAAAAATAAGGCATTGCCTTGATTACACTGGGAACCAGTTCAACGCATTTTACCTGAATTCCCCAACTTGCCATAGACCTCAATGAGGTGCCTATTCCCATTGCGATGACCAGCCCTGATTTCGGTTTTTCCTTTCTTATAGCAAGGGGTAAATGCACCATCATTTTAGTAACGGGAGTCTTGAAGGTGATTCCTATGCCATTTATAAATAATCTTCCATCCGGGATGCCCGTAACGGTGGCGACATGGTCTCTCAACACCAGAGTATTTTTTCCATAATAATCTGGATCTTCAAAACTTCCCGTAAATAAAATAGATACGATGGCACAACCGGTTCCCGTTAAACCAAGAGTCCACCTGAGAAGGTGGGTGGTGTTTAACCTGACAATACAGACGAAAAACAATGCTCCTAAAAAGATTCCTAAAATAACCAGGGTTATTTTTGAGCCGAATTGAGGAAGCAGGAGGTAGCTCGCAAACAGCGGTCCCATAATTCCTCCAAATATATTGATCGCATAGGCACGTCCGGCCTGCTTGGGATTGCCTAATGAGTATTGGTCTATCAGTTTTGGTGTTAAATAACCTAAAGCCAGGCAAATGGGGAAAAGGCTTGCCAGCACCGATTGCCCGAGAGGGTGAATAAAAGGGTCACTTAAGAGGATAGGAAAAAAGGCAAATAGGAAACATGAACCTGTCAATTGTGCGGTGGTGAAAGTTTGTTTCCGCGCTGTATCCCTTCGATACCAATACGAACCAAGAATGGTAGCTAAAAGATAGATGGCCAGGATCAAGGCAAAGGCATAAATGGTCGTTCCAAAAACAGGTGTAAATCCTCTCACCCAGGAAACCTCCATGGCCAGAGAACAAAATCCGGTTACAAAAAGAATCAGGTAAGTAAGTTTGCTGGAGGCAATTTCCTGATGCAGGTTAGTAGAGATTGGTTGCCTATCGGGGGGTAGATCAGGATCTAATTTGGCAGAACTTTTTATTCCGATTCCCATGCAGACAGCTGCAATAGAAAAATTTAAGACTGCCCCCACCATCAGACTATCGAAAAAACCAAGCAATTCAATCAGGAAAACCGCTGTGATCACTATACCGAACATGGCCCCCAGGCTGTTGGCAACATATAGAAAGCTGAAGCTGGTTGTTTCACGCCATTTTAACTCCCTCACATAATCCATCATGAAAGGAAATGTGACCCCCATGGCCAGGCACCATGGTAATAGTGAAATGCCCAGTGCCAATGCGGAAAATAGGAGGTACTCTGTTGAATCCATTCCTCCTAATGGAAGCAATAAGTGTTCACCCGAACGGAACAATCTGGGGACCACAAACGCACCCAGCCCGATGATGATCTCGGCCATTGCGTAAAATAGAATGGCTGACTTCTTGGTTTTATTTTTAAGATAGGGAAGAATTTTTCCGCCAATCCAGGAACCCAGGGACAGGCCGAGCATAAAAACAGATATGACAACGGATACCACTGGCATAATGATACCGAACGAAGAGAATGCGATACGCATCCAGATAATCTGATAGAGAAGCCCACAAAAACCGGATATAAAAAAAAGAGAAAACAATAACCCTTTCCTGTAAAGGGGTGGAGAATCGTCAAGAACTTTTTGTGGAAAAGATGCCATAGCTGGTTATTTTATATGTCTCGAAGTATCGAAAGTATCTTTGGGAAGTATCAAGAAAAAAATGCAAATTAAGATGCGTAAAAATTTTAGCATGTATTAGGAATAGATACTAAGGAGCGTGTTGTCATTCAGAGAAAAGGGAATGAATTATTTTTAAAACGACTGGTAAACTGATAGATACAAAGATGAATTTTTTGGAGTGTGGGATTTGATTGCGTATGCTATTAGTTAATGAGAATGACGGAATGATTTGGAGAACAATGATGAGCAACCCGAATCAAGATAAAGATCATAAGAAAGGGCAATCTCCCGGTAAGGGAGAAGAAAAAGATAGTCCTGACATTCCTGGTGAAAACAAACCTTCCCGCTTGGCGGAGCGTAAAGGCCAGCGTCCGGCATTTCCCTTCAAGAGAAAACCGGTTTAGCTGGCGTTTCCTTTATTCCCATTTATAGTGAGCGACTCATGTCCTATCCCGGATTTGCGACTTTGGCAGGAACTGCCCGTTACAGGGACAGGTCCCTTTGCGCGAAAGATCATTTTCGTAAAACCGGGGAGGTTTGGCTTTCATCCATTG
>JYMV01026431.1_pt1 | contig 10185 bp, 8 predicted proteins | sample 338911 | NCBI WGS metagenome assembly JYMV01 (sample SAMN03354496, study PRJNA234377) | hydrothermal vent metagenome | biome: Deep sea; feature: Hydrothermal plumes at the Eastern Lau Spreading Center, Western Pacific Ocean; material: Seawater | place: Tonga | collected 2009 | depth 2000 m m
CTTCGGTAACCGCTATTACTTGATGTTTATTTTTTTCAAGTAGTTTGTTTGCCAAACCTTCAAAAAACATCTCTTCCTTTGTCTGAGCACCCATTAACAGCGTAATATCATGTGAAGGATTACAGGAAGTTATCAAACGTAATAAAGGAACTAAACCTGTTCCCCCTCCAATTAACAATAGTTTTCCATCTTTTATATCAAAGCAGTTTCCGTATGGACCACGGACACCAATATAATCACCCACAGTAAGATTATACATTGCAGTTGACGCTTCACCGCGTTTTCTAACTGTAAATGCAGCTTTATCTTTTTCTTGCGTAATCATTACACTCATAGGTAATTCATTAACACCTGGAATCCACACCATTGCAAATTGACCGGGAAGAACATTGGATAATACTTCATCGGTGAAGATCAGTGTTCGAACAGTTGGTGTCTCGTCAATAATTTTTTCAATTGAACATATATGGTGACTGTTAGGATCCCTTTGCCTTTCCAATCATTTCACCTATGTTCGAATATCCTTTTTGTTCCATATAATTTTGAATACCACTGTTTATTTCTGCAAAAACTTCTGTCCACTGTTCGCCTAACACACTTCCAAATTGCACAGCGCTTGCACCTGCAAGAATAAATTCTACAGCATCCTCCCATGTAGAAATTCCACCGCAACCAATTATTGGAATATTAAACTTGGATGAGATTTCATAAACACATCTTACAGCAATTGGTTTAATCGGAGTTCCAGAGAGACCGCCAATCTTGTTACTGAGAATTGGTTTCTGGGTTTCAACATCTATAGCCATAGCACGAATTGTATTAATTGCAGTAATACCATCTGCACCAGCCTCACATGCTGCACCAACAGTATCAAGATAGTTTGTAGTACCTAGTCCCACTTTTGCTATTACAGGAACACTTGTATCTGATTTTACCTTTTTTACAATTTTTTTTACAAGTTCAACGTCATCACCAACCTCAAGACCAACTTTCGCAACATGTGGGCATGATAAATTCAATTCATAAGCTGAGACTTTGCAATTTTCAAACTGTTTTACCATAAAATCAAAGTCATCTTCTGCTGAACCAACTAAACTTACGATTATTGGAACCTCGTTGTTAGAGGAAATCATTTTGGAAAAATTTGGAGCGCCTGGATTTGACAATCCCACAGCGTTCAGCCAACCACCACCCTTTACGCTAAAAATTGTTGGATTTACATAACCATCCCAGGGCTCTTTGCTTAATGATTTTGTAACAACAGCACCAGCCCCAGCATGATACAAACGTTCAAAAATATCAAGTGAGATTCCTAAAATACCAGAAGCTAGAATGGTTGGTCTCTCCAGAGTTAATGCTCCTATTGAAGTTGAGAGAGTAGGTTTCACCTTGAATAGTTTGATTCCATTCTCATATAATAGTTGACTACCAAATTGTTTTGTTAACTTTTTAATGTGGACAAAATCTCATTGTTTGTGATGTATTCAATTATCCTAACGGAGCTAGGAATAGCGGTTTTTGATAACCAAAAATATGTGAAGTCATTTTCTTTTGAAAACCCAGCTGAAGAATATGTTCTAGTTAAAAAAGGCCAAGCAAAACTTGCCGGGCTTGGAAAATTTCTTACAAATAATGACGTAGTGATTGTAAATGATCACGGATTGTTAAATATTTTGGAGAAAAAATCGATAGATGTGCAGCTAATGAGTAATCAAGAAACTGAAATAATACAATCTTCAAAGCTAAAAATTTTAGTGGATTCGGGATTTGCTAGAGATGAAAATGAGGCAATGGAAAAACTCCGCGAGTTTGCTTTACAACTTTCGTCTTCCAAAGTCGCTGAAGTTTCACAAAGTCCAGATCTTCACATCATTCAAGCAATTAACACATTGGATGAAACTGACAAAATAATAAACAGTATTGGTTCCAGACTGCGAGAATGGTATGGTTTACACTTTCCAGAACTTGATAATTTAATTGACAGCGTAAACGGATACTCGCAAATAGTCTTAGCAGGTAAACGAGAAAATATTTCAAAAGAAAATTTAGAAAATGCGGGGTTTCCTGAATCAAAAGTTGAAATGCTCTTACTGGTAAAAGAGAAAAGTAGGGGAGGAAATCTTACAGAAAAAAACCTTGCTATAGTACAAACTCTGGCAAAACAAATTTTGGATCTTTTTGAGTTAAGGAAAACTGTTGAAGAGTATGTTGAAGAGCAGATGAAGGAAGAAGCACCAAATATCTCTGCAATTCTTGGTGCAGCGGTTGGAGCTAGAATTTTAGCTCATGCAGGAAGTTTGAAGAGATTAGCTAGTATGCCAGCAAGCACAATTCAAGTTTTGGGTGCAGAAAAAGCATTATTCCGCTCTTTAAAAACAGGTTCAAACCCACCTAAGCATGGAATTCTTTTCCAGCATGCATCTGTTCACGCAGCCCCTAAATGGCAAAGAGGAAAGATTGCAAGGGCAGTTGCGGGAAAAGCAGCAATTGCTGCTAGAGTTGATATCTATGGGGCTGGATTAAATCAAACTCTATTGGATAAACTAAACATAAGAGTACAAGAGATTGAAAAAAAATACAAAGAGCCTGTAAAAAGAGAATCAAAATCCGAGCCTCAAATAAAAAGAAAAAAATCTAGGCGATTTGACAGACGAAAACGGAAGAATTTTGGAAGATAAACAGCATATTTTCTGGTTTCAAGTTGAAGGGGAGAAAAAATTAGCAACTGAAAACTTGATGCCCGGAAATCAAGTTTACAATGAAAAATTGTTAAATGTAAAGGGGGTGGAATATAGAATTTGGAATCCATTTAGAAGCAAATTAGCAGCTTCTATAATGAACGGCTTGAAGGATTTTCCATTTAACAAAAAATCTGATGTATTGTATCTTGGAGTGTCAACTGGCACCACAATTAGTCATATTTCAGATATTGTTGGACAAGACGGAACTATATTTGGAATAGAACATGCTACTAGGGTTGCTAGAGATTTTTTAGATAGAGTAGCGTCACATAGAAAAAACATTGTGCCAATTATTCAAGATGCAAGGAAACCGGAAGAATTTTTCTCAGTTTATAAGAAAGTTGATGTTGTGTACGTAGATATTGCACAACCAGATCAAACTGACATAGCTATTGAAAACTGTAAACTATATCTAAAATCTGGAGGTTACTTGTTTTTAATAATAAAAACTAGAAGCATAGACGTTACAAAAGATCCAAAAATAGTAATTAAAAATGAGATAAAAAAACTGGAGTCACTTTTTGAAATCAAACAGACAATTGATTTGCAACCATACGATAAGGATCATGCAATGGTAGTAGCTACGTTGTTATGATGATTTTCTTTTTTTCATTAAGATTTTTACAGGCTTCCAACTTTTCCGTAGAAAAGTTAGGTTCTGATTTCTTCGTATTGATTTTTTCACAAAGACCTTAGTTTTTGGATCTGAGGGGTAACCACTGCCTATATCATGTTTTTTGCTCAGTCTAGTTATTGCTCTGTCCCTAGAAACTTTAGCAAGAATAGATGCGGCAGAAACTGTGATAAATTTGCTATCAGCATGATGATATGATCTTATCTTTGTGTTTGAGGTAAGCTTTGAAATCTCTTTTCCAAATCTTTTGGAATTGACGTCACATGAATCCACAAATGCGGTTGATGGTGAAAGTTTGGATATTACCTTTGCCATATATTTCGCCTCCAGATGATTCAAAGAATGATTTGAAACACTCTTGTCAATTATTCGCGGAGGAATTCTTATCACATGATAGTCATCAACTGCTTCAATAATTTTCTTGTAAAGACGCTCCCTTGCCACTGGTGAGAGTTTCTTCGAGTCTCGTACGCCCAATTTTTTCAATAGGTTGATTTTTGATCTGCTTATGGTGATGCCTGCTACAACCAAAGGACCCAACATGGAACCTCTTCCTGCCTCATCAACACCACAAACCTGCATGTGGTTTTTCATTTTTTAGTAGTATTAACCGTTATAGGTAAAAAGAATTCAAGAGATCTATTGCAAAGAATAGAAGAAAAACTAGTGGAGATAACGGAGGGCACAACCAAAATTCTTGTTCCAAAAAAATCACTGGATGAGAAAGTTCCACCAAAGGAGCCTGCTTTTTTCAATCCTGCTGCTAAACTGAATCGTGATTTCTCAATTTTGGCTTATTCTGCTTTTTGGGAAAATTTTGACAAGCCGAAAATATTTCTAGATGGGCTAGCTGGTCTTGGCGCAAGATCCCTCAGGGTTGCAAATGAAATTCCAGATGTAGAAGCGGTTGTGGCTAATGATATCAATTCTGAAGGCTTGAACATTGCACTGGATTCGATGAAACTAAATGAGATTTCAAATCTTGACATATCTGAGAAAGAGATATGCCAGTTTTTTGGGTCATACTCGAAGAAAGGTAAGAGAGGCTCGATTGTGGATGTTGATCCTTTTGGTTCACCAACAAAATATTTTGATTGTGCAATCCGCGCCACAATGCATGGCGGTATGCTATCAGTTACTGCTACAGACTTGCAAGTATTACACGGACTGTCAAAAAGATCATGTCAGAGAAAATACCATGGTGTACCAATAAAAACAGAATATTCTAACGAAATAGCAATTAGACTAATTCTGGGCTGCTTGGAATATGTTGCAGGAAGATTAGATATTCAGATAATTCCACAGTTTGTGCAACATGATATGCACTATTACAGAGCGTATCTGAAAATTTTAAACAAGCCAGGACAAAAGGAACAACTTGGATACATCATACATTGTAAATCATGTGGAAGAAGAAAAGCTAGTATGAAAAACCCAGATATTTGTAAGATTTGTGGTTGTAAGCTAGATGTAGCTGGTCCACTATGGGTAGGGCAACTGTTTGAAAAGGAATTTGTCATGAAAATGAATGAGATGGTTCCAAAGCTTGCAGTGGATAAGAGATGTGAAAAAATCTTAGAAAAATGTATTCTAGAATCAGAAATGCCACCAATAGGTCCTTTTGAGTACGCACCATATTACACACTTGATGAAATTGCATCAAAAATGCAAAAGGCTCCGCTCAAAATGAAAAATATGATTAAAAAACTCCAAGATGCTGGCTTTTTAGCAAGTCCGACATCACTCAATCCTACAGGATTCAGAACAAATTGTACGATTGATAAAATTGTAAAAATTATTTAAAAACTAGCCAGTATATCCAAGACATACACAGTATAGTTCACTACTAGGTTTTCTACTAGCTTTTGGTTTCGTTAAATTAACTTTAGAAAATTTTTTTTTCACATAATGATAAAATTCACTTGAATATTCACCATCAAAAACTTTGAAAAGTGCATTTCCTTTTATTGCTAGAACCTGATCCATGATTTTTACTGCGGTATAATTTAACGAGATTTGTGCAGAGTGATCTACAGACCAGTTACCAGATACTTGTGGAGAGATATCAGATATTACAGCATTCACTTTCTTTCCAAAAAAAGAAAAAATTTCCTCAATTACAGAATCTTCTTCGATATTTGCCTTTAGTATATGAACGCCGGGAATTTCTTCTACAAAGGAAGTATCAATCCCCATTACTTTTCCTTGATTGCCAACAAGTTTAGTAGATATTTGTATCCAACCACCTGGTGCACAGCCTAAGTCTAACACATAATGTCCAGCGCCTAAAATTCTATAAGATTTATTGAGTTCTTTTAGTTTGTATGAAGATCTGCTTCTATATCCTTCCTCATGAGCAAGCTTTCTATAATGATCTTTTCTAGCATCAATTAATTTCATTTTGATTTTTTGGTTTTTAGTTCTATCAAAACCCAATCCTCAATAAACTGACAAGTTATTGGACTTATTTCACCATCCAATGAACATTTTGATTGTACAGGACAAACTAAACATGGAGCGCCTTCAAGAGATTCTGTACCTATTGGTGATTTTACAATTATTAGTTTATAGGTCCATCTTCCTTTAAGTAAAATTTTTTCTCGAGTAATCAAACCCATTCTTTCTAATTTTAATGCTAACCGTGATCCATCTCGACTTGTAAGTTTTAATTTTTTCCAAAGATCACTTTGATGAATTCCATTATTTCCGTATGTGGCAACAATCTCACATATATGATTAATCAGTTTATCCATGTCAGTTTTGTGAATTTGAAAGTCGGTGATTTGTTCTTCAGTAAGTTGTTCTTCTAATTCTTCTTCGTAAGTTCTTTTGGCTTCCTCTTCTGCTTTCTTTTTAGCCTGTTCTTCCTCTTCTGCTTTCTTTTTGGCTTCTTTCTTTTTTACCTCTGCCTGCTTTTTGGCTTCTTTCTTTTTTGCTTCTGCTTGCTTTTTGGCTACTTTCTTTTTTGCCTCTGCCTGCTTTTTGGCTTTCTTTTTAGCCTCTGCCTGCTTTTTGGCTACTTTCTTTTTTGCCTCTACCTGCTTTTTGGCTTCTTTCTTTTTTGCCTCTGCCTGCTTTTTGGCTACTTTCTTTTTTGCCTCTACCTGCTTTTTGGCTTCTTTCTTTTTGACAGTGATTTTGTTTGGTGTAGATTTTGGCGTGGTTACTGGTTTTTTTCTTTTCGAATCTTTTAGTTTTGCTTTTAATCGTGACAATTCCATTTTAATTTCATCATCAGTTCCCTCTGTAGATGAATTACCTAAATCAGATTTTTTCCCCACCATAAAATCACTATTTTTATGCATTAAATACCCTTATTATTTATTCTGAGAGTTAAGTAAAATTTACTTTTACGAATAAGTTAAATCGCAGTCGAGTAAACACGCACTAGTTGCGTCTTAGAAAATTTAGGGCTAGAGCTTTTCGTTGTATACATGATTCAGGTGATATTACAATAGGAGACTTGGCTGCATTCATTGGAAGAAATGAAAGTGGAAAAACAACAATTCTCCAAGCATTGATGCTATTGAATGTTGATGAGATAATTTCTGAACTAGATTTGTGTGATGAAATGACCGATGTCCTCAAATCAGAGATCAAGATTGTTGAGGGACAATTTGATTTAATCGAAGAGGAAACTGAAATGATTAAAGAAAAATTTCCACATTTAGATATAAAGAAAGTAAACATATTCAGAACCAATAAAAATCCAGAAATACAGTATGATTTTGAAGATATTACAATTAGTCAAGAAGAAGACAAAAGTGTGAAATCTTGGGAAAATCTAAAAATAGGTTTGATAAGTTTTACCGAAACAATTCCAACTTACATACAACAACAACTAGATGCTAGATTTTTTGAATCAAGTTTACCGATGGAAAAAAAAATTGTTCAAAATGAATTAAATGTGTTTAATGAACGCCTGCATACTGTAGCAGTTCAAGAACAGCAAATAATTTCTGAATGGGAAAAAATCTATGCTAAACTAGAGAAAACTGTTGATGATATTTTGGTTGACGACACAGAAAGAAAGGCTTTGGAAGTTTTCATTAGAGATAATTTACATCCACATTTTGTTTATTTTTCTGATTATAAGAAAATTCTAGGAAACATAAACTTGGATGAATATGTTAATGGTCCAAAAAGTCCTGGAGCAGGAGGAATTGAATATCTTGAAGAATTTGATAGGGCAGAAACTGTAAGAAATTTATTTTATCTAGCAGAGCTGGAAGTAGAAAATCTGGAAAACCTGAAAAATAGCCCATCAAAATTAATCAAAGTTCTAAACGCTGCAAGCAAAAAACTTACTTCACGACTTAATCCTTCTTGGAAAGGTGAACCGATTCATGTTGAATTAAGATATAATCCAGGAAATATTCTGAGCGTGGTAATTTCAGATGTTCATCAAGATGGTACAATAACTAATACTGGTTTACTAAACAGAAGAGCCGAAGGCTTCAAATGGATATTTTCGTTTATAGTAAATTTTGCTGCTGAAACACATCGAGCAGAATTAAAAGAAGCTATTTTGTTACTTGACGAACCTGCTCGTAACTTACATCCAACACAACAAATAGGAATTTCTGATTTGTTGAAAGATCTTGCAGGTTCAAATCAGGTCTTATACGCGACACATTCACCATATATGATATTTGATTATACACCAGGTAATCTTCTTGTTGTAGAGCTTGACAGGAAAAAGCATCTTAGCAAAATTTATTATGATTATTGGAATGCAGATAAGGAAACTCTTACCCCAATTCTTTATGGATTGGCAAGAGGATTAGTAGACTCAATTGTTGATAGAGGTATTGGTAGTAATTCACGACCTGTTATTATAGTAGAAACAATGTCAGATACAATGTACCTAAACGCCTTTGATAAATTCCTTCAGGATCCAAACATATCAATGAACCCACTAAACGTAGTACCTGCTTACAATAAAAATTCAGTATTACCATTATCAATATTTCATAGAAATAATGGTTACAACACGTTCATACTGCTTGATAATGAGCATGAATCTAAACAAATTGCTGATGAATTAAGAATTAATAAATTTTCAGAAATACAAACCGTTTTTTTTGAGAGAGAAGGAAAACCACTTCAATCAATTGAAGATTATATGTTGGTTGAAGATTATTTACATGCGGTGAATCAGACTTACGAAATAAAACTGCGAAAACAAGGATACACAACCATTACTACAGATCAAGTATTGTTTCAAGGAAAAAAAGGAGTTGTTGATAACTTGAGGGCAATTTGGGATGAACATCAAGATGATGATTGGGAAAAGTTTGACAAAGAGGAGATTTGTAGATTTATTTGCGAAAAAATTGCACTAGACCAAGCTGATTTTTTAAGCGATGAAACAAAGAACAGGTTGCGTGGATTATATAGGTTAATTGCTGAACGCATACGTCAATTCCAAAATACTGTTAATGAAATTTAATTAAGTTTAATTGTACAAAAAGAATCTATGAATCAAATGTATGTGGCTTCAAAATTTGGAATACTAGCTTCAGTTTTACTAGTTTTGACCTTGTTTACTATTTTTTCACTTCCAGAAGCTGCTGCAGCTGATACTATATCTGTAAGTGCCAAAGGACTGTCTAATACAATAATACTAGAGATTCTCAATGATAAAAATAATACATCAAAAATTAAGGTAATTAATGTATGGGTCTCAACTGATAATTCATTCAAATCATTCAAAGTTGAACCAGGATGGACCGGAAATGAAAAAGCTAATGGGCAAATGATTGTATTTAGTGCATCAAAAGCACTCAATCCTGGCGAGTCGGTAAAATTTGGCTTAATAACAGATAAAAAAACTTCTGGAATAAATTGGAAAGCTATAGATGAGAATGGTAATACAATAGATAAGAAAAAAGTAAAAGTTCAGGAAATTACAGAATCCCCGATAATTTTTGAAAAAGAAACTGAAACTGGTCAAACACAAGAATTTAAAAAATCTGCTGAAACAACACTAAAAATTTTCCCAGAAAAAATCCGGATTGATTCGCATGTAAGACTGGTTGGGACAGGATTTGATTCAAACCAATTATTACAATTGTATATTAACGATGTTTTATCCGAAACTATTTTAGCTGATAACCAAGGTAATTTTAAAACTACAATTACGATTCCTTCAAGTCTGGGAATTGGAGTAAGTAATTTTGTTATAATAGATGAATTTAACAATACGACAACTACTGAGGTTAAAATTGAAGAACAGTTAAATAGATTTTTAGATACTGAGTTAAATTTTGGAGTAACCAGTTTTAATCAGGAAATTAAAGCAGATGATATATTTTCTGTTTCGGGTAGTGCACCACCAAATACCGGAGTTATTTTGACATTCAAAAATAAAGATGGTGTTATAGAAAAATATAGAGTAGTAAACGTTGATTCTAAAGGAGTATGGAATTTTGAAGAAGCTATAGGCACTAATGTTGCATTGGGCAAGAAGACTATATTATTTCAAAACTTAACTGCGAAATTAGAACATGGCCTAGCAATAAAATCTACCTCACTGATCAATATTGCACCTCAAAAAATACAATATGATCCAGGAAATATTATTACCTTTATTGGTGAAGCAGAGCCTAACAGCAATTTGGAAATAATTATCAAAAACCAAGATCGTATAATTATACACACTGATGATATAATGGTGGATGCAACAGGAAATGTTAATTATAAATTCCCCACTGATACAGGATTTGAACATGGAACTTACATTATAATAATAAACCAAGGAGATTCTTCTTATGCTAGTCTATTTGGTGTTGGAACTCCTTCATCGCG
>JYMV01010396.1_pt1 | contig 10183 bp, 3 predicted proteins | sample 338911 | NCBI WGS metagenome assembly JYMV01 (sample SAMN03354496, study PRJNA234377) | hydrothermal vent metagenome | biome: Deep sea; feature: Hydrothermal plumes at the Eastern Lau Spreading Center, Western Pacific Ocean; material: Seawater | place: Tonga | collected 2009 | depth 2000 m m
AGTATCAAATACATTCATAAAATGAAATATGCAAAATACCACACCCTCAAAATAGCTCCAAAACATAATAGGAAAATCATAAAAATCGGGCAAGCGCGATACCCCAACACACACTTATCTCTTTCCTGGTTTGGTTAAGCTAGCGTTATGGGTCCAAACCTCCTTTCTGAATAAAATGATACCGTCATGATAGTGGTTCCCCGGCGAGTAAAATACCAATCCTCACATATAACTGGATGAACTTATTATAATGGAGTAATAGTCTCTTAATAACACTGGTTTTATAACTACTATTGTATATAAGTAGATTCCAGAGCTTACATAAATACTAGAAATACTGCATCTTATAAGGAAACGTTTCATTAGATATAAAGGAAGTCAAAAGTCACGCACAAGTATAAAACCTGAAAGCTTATAACTTATTTATTTTAATTTGGCAGTTTCATGTTAGTGTTGGCCTTCTTGGTGGCTGTCACCATATAATGCTGCTATTTTATATCAAGATACTTGCTATGCATATTAGATGATTAAATGAATATGTAAGCTTGATACTAATGTTGATAATTTACAACTGAACTTGATACTTGTCTTCACAATTTACAACTTAAATTGGTAGTGGTCTTAAAAATGTACAACTGACCTTGATGCTGGTTATGACTAATTACGTCTGAACTTGATACTTCCTGTATTAACTTACGACTGAACTTGAAGCTTGTTGTGATAATTTACAATTGAACTTGGTACTGGTTTTGATTATTTACAACTGAACTTGGTACTGATATTAGTACTTTACAACTGAACTTGCTACTTGTTTTGATAATTTACAACATAACTTAGCACTGGATTTGATAATTTAAAGCTGAACTTGGTAATTCCTTTCATAACTTACAACTGAACTTGATATTGGTCTTGATAATTTACAACTGAAGTTGATACTTGTGATAATTTACATCTGAACTTGATACTGGTTGTGATAATTTACATCTGAACTCGATACTGGTTGCTATAATTTACAACTGAACTTGATACTGGTTGTGATCATTAACATCTGAAGTTTTACTGGTTTTGATCATTTACAACTGAACTTGATACTAGTTTTGAACATTTACAACAGAACTTGATACTGCTTTTGATAATTTACAACTGAATTTGATAATGGCATTGATAATTTACCACTGCATTTGATACTGCTTTTGATAATTTACAACTGCACTTGATACTGCTTTTGATAATTTACATCTGAACTTGATACTGGTGTTGATATTTTAAAACTGAAGTTGATACTGGTTCTAATAATCTACAACTGAACTTAATAATGATTGTGGATAATTTACAACTGAACTTGATGCTGGTTTTGAGAATTTACAACTGAACATAATACTGTCTTGCAGAATTAACATATAACCTTTATATTGTTTTTGTGAATTTAAAAATGGCTTTGATGTCACTTTTAATAATTTACAACTAAGCTTGACATGGCGTTAACAGAGTTAGAGCCAAGCTGTGTTTAAGAATTTAGTGTAAAAAATAGAAGTCGTATGCATAATATATAAACATACAATGATAGGATTGGAAAACGAGTGACTTTATACTTATACACTTATATGGTTTTGATAATTTACCCTATATTTGATTAGATGTCAGTGTAGTTATTTATTGAGACTTAAACACTTGTAAAGTCTGATCGTTATGGAAGGTATACAGACAAATACATGTACTTTGTATACTACTTTATGTCCTCTCATTTTTGAAAAGGTTGATCAACATCTCACTGACTGAGTCAGTTTGTAATAAATTGTCAGAACAATTCCATAATTCATTCGAAAAATTGTAGATATAGAGGTAACATTGATACCCTTAACACACATAAAGATGACCGATTATTATCATAGATTGGTACAGAAACTTAAAAAAACAGAGTAAAGGTTGAAGTAGTTTTATGGTTCTCCATTTTATTGTGCAATATAAAGGTCAGATTCCATTAAAATCATTTTCTATTAGCCATTTCAAAAAGTGTCCTCCATCTTAATTAACATAGAACTTGTAGAACAAATAGCAACAGCAGAAAATAATAAGAAACATCTACATCTATTGCATAAAGAGGGTCTATGTGTTTTGTTGTCGGTTCAGTTGTCATTACGGCTGTTATGTTATCACTATCATATATCTTGTTTCTGTTGTAACAGATTTTCTGGAGTATCATTTAACTGAAATAACTGAAAAACTGTTTAGTGTTAAGTTAATATTGAAAGTGGCGTTAAACACCATAATCCTAACCCCTTGACTATCATTTTGTTCTATTTTAGCATACTAATTCATTATTCGTTCATGTATTCATTCCAGACGTCCAGTAACAAATGATTACACGTCCCCAAGTCAAGTAACTTAATATTGTTTTTGTCTACAGTTTCATAGTAAGTCTCTTTTTAATGTTTATTTACGTTTTGGTATCTGTTGTGTTTCATCCACCTTATTTTTAGTTATTGTTTGTTTGTTTTTTCGTGACAGTGTAACCGTCCAATATTTACGTATACCACCTATATATCATGTTTTGTTTCTATTTCATACAAAATAAATCATTTAGAGTATCTTGTATCAGATTCAACGTTTTGGTAGGGCGTGTACCTATCAGGAAGTAAAACAGAACAGGATGTTTACCGACATGACTCACGATTTAAAACAAATCGGTTAAAAATAAATAATAGATAAACAAGTAAATAAATACACTCATAGTAACAACAATGTCTCTATTGACTAAATCATTGTATTAAATAACGATATAACTTACCTTCTACTACAACGGCTCTAGATAGTTTATTTTGTGTACTGTTTTTACCTTGATCACAAAAATGTATGACGTTTTTCACATAGGTACAACAACTGTTTGGAAGAATGTATTTTTAACTTTTGTTTATTAAGGTCTACATTAGTCTGGTCTGCCTGGTACTTAATTGTGAATGTTGTAATTGTCGTATTTGTGAAATGCTTAATTGAAACTGTTATATTTATTTAATTAAAACATCACAGTCTGAAATCCAGTTTGTTGCTATAGGTTCTAAAATCTAAATATATAATGATAGTCATATTTGTATTTATAAGATTTCAGCTGTCAATGTTTTATAACAACTTACATTTTTTAAGTCTTATAAATTATTTATGGGTAAATGAAATATTTAAAAGATGATTTTATTTTAAAATGCTAAGACTTTGCTTATTAATGGTGTAAATAAAAACCAATGGAAATGAATGATACAGGTACAGGCAAGACATTACAACTTGTTTGTTTTTGTTTTTTTTTTGTTTTTTGTTTTTTGTTTTTTGTTTTTGTTTTTTGCATTTTTAATATTTGTATTACATATTTTAGGAACATTTTAATTCGAGGGTATTCGTTGATTATTTTTTTATGTAGGTAGCTCGATCAGTATTTCAGCTGACCCTGTTTTCATGTTAACTTATTTTCTTCATTCGTACAACTATTTTTATACTACAACTTCATTTTTAGATCATGTGACCAACAAAATAGATGAATACATAGTAAATAGTAAATACAGAACAAAATGACGTTTCTTTCCTCATAATTCTATTACTTCAAGTAATATATGATATGAAAGATGTGGTTGAACAAGTTTGCCTTGCCGCTGAATACCAACGGTATCTGATACCATCTGTTCCAAATAACTATAGGGACTATTTTCATATGTATATCGCAACGTTATTTCTGTCTACTTACAAATATTCTCTCTCTCTCTCTCTCTCTCTCTCTCTCTCTCTCTCTCTCAGCGTGTTGGTCTAGTACTAAGCGGACTTCATCATCATCTCATTGAAAATAAACTTGCTCTCGCCATGATAAAACTAGAAAATTGCTGAATTGGCGTTAAACAACAATTATTCACTCCTATGCGAAACTAGATTTTCAATATTTCTTAATATACTTGATATTTTTAAACTGTTTTCAATATTGTTGATCTCTCCCGGGTAACATGTCTTATAATGTATTAATCATTGTAGGTACCTGTACCTGATGTAAACCACAGAAAGACGTTTTTTGGTGGTTAGTGGTATATGGTGTTTAGCGCCACTTTTAACAATATTGCAGTTATATTGTGGTGGTCAGATTTATTGGTTGAGGTAACCGGAGTATCCGGAGAAAATCACCGAGCTGTCGCAAGTAACTGGCGAACTTTATCGCGTAATGTTGTATCGAGTACACCTCGCCATGAAAGGGATTCGACCTCACAATTTTAGTGGTGATAGGCATTGATTGCACATGTATTCATGAATCCAACTACCATATGATCATGACCACGACCACCCCACCACCGACAGGAAGTAATTTACCACATATATTAAAACAAACTGTAAACAAACTATGGTCTGACTTTGAGCAAAATATCCCATGCTGAACAAGATTGCAAACTGGTAATCAGATACCGTAAATCAAAGAAGGACATGGCATACATTTGCTAAGAAGAGTTTGAAGATACCAAATGTGTAATCAGAATCCGTGTATCGAAGAAGAACAGACAACACAATGGCCAAAAGAAAAAGGACAAACAACGATCTACAAAACATACACATAAAACTAAAGATCGAATAAGAGGAACCCCACTAGAAACCGGGGGTGAACACAGGTGCTCCGGGAGGGTTTCCAGTTCCTCCTCCACTAGTGGCACCCAATATATTAATCTAGTTACAAACCCGGTGATAAGTCATGAATGAGGAAAGGACCGGGAAGTGGTTGCGACAAGTGGAAAATATCCGTGGTCATTTGTGACACAAATATACCATAACGGTCAACCAAGTCATGGTGGCAACCGTACAAAAGGACAAAATGTAAACAATGATTTATATCGACAAAATAACACGCAGAAGACAAGATATTGAGCAAATGTAATCCAACGACAAAACGATGTGAACTTGGATGCAACGAAAGCGTAAGTACTTCCTGTTTCACTAGTGACACCTGTTGTGTTACTTTTATACGACAAGAACATCGGTCATCTGATATGAAAATTGTGTTGGACACCAGTTTAGGTAAATAAATATAAATAGCGAATAAAACATGAACCAATATAACACAAATGGGGCGTGGAGTGGAGGATTGTAAGGTCGAGCGAAACTTCGCAACACGGAGCTCCGAGCGGATAGATCAGTAACTGATCAACATGAATGACACGAACTCCAATAAAATGAGGGAATAAACTCGTTGTAATAACAACATTGATTCTCATATAAATAAAACTGAGATAGAAACATATTTAAAGTAGTTAAGTACATCAGATAATTAAAGAACTAACTAGTTTAACATCCAATTTCTAGGATAGGAAACTATATCTATTAAAATTCTTAAATATATATTCGAGATGCACTATTATCTAAAAACCCATCTTTCATCTATCAGACACAGAGGACAAGACACAAATTAGTGGGTTGCATTTTGACAGTGGGATGCTCCATGTATCAGGTGCTAATGCGCAACAATTACTTAGAGTTGAATACATTACAATAGATACCTAGATATATAATTTAGTGCGAAGAGCATGTTACTACAAAACCTTGATCAGGTATGCTCAACATTAAAAAATGGGAAAGCCAAATAATGTAAAAGTCTTTCGGAACAAGAAATCTAAACGGCCTGAAAAGGATACCGAAATCGACTAAAGTTCCTGATGCGTTAATTATAGGACAATACTAAAATAATAATAAACATGTAGTCAGTGCTATATATATAGAATCCAGACACACGTACGTTGATATGCATAAATCCCATATAATACCATGTAAGATGTCCTTTTAATGGTACATTGTGTCATGCAAAACATTATTGCTACTATCAGGTACATAGCCAGGTAATTAGTAATAATGTACATGCACAACTAATTGGAGCAGGGATCTGAAGGAGTTTACAGAGCGTTTCGGTCGAGTTTGTGTCTTTACTAAACTAAACTTTTGATCTTGAAGAGTGTAATTTGTATTTATTTATTTCACCACTTTCACTGGCTGTCTTTACACGTACGGATAGGGACCGCCTTCTAGAGTGATTGACAGAAAAACTGTGAGGGGTATAATTTTACTCACGTGGTAAAACACTTGTATGACCGCATCACTTCACTAAGAGAGAAGGCTTGGGCCCCCAAAAAACTAGTTTTTCTTCACCAATTTCTACTGAAGTGACTCTACATATCCAGGAAAGTGAGCGGTCATGTCGATGTGTGTTATCTGTATAAAATGTTCGTCTGTTTCAACGATTTTTCGATTCGATTTCAGTAATATTACGATAGTGTGGTATATTACTTTTTCATTGTATCATACTTTATATAATTGCTAATTTGCACATTTTATTTTGCATATTTTCTCTTAATTGCTGGATTATTTAATGTTTTATGTTATTCACATTTTTCAACTTTTAATTGCTATAATTTACATGTGTCATCATCATATTTTCCACCTATGGGGAGGACTGTGGTATGACATAATTAACTAAATGTTGAACAGAAACTTCCTGAAATATGTTTCAAGTTAAGATAAAATTACGTTATTCTAATTAGAATCTGAGATGTTATGATTGTGGCAATAAAAAGCTGTCCTCTATCACTAACAAGACTGTTACCGGACTTGAATATATGACGGGTGCCTTATAAGAAACAGGAACTGCTTACCATTCGCGTTCACCCCTGGTTGTTTTTTGTTTTTTTGTTTTTTTTTTGGGTTATTTTTTTTTATGTGGTCCGCTTTGCTCATCTTTTTAGTTTCCAGTGTTGTGTATTTTTTTATTTTTTATTTTTTTGCTTGTTTGTCTTCGTTCTTCCGTGTCTGGTTCTAATGTAGACTATGTCTCTGGATTGTCCATTCCTGATTGTGTCCCTTCGCTTTTCTCTAACGTGTATTTCCCGAATACATTTACAGTTCATGAAAATATAACGACACATAATTTTGTGACTTTAATCAGGCATTGATATATTCTGCTTGTTATGATTTCATTCGTTGTCAACCAGAGCTTGGCTTTGTTACACCAGTCCCTGAAACAAAATTCATATGCTAGCAAAAAATACATATTCGACAAGATGGTAAGATTATGGTGGATACATGATTACTTTTTCACGAACAGCCATTTCACATTTATATGTAAGGGAAATCTAGCTTCTTAAAAACATAAAATGTCTGACTTTACAAACATTTATAGTCATTAATCATTATTCGTCAATATTGAATAACGGGACACTCGAAAGAAGCATTTTTGGATACCAACAAATGTGCGACTATAATGGAACATAAAAACGAGAGCCTGGAGACATACAAAACATGTCACTTCTGCTAGAAACAGTAATGAAGTACGGAAGCTTGGAACGGAAGATTAATAGTTCTCTCAATATTTAAAAGCGGCCCGTACTGGACATAGCTGGCTTCATTTTCTGCATTCGTACTTGGGGGAAGGACGAGATGCGTAGCAAGAGTACCCGAAGAAAACCAACGTCCTGACGCAAGTCACTGACAAACTTTATCAAATAAAGTTCTATCGGGTACACCTCGCTATGAGCTGTCATTTAGATCAAGTTTATAAACAATTAATCAATTACCCAGATCGTAGCACTGTGGCATGTCGACGTATGACTTGATTGCTACAAAAGGGGAGAGGATGGTCAAGTTCGCAAAATTCGCCTTGGCAACGGACCACCAATGCCCAACTCAGGCAAACTATTGTTCATTCGTAACTTGATGATCAGTGCGGTGTCCACACAAGAGTCCATTATATACGTACCGTAAAAATGGCAATCAGTGTATGTGATTAATCTTTTAATTACAATCAGTGTATCAGATTATTAGAAATAAAATGAAAAGCAAAAGATACCACAATATCGGAACAATTCAAATATCTAATAACACAAATGTAGATAAAGATATTACAATATATACATATACATGACCGACTGACTTTTCCTGGTTGGAACAGATACCTCAATATAAAATGGCGGGGCATAGCTACTTTTATGGACAAAAACATTCCCTCTACATCATAAAAATAATAATTATCTACATTATGAATAGTAATATCTTAAGTTATTGTTAAACTAACCAGTAACTGTACATAGGCCACAGTATAATTTGCAGTTATCTTCCCTGAATAGTCTATACAATGGATTAGTACAGAGATCAGAATCGTACTCATCACAGTTGGTTAGTTTATTGAGACATGGCTCTGGTGATGCATGGGCTGAAAAAAGGATTTTAGAAATATTATTGGAAACAAAAATACTGACAAACATATCTTCGACACAACATTATTGGGGGAAAAATGCACGAGTGCTGATTCAGACAAAAATATCTTCGAAATGAAATTATTGGATTAAAATGCGCGAGTGCTGATTCAGACAAAAATATATTCGAAATGAAATTATTGGAATAAAATGCGTGAGTCCTGATTCAGACAGAAATATCTTCGAAACAAAAACAGCATAAACGTATCAAAGGGGATTACATGTATATCAATCTTATAATCAGTGTCACTGGTGGCAATTTATCTGTTCGAACGATATGTCATTTAAGAGACATCAAATACGATTTTATCATCTTTTGTAGCCAATATTATTATGTGTTACTAACGGATGAGGAAGAAATAATTGAGTTATTTAACTATCTTTATCGCTACTTATTCCCCACTTTATATTGTCAGTAGCGCAAGTAACTGTCAGGGAATATATACGTACCGTTCCGGAATATTTGTGTCACAAATGACCAAAGATATGTTCCGTTTGTAGTAATCGCAACCCGGCCCTTCATTGATGACGTATTGTATTACCGAGTTTGTAACAAGAGAAACACGATAGGTGCCACATGTGGAACTGAACATTTCTACTCTTTCGGAGCACCTGAGTCCGCGCTCATTTTTTACTTGTCTAAGTATGGTACGTGTTGCTCATGTTACATGTCTTCATGTTTTTAGTTCCGCGTTGTAATGTCAGATACGATTTCCTCATAAAACCGATATTCGATTGGTCAGGACTCTCATTTTTGTTCATGTTTTATTTTACGCATACTTGTGTCCAGTACGATTTCTAAATCAGCTGATATTCGTGTCGTTTTACAGTAAAGCGACGTGTGTCACATGTGAAGTAGTAACTGCTAATTCTTTCGGAGCAAATGAGTTCACTCCCGGTTTTTGGTTGTGCTCGTGATCTTAGATCTTTAGTTTTTGTATATTATTTTGTAGATTATTGTGTGTTCTTTTGTCTTTTTTTTTCGCTTGGCCATTGAATTGTCTGTCCTTCTTTGATGCACGGCTTCTGGTTGCCCTGTTTGTATATTCAAGCTTTTCTTTAAATTATTTTTTAATAAAACAGTCTTATTCTACACGTGAGAAAAGTTTGAAGATATCAAAGGGTCAATCAGAAGACATAGATGAAAGAAGGACATATAATTCAATGGCCATAACGAAAAAGGACATGATGACAACAAAGGTCTCAGGTGTTCCGGAAGTAATATGAAAACCTGACCTCTGAACTGTATCACTTCTATCTTACAAGCATTTGTAATACTACAATAGATAACTTATTTTCGTCATCTATGCATACGTCTGTAATGGTAATAAAACAGTAAAAACCTATAAAGGATAATACTGAATATAGTAATATATGGTAGTAGCGTATTTGAATAGTGTGAAGTCATTTGTATTCGTGAATACCAATTTTCGTGGTAAGAGGAAAAATTGTATTTTAATGAAAGTGTAAATTCGTGGATCCCATGCTGTAGTTTGTACTAACATATATGGTGACAAATTGTTGTTGAATCTTTAATTTCGCGGTCTGATACTATCCACCAGATCCACGGAAATTGGTATACCACGAGTAATATTGAATTCAATGTGATCGCATATTGTCTTGTTAGAAGCCATAAAAGTACTCACGATCATGACAAAATGAACAGTATACTTTACACCTGACTTGTGCCCATGGTCTGTATACACTGCCAGGAGTACATATTTTCTCCCTAGGGTATACTCGACAGTTCACTAAATCTTTGCATTCTAAAAAAGTCATAAATAATTACTTCGCTCACGAGTGAGTTATTCCAATATTTACAAGTTTGATCGATTGATCGATCGATTGATCGATTGATGGATTGATGGATGGATGGATGGATGGATGGATGGATGGATGGATGGATGGATGGATGGATGGATGGATGG
>JYMV01019900.1_pt1 | contig 10181 bp, 11 predicted proteins | sample 338911 | NCBI WGS metagenome assembly JYMV01 (sample SAMN03354496, study PRJNA234377) | hydrothermal vent metagenome | biome: Deep sea; feature: Hydrothermal plumes at the Eastern Lau Spreading Center, Western Pacific Ocean; material: Seawater | place: Tonga | collected 2009 | depth 2000 m m
CCATCTGCTTTATATTGTGGTCGTGGTGTCACAGCGTAGTCCACGGAAGAGTCCATGTTAAACCACCAAAATAAGTTAGCAACCGTTGCCGATGGATACGTTTCACGGAGTGCTTCCCAAACTTGTTCTCCTTGAACAAGACTGTTTGCTTGTCGCCAAAAGAACGTTTCATGGGTTGATCGTTCGTGCCATCCATTTGCAACAATACCGTGGTCGATGGGTTGTAACCCAGTGAGTATTGTCGATTGCACAGTACTTGTCACGGCTGGAAGGGGTGGCTCGAGTGTCGAGACGCTTGTTTTATGTGCCAATGAAGAAATGCAAGGAGTATGAGGTCCGAGATGTGATTCGGTTAAACCAACTACATTTAAAATTGCAATTCGTCGCATTTAGGTACCAAGTATTTTACGGTGCGCAGCGACAGTGAACACAAAACAAATTGCGGAAATTATCATGATAAAATATTCTCCAATTGCAGCAATTAAAATGCAATCAAGTAATGCAAAACCAGAAATCAACTTATGCATTCCCGAAATTGGCTTATTGTCTGGAGCGAGAAAATTCCGCCAAGCAAACAATATCCAAATGAAAAAAGCAATAAATGCAAACCAGGCAATTGGAGAGTCAAGCCCATACAAAACAATCGGCAACACTGCTGGGAGCAATGTCACCCAAATAATCCACGAATAACGAGTTTGTTTTTCATGTTCAAACGTTCCGACAAACGTTAGTACCGCGGTATAGATGGCAATGATTCCACAGTAAATCAGAATTATTGGTCCTTGGTTATGTACAGAAAACGCAGAGACGGCAACAACGTATACAAGACCACGGCAAATTGCCATCAAGGGAATCGCAGCAACAGGGCAGTGGTGTAAGAACGTATACAAAAGGATGTAGAATGCAAGAGCGAGGGTGGAAATACCTGTTGCAACACCAATTTTAAACGCGAGAAGAGTTGCGATTGCAATCATGACAAATCCCGTAATCCACGCTTGTTTAGCAGTAATAACACCTTGGGGTATGGGTCTTTCGGGTCGAATTTTTTGATCTCGTTTGGCATCGAATGCATCGTTGAGCACCATTCCAGCGAAATATAAGAGCAAGAGAACAACGATGATGAACAATAATGGTTTAGTGAGTTGCAATGGCGGAGAGTTCAAATGAGTTGACCATTGCTCACGGTGCGCTATAATCGCAAGGGCTACGCCGACCATGATGTTACTAACAATCGTTGGCGAATTACTGATTCGCAGCATATTCATCCACGCTTTGGGTTCACTCATGTATAAATTTGGCTTGCGGCCCATGACAGTTCCTTTGAAATAGAATCAACGAGTTCTCCAATCCGTAATTCTTTTGGCACGACGTCCCAAGTATACGTTTCAACTTCCCAGTTTGTGACACCCTCCTCAACAAGTACTGGAATCGCGTGCAATAAATCAGATTGAGTTGTGCCTAATGAACCAATTGTTTGCAGGTGAATTGGAACATGGAAGTGAATTCGCCACAAACCAGATGGTTGGGCTAGCGAGACTTCGGAAAGATTTTCATAAAACAAAAGACAACCCCCATCATCAACGGTTGTTTGATGGAGATATCTTGGTTCAGCAATTGATTGAAGGTCTTTGCTAGTTGCTGTGTTGTCAGCGGTATTGAAATCAACCTCAATTGCTGATGAAAGTTGTACTTTGCCAATGTAAAGCCCCGCTTCTTTGTAATGAGAAATCGCTTCCTCAGCACTCTCGTGCATCACCGCCCCGTGGCACGTGTCATGGCAAACCCGCAAGTACCTTCTTGCTTTTTCATCATCGCCAAAATAGGTGTTTACAAACATAGATAATTCTTCAGCGCGTTGCAAACGACAACCGGGCTCAGTTTCTATATCGAGATGTATACAGACTCCAGTACGTTCTTCAAGATCAGCGAGTTGGTTGATACCATTCTGCAACATCGTTGCTGCATCTTTATTTTGAAAGGTATCGGAAGCCCAGCCAAGAGGTAATGTTGATATTCCTGCTTCTTTACAATGAACAATCTCAGCCAAAATAGTTGCAAGTCGCACGGTGTATTCAAGCCTGTCTGGATTTGACCAATTCGGTTCGTACACTTTGTGTTTCACAATTTCAGTATGAAAATCAGAGTATGGAAACCCATTCATCGTAAAAACATTCACCTTGCATGCATCAAGTGTTTCACGCAATTGTGGAATGTCCACCTCAAGAGAAGCCTGATTGGATAACCAGAGTCCGGTTCCAATATCGAATGTACTTTGTTGACAAATAGGTTTGCATATCGTGCGAATGTTTTCAAGAACATCATGAAACGTAGTACCCCGATGTACATTGGTGCAATACCCAAGCATCAATTACTCGATAGAAAACTTACCACTTTGTGATAAGAACGCCTGCGGATTCCGAAAAGAAATAGTATCGATGAGGGTGGGTGAATGCCCGCGACTTGCCAGTTCTACCCTGCACTTTGGTACAGCGAGGGGATCACTTGGTCCCCAATCTCCAGCAGAGTTAATCCACAACCTTTCTGTGCCGTGCATTTCGATGATGTCGGCAGCGCGCTGTGGTGTGCATTTGGTATCAGGATATAACGTCATGCCTGCCCAGAATCCACGATCAAGGACATCGCCAATGGTGTGCTCTTCAACATGATCAATGAGAACCCGATCGTGTTGAAGATTGGTATTCTCGATTGCATCCATAATGAGTTGGGTGCCTTTCAATTTGTCTTCAAGATGTGGTGTGTGGACGAGTACCAATTGATTCAATTTTTCTGCGAGTGCGAGTTGTTCTTCAAGAATAATCAATTCATTTTTACTGTTTTTATTTAATCCAATTTCGCCGATACCAAGCACGTTGTCGCACTCTAAAAAATCAGGGATTAAACTGATGACTTCCCTTGCGAAGCCAATGTCTTCAGCCTCCTTCGGATTGATGCATATCCAGCAGTGGTGATGGATGCCATACTGCGCAGCACGCTTTGGCTCGGTATCTGTGAGTTGCCTGAAATAATCAAAAAAGCCCTGAGGGCTACTTCGGTCATATCCAGCCCAAAATGCAGGCTCTGTAATGGCAACACAACCCGCTTGCGCCATTCGTTGGTAATCATCGGTTGTCCGAGACACCATATGGATGTGAGGGTCAATATAGGCCATCAGGATGTTGGTGGTACGGCACCGCTTGCTCCCTTGGTTCCTGCACTCTCAATTGGTTCTATTGTTTGATCACTGAGGAGCAGAAGAATCCGTTCGGCTCGCCCCTCGCTACTTGTTTGTAATTCTTCAATACATCGCTGGAGAGCTTTAACACGAAAGTCGGTTTCTTCTTCGTTGCATCTGTCAACCCGATCTAAAAACGCAGCAATGTCGAGTACTTTTGCACGATGTTCCAGAAAATATTGATCGACGATTTCTTTTTGATTCATGGAATTGTGTGGCATAACACCGTTAATTCTACATGAGTTCTTCGATGGCTTGTCGAACAATCGCATCATCAAGTTGATGAATATCGATTGGATTCTCAATACCCTGCAACATCAGCAAGGTAAGTTGTCCACCTAAATGTTGCCTGAACTCTTCAATACCGTCAAGTAAATCTGGGTTGTGTAATTCAGGGTGGTTTGTTGGAAACCCGAGATGTTGCAATAGGGATATGACACGATTGGCAATTGATGTATCAAGTAGACCAAGGTGAACACTACAACGTAAATCAATTGCCAAGCCAATTGCAACCGCATCGCCATGAGACAAAGAATAATTGGTCATTGGTTCTAATTTATGCGCAGCCCAATGTCCAAAATCTAGAGGTCGAGCATTGAGCCGTTCAAAGGGATCGCCACACTGGGTAATATGAAGCAAGTGCAATTCAGCGGATTTCTGAATGACTGACTTCATTGCCTCGATATCTCTATCAATTAAAGCGTCTTTATTTTTTTCAATTTCATGAAGCAACTCACCGTCTTTGATGAGCGCGACTTTGATTGCTTCACTTAGTCCCGATCGCCAATGTCTCTCATCGAGTGAATGGAGCAAACTAATATCGTTTATGACTGCAAATGGCGGATTAAAAACACCTAAGAAATTCTTTTTTCCGAAATAGTTGACACTATTTTTTACGCCAACCCCAGAATCTCCTTGGGATAATGTCGTTGATGGCATTCGAATAAGCGGAATACCTCTATGTGCGATTGATGTGACATAGCCAACAGCGTCCAGTACCGCACCTCCACCAACAACAAGAACACAAGATTTTCGACAGAGATTATGATTGTTGATTTCATGAAGAACACGATTTGCTATTTCGGGGTCGTTCTTTGCAGATTCCCCACCCTCAATGAGAATGGGGTCATCGCAAAGGCTCTCTGTTCGTTTGCACCACGTTGCCAAAGAGGATTGAAATGATTCATTCGTAGAAAAAAGTCCATTGTCAATAATCACGAGAGTCTTTGCTGGGGTTAACTCTTGAATCAATGTATCCAACGCGCCATTCTCTTCTAATGCATCATCAGTGAACCGAAGTCGGTGGACCCAATCAACCGAAAAGGGAGCGTCAATAGAGTTAGAAGTTTTTTTCACTCTGACCCCGAACCTTGAGAGAGTTCAATTTCAGGAGACCATTCGAGCCAATCTTCATCGACATCATCTTCGAGTGTAAACGCATAGTTTTCAGGAGCGATATCTCCAATTTGGTTTGGTGTTGCAAAAGATATGCCACCTTTAATCCATGATGTGATTGGTCCTGCCCTGAGATCAATTCCTAATAAATTTGCATCTATGTGAATTCCACTCACATTCCAGAATTTTGTGTTGGTCCGAACGAGCGGTGTATATCGATTTAGTATGCTGCATTGGAGACGAACAGTGGACGCATTGTTTGCTAAATCGATTGATGTAATTTCTCCTACCTCTATACCTCTATAAAAGAGGGGTGCTCCAATGGAAATATTGTCAGCAGATGCTGTGACCAAAGTAAAACGCTTTCCATTTAATGATGCTGCATTTGCTGAACCCCTGAACTTGTACGTTTCTTCGCCATCTCCCGGTAAGACCTTGATATACCGCGGTCCAACAATCGTATCGAGCCCCTGTATACCCTGAAGAGAAATAGAGGGGCGAACGACCCACCATTTCGTATGTTCTTTTGCAAGGATTGTTGCGGATTTTTCGAGCCTTGCTCGAACAACAACCTGAGTAGCATTGGTGTTCAGTGTTATTTCTTCAATTCGTCCCACAACAGTACCTCTGTAAATAATGGGTGACTCTGTTGTAATACCGTTTGCATCGTCAAATGTAATTGTTATTTGTGGACCTTGATTCAGTTTCCATTGCACAAACAAGCCCAGGGTAATGATGATTGCAATCAAGGGAACTATCCAAGTGAGAGAGATTGTTTTTTTCGTCGTACGTACTATGTCAGCGGTTTGCATTTTATTGTTCATCATGTCTACTCGGTTCGCCATAATAATCGGGGGTCAAAATTCGCTGAAGCAATCATGGTCAACACAACTACTCCAGCAAACGCGACTAATCCAAGTTCGGGCTTCACGGATGCAAAAGAACCAAGTTTCACAATCGCAACAAGAATCGCGACAAGAAACACGTCAAGCATGGACCATCGACCAATGATTTCAATGAAACGAAGCAATTTTGAGTTTTGTATCGACGAATGCATTTGCCAAGAAACACATAGATAGAACAAACCAACAATTTTTACAAGTGGAATGATAATTGAACAGAGCAAGACAAGTACGGCAATTCCGGGGGTTCCACTTTTCCATAAATCAACAACACCTTGCCAAATTGTGCTTTCATTTTGAAAACCCAAGCGACCCATCGAGAGAATTGGAAGAGTATTTGCTGGAATAAAAAGAATCAATGCTGCTAATGACAAAGCCATTGTCCGCTGAGTTCCTCTTGGTGAGTGTTGAAGTAAATTGGCTTGGCAACGAACACAATTGGCTTGGCAACCTAAAGGTACAGGTGGAACACATTGTGTTTGACCACAATACCGACACGCAAGACTTTGTATGTCTGGTGATTGATCGTTAGTTTGAGACAATTCTGCAACCATCCAGTGAGAATGAGTTGGCCGAGAACAAGCCCGAAGCATAACATTGCCCCTGAACTGTAATGGTTGCACCATTATGTACAACGCGACCATCTCCAAGTTTTCCTGAAATGGAATCGTTAAACACACAAACAACTTCAGAATCGCCATCACGAATGGTGACTGTGTACAAGTCATCTTCTGTTAAAGCAAAGGAAATAACTTCGCCACTAAGTTCGACGACTGCTCCAGAGAAGGAAGAGGAACCACTGTTCTCATCAAAAGACGATGCGAGTGTCTTCATGTCAGGATGTTCAACATGTGACGGATGCACTTGGTTGACAATTTTTGTTGCGGTTTGGTTCTGGTTTGTACTTCCGGTTGAACTACATCCGGTAATGAGTATGGCTGAAAGTAAGATGGTGATGGATTGAATTTGCATAACGTGATTCTCCTGCATTGAGGATGATATCAATGCCACAGGAATCCACCAATTCGAACGACACGCCTCTTTGGAGTATTCCTTACAAACCGAATAGAGAGGGTTAAAGCGTACTCCTCACTGAAGTATGGGTCAGAACCCTGTCGATTGGTATTTGTGTCGCTCATTGTGGGTGTTCTGGCAACAGAAAACAAGGGATGTGTCCGTTGATTATGCTTCTCTGAACCCATTTGATACCCCCACTCATAATAAAAATTAGAAATAAAAAGCGGATTATTAGCCTAAAAAGGCCAGTATTGGTTTTTTTAAAAAATATCGGTTCACAATCGCTCACCCAACTACTACGAGGTGCACCTGTTGAGATGTTCTCAACCATGAAATTCACCCCTCACCCTGGAGTTCAAAATGACAACCCTGCCTTTGATGATGGCCATGATCGCCACATCCCTCACCGTTTCCCTCGCTTCCGCCGCCCCAATCGCTGACTTTAATAATGACGGTAACGTCGATGCGACGGACCTCGTCGCTCTTGTAGGCAACCTCAATGCATCATGCGAAGACGGATGCCTAACTGATCTCAATGAAGATGGTTATACAGATATCGCAGACCTTATGGAACTCATGAGCCAGTGGGGTCCAGTTCCTAATTGGTCACCCGAAGAAACTGTAGAGGAAGAGATGACACAAAACCCTACTCCAACCCGCGATGAGAATCGTGATATGAGTTGGCAAGGTCAAGCACCAGTCCTTCTAGATGCAATTTACTACGATCAACTTACCGAGCACCTCAACCGTGGCGGATATGATCGTTGGCACACAGCAATCGAATACAACCAAGGTGAATTCACCAAGGCATGGGCTACAGAGAACAATGTTGATGTCCTTCCTATGGTGTACGGCGCATTCGATTGGGACGAAGATGGCGAGTTTTCTGATGAAGATAAAGCTAACTTTGCAGCATGGATGGAAGTCTCAGTTCCTGCTGATTATGACGGTCCTATCTGTCTTGACCTTGAAGGTGAATGGTGGCCGATGCTCGATTCACAAAGTCAACCAGTTGTCGATGTTGCTCTTAACTTCTACTTAGAAGGTCTTGAATACGCACAATCATTACGTCCAAATGCGAAGATCGGTTTTTGGGGACTTCCAAAGAAATCGCATACAAATCCAGAAATACCTACAGCCTCCATACAACGTTTATTGAATGCTTGCACAGCAATCTTCCCAGAGGTGTATGAGAATAACCCAGGCTCAGATGACTCAGCAAGAATCCAACTTCACATCGAACGAGCAATCGCGATGGTAGAAGGCGAAGTTCCAGTGTACGCTCAAACTTTCCCACGCTACAAAGTTGGCTCAAATGGTTACCGAAACTACCACACTGTTTCAGAATTTGTCCGCGATCAAGTTCAATCCTCATTGGACGCAGTTTGGACAGACAGCGAAGGCACAGAGCACCGTGTATCTGGTGTATCAATGTGGGATGCATACGTATACGCAAAGTACTACACTGAAAACTGGTCCGAGTTAAGCATGGAAGAACGCAAAGCAATGTGGGATGAAATCGATCACACTGACCTTGAATTCCTAACTGAAATGAAAGTACTTGTAGATGTTGCTGTTGAAGCTGCTACCCAACGATTAGCAGATGCTCAAGAAGCAAGTACGCAATCAGATACATCAGTATCCGATGTAACATTCACAGCTGCACAGCCGACTACTTCACAACAATCAGGTCCTGTTCGTCAACTTGGTACTACTCAATCACCAGTACAAGTTGCTGCAGCATCCTACCGAAGTTCTTCAAAATCATACCGATCATCTCGTCGCTCATGGACACAAGCTCGCCGAACATTCTCCGCTGCACAGCGAAAGTACAGCAAGGGTTCACGCCAATACAAACGAGCACATGAATCATATCTTCAAGCACGAAGCGAAATGCAATCGGCATCTGAGGAGTATCGTGAAGATTCCGACTCAACTCGAAGTGCTCGAGCAACGTTGAATCAAGCAAAAGATCAATGGAAAACAGCGAACGCAGATGAACAAGAAACTGATTCCACCGAAAATACATTGGTCGCATCAAAATAAATCTCACTCCCTTGGCAGGGTAGTTTGCGGGGTCGGCACAATGCCGACCTCGCTTTTTTTTATCCGATCTCCCTCTCCATTGTCCCCTTATTCAGCTCGGAGACGATGAATGGCTGTTTCTTCGTCACTTGCTGGTGAACACTCAAGCCCAATCGGACCGGTGTACCCGAGCGATTTAAGTTCTGCGTAAACGCGTGGGTAATAAATTTCTCCTGTACCGGGCTCATGGCGTCCTGGGTGATCCGCAACTTGGATGTACCCCACCTGATCGAAGCCATCACGCAATCGACCACATAAATCACCCTCACTGATTTGCATATGATACAAATCCCAATTGATTTTAATCATGGGCGAATCAACTTCTCTACAAATACGGACCGCATCTACACTGCCATAAAGACAATGCCCTTTGTGGTCAACTCGGATGTTCATTGGTTCGATGATGAGCATCACACCAGCCTCTTCAACAATCGGTTTGACGAGTTTAAGAGCAGTGATAATGTTCTGATGCATTTCATCTTGCGTCATACCCGGTTGATCGTTACCACCGACTACCGTCATACGTTTACAGTTGAGTTGCTTAGCAATTTCACAACTCTTTTTAATTTCCTCAACGAAGCGCCCATGATTTTCGGGGTTGTTCATCCCCGGCACAAATCCCCACGCAGTGAACTGCGCAACTTCGATGCCACGTTCACCGCAGACTTTTGCAATTGCTTCGATATTTTTCCCATGCCATGGCCAAAATTCTATGTATTTGAATCCAGCATCTGCTGCAGCGTGGACACGATCAATAAAGGGGAGATGACGCCACCACATTTCAACATTCGCTGCATATTTTTCAGGGAATTGTTGAGGCTGTGAGTCTGTAGTTTGAGTTGCGAACAATGAAACGAATGCGAATAGAGCAAGATTGGGTACGAACATCCCCTAAGTGTACACGAGGATCAGCACGGCCCCCATGCATTCACAATCGCCAAAATATCTGATACATCAACAATACCCGAACCGTCTACATCGCCTTCTCCACTTGAGCCCCAATTACCAACAGCAGCAAGAAGGTCAGTGACAGTGACAACTTCGTCACCGTTTACGTCAGCAGGGCAAGCGATATCAAGTGGGGTGATATCCATATACCCATCCATATAGATTCGATCAATATCAACATATTGCCACCCAAATGGCCAGCCAGTATCAACGTACACATCTCCTAGAGTCACATTGGTAATATCGTATTGACCGAAACCCTTGCCATTAATGTGCATAAAAAAATGAGCCGCAACATCAACATCCCCATCACTATCTGCATCTGCTTGTAGCGGCTCGTCCATAAGAACGATTGGTACAGGACCATTTTCAATTCCAGTGCCGAAGCGTAGATCAGGATCAATATCATTGGTGACATCGTTTGGTCCGATGACTGCGCCTAAGAAAATTATATCAACAGCAACATAGGTAATTTCGAAGGTATATTCGTATTGATATGCATTTGGATCTACACCGGTTGGGCTTACCCAATGGACATCTTCTCCACCGGTTGAAAATGGTCCTGTACCAATCGTTCTTATGGACGAGCCGCTACAAGCAGA
>JYMV01044575.1_pt1 | contig 10181 bp, 7 predicted proteins | sample 338911 | NCBI WGS metagenome assembly JYMV01 (sample SAMN03354496, study PRJNA234377) | hydrothermal vent metagenome | biome: Deep sea; feature: Hydrothermal plumes at the Eastern Lau Spreading Center, Western Pacific Ocean; material: Seawater | place: Tonga | collected 2009 | depth 2000 m m
TCTTCTTTCAATAATTTATTTTTTATAACATTCCAATAATTTGTCATAGTTCATCAAAATTCAATTAATTTTTTTCACGAACTACACTTACAAGACTATACAACAAAACACTTGTAATTAGTAATACAACTGCAATTAAAACTGTACCTGCCGCAATGATTGTTAAATTTGTATTCAATCTTCCAATTTCAGCATAATATTCTACAGCCAAATATGTAAATGATATACCAATTATGAAAAGTATCATTGAAGGTATTCCATAGAATTTTAATGGATGTTCAATTGATGTATATTTTATTGTGCTGAGAATTACAGATGAGCCATGAGAAACTGGATTATGTGTAGATGTATCACCGGAGTATAAAATTTTTATTGGCACTTCTGTAATTCTAAAATTTTTATTACTTGCTTTAATCAAAATCTCTGTTGATATTCCCATTCCTAATTCAGATGGATTTAATTCATTTAGTACTTTTTTTGAATAAGCTCTAAACCCACTTTGTGAGTCAGTTAACTGTTTTTTTATACTGGCATTTGTAATTTTTGTTATCACTTTAATTCCAACTTTTCTATATCGTGGAACTTCTTTTTCACTTTCATCTAAAAATCTTGAACCAATCACTAAATCTACTTCTTGATCGATAATTGGTTTCGTTACCTTTTCAATATCTTCAATTCTATGTTGACCATCAGCATCAAATGTAACTAAAATATCTCCATCCAACTCTTTCGCTTTTAGAAAAATACTTCGTATAGCTGCCCCATACCCCAAATTTTTTTCATGATTTATGACAAATGCCCCCATTTTTTCAGCAATATCCGAAGTTAAATCCGATGAACCATCATTGCATACAATTATTGTATCTGTAACATCTGCCAATTTAGTAATTATTGCAGCAATATTCTTTTCCTCATTAAATGCTGGAATTCCCACAATTATCTTCAATTTTTAACCTTTTGACTGATTTTAGGATTTTAGACTATAAAATATACTACTCAATGTTTTTCCATCATTCCCAAACTTTCAATCCAGACTTGATTGATTTGAATAGAAAATATAATTAAATAACTTATTGAAGATTCTACGTGATAATTGACGAAATTAAAGAAATTTTAGAAAAGAATGGATTTGATACTAATCCTGAAACAATTTCACGAGTAGAAATTATGTTGGAATCTATACGTGATGACAATCAATTACACAAACTTGATTATATCATTGATTGGTTTGAGAAAAAAAGAGAGCAATCAGATATGGTTGTTGAACAAGTTGGAATAAATGATCTAGATAAATGGAATGTTGACAAAGAATCTGGAAACATATCTCATGATTCAAAAGGATTTTTTGAAATAATTGGTATTAAAGTAACAAACACTTTTGATCGTGAAGTTGGGAAGCAAGGATGGATGCAACCAATAATTGGAAAAAACCCTGGTGGAATTCTTGGATTACTAATGAAAAAAATTAATGGTGTGTCTCATTATCTAGTTCAAGCAAAAGCTGAACCTGGAAATATTGGAAAATTACAATTATCACCTACACTTCAAGCAACTACTAGTAATCTTTTGAAAGCCCATGGAGGAATAAGGCCTTTGTTTGCAGAATATTTTGATGAACCAAAAAATGCAAAAATTATTTATGGAAAATGGCAATCAGAAGACGGTGGAAGATTTCATTTAAAGTCAAACTTCAATATGATTGTAGAAGTAGATGAGAATGAACAATTACAAATTCCTGATTCATACATTTGGGTAACATTGTTTCAAATAAAGCAGCTATTGAAAATTGAAAATTTTGTCAGTATAAAATTTGGAATTATTGGTTGTTCAAGAATTGCTAAAAGATCAGTAATTCCTGCCATATTAAAATCAGAATTTGCAGAACTTGAAATAATTGGAAGCAGAACACTAGAAAAAGCTAATGAATTTTCTAATGAGTTCAATTGCAAAAAATTTGGTACTTATGACGATGTAATATCAGATGATTCAGTTGATGCAGTTTACATTTCAACTCCCATTGGAACTCATAAAGAATGGGTTATGAAAGCAGCTTCTGCAGGAAAGCATATTTACTGTGAAAAATCTTTTTTTCCTCAAGACATTACACAAGAAACTGCAAAAGAAGTGATTGAGCATGCAAAACAGAATAACGTTAGAATGATGGAAGGTTTTATGTTCAGATTTCATCCTCAACATCAAAAGGTCAAAGAGTTAATAGATGATAAAAAAATTGGGGATCTTTTCTCATTCAACGGAAGTTTTGGATTTCCGGCTTTTCCAGAGGGTGATATTAGATATAACAAAGAATTGGGCGGCGGATTTTTGAATGATTCTGGGTGTTATCCAGTTTACGCAAGCAGAATGATCTTTAATGAAGAACCACTTGCTGTTTTTCACACAAACGTTCTAGATCCAAAGACTGGTGTTGATGTAAAAGGAACGTCTCTTCTCATATATGAGAATGAGAAAACTGCAACCATTACCTATGGCAATGGAAATTATTATCAAGCAAAGTACGAAATATGGGGTTCTGACGGAATTATATCGTTAGATAGAGCTTATTCTGTACCACCTGATTTTACAACTAAAGTGAATCTACAATATAATATAGAAAACAATTGGGACGGTCGAAGAAACAAAATATTTGAAATCAATCCCACGGATCATTTTCTAGAAATGATTGATACTTTTTGTATGGAAATCAATGGAGAAAAGAAAGCTCCATTCAACTTTGAACAAGAATTATTAAATCAATCAAAAATCATGTCAGCACATTATCGTTCTTGTTCATCTAAAAAGATGGTTTGGCTTGATGAAGTATCTTAATAGTGTATTAAGATGATTTGATAACCTTGATTACGCTATCTTGATGTTTTTTTGAAATAGTTGGAAATAACGGCAGTGCCAAAATTTCATTGTAAATTTTTGATGTGTTAACAACATTAGATACTTTAGGCATCCAATAAACAGTCGTTCTAATTCCATTGTTTTTTAGTTTCTTAAATAATTGATTTCTTGATAATTTGAAAGGTTTGGTTACACGAATTGTGTATAGATGATACGAATGGCTTTTATCATTTACCATATCTGGCAAAATTATTCCGGGAATATTCTGTAAATTTTTATGATAATAGAGTGATGCATTCTTCCGTAGTTCATTAATTTTATTAATTCTATTTAATTGTGTAATTCCTAATGCAGCTCTAATCTCATCCATTCGGTAATTATAACCAGGTTCAACAATGTCAAATACCCAAGGATAACCACTCGAATAACGACTTTTGAGAGATTTTGTCATACCATGACTTCGTAACTGCCTAATTTTTTCTGCAATTTTTTTTGAGTTTGTAGTAACCATTCCACCTTCAGCAGTTGTAATATTTTTTGTTGGATAAAATGAAAAACAACCAGTCTTTCCCAAATTCCCAACATGCTTAGAATTATGAAAAGTTCCTACTGCATGAGCGCAATCCTCTATAACTTTAAGATCATTATCACGTGCAACATCTAAGATCTCTTCAATATTACAAACTTGCCCATAAATATGAACGGGAATTATTGCTTTAGTTTTTTTTGTAATATTTTTTTTAACATTTGAGATAGATAAAAAGAAATTTTCTTTGTTAATGTCAGTAACTATCGGTTTGGCATTACATGCTAAAACCGCATTCGCATCCGCTACAAATGTTAAATCTGGTATTATAACCTCATCATCTTTCTTAATTCCTAACGCTTTCAATGATAAATGCAATGCAGCGGTGCAATTTGTAACGGCAACTGCATATTTTGCCTTTGTGTATTTACAAAAATTAGTTTCAAATTTTTCTAATTGAGGACCAAGAGTTAGCATGCTCTGACCTAGTGTTTTCATTACAATTTTTTGATCATCATTTGAAATCCATGGTTCATAAGCCGGAAATTTTATTTTTGAATCTTTAAAAAAATCTTTTTTCATTTTCACTCACTCATTATTCAACTCATTTTGCATTTCTTCTAATATATCCTCGTATAATTTTAGAGAATTTTTAGCCATTGAAACACAATTACATTCTTCATTAACAAAATTGTAACCGGACAATCCTAGCTTTTCTCGTAATTCTGAATCATTTAATAATTTCACAATTGCATTTGATAATTCAAGTGAATTTTCAGGCTCGACTAGAATTCCATTTTTATTATTTTGAACGGTATATGGAATACCATGTGAATTTGTTGAAATTACTGGTTTCTTAAACGCAAAAGATTCTAGCGGGACTAGTGGTGATAACTCCCACTGTGACGGCAAAACTAAAAACTCACTTTCTCCATATGCAGATATTACATCATCTCTCGGTGGATTTTTTATAACTTTGATTTCCTCAGACAAATTTAGTTTTTTAATTAATTTTTCCATTTCAGCTTGATAACCAAAATCTACACCCATTATTACTAGATGTATGTCAGAATCTTTTAGTTCATTTTTCACAATACTGAACGCATTGATCAAAGTTTCAATTCCTTTGCTTTTTGAAAATCTACCTACAAAAAGAATGAAGTTAGAATTTATTTGATATTTTTCTTTAAAATTGTGTTTACTAACTAATTTTTTTAGATTGATACCATTACGAATAATTTCAATTCGTGATTTTTTGTTTAAACTTGAAAATATTTTTTGTTCGTATTCATTAGCTACGCTAATTACGGATGCATCATTGATTATTTTTCTTATAAAAAAATCTTGAATTTTATACAAAGTTTTTAAAAAAAATCCAGATTCAGTCAAAAATGGATGTGTCGTTAAACCACCTTGATCTGATACAACTAAAGGTATGTTTAGTTTTTTAGAAACTCTCCAAGCAATAATAGATTGAAAACTTCTCAATCCTATTGTATGTATTATATCGGGTTTGTCATTTTCAATTTCTTTTGACATGGATGTATTAACAAAAAATAATTTTAATGAAAACCATACGTGTGTTCTATTAATCAAAAATTTTTCAAATTTCTCAATTCTTGGTAGTTTTTTATTAAATTTGTTCGGACCATTACTAAAATCTAAATCAGTTGTGTATATTGTTACATTATGACCCATTTCAGAAATTTCTTGTGCAAGATCTACCGCTAAAAACACAATCCCACCAAATTGTGTTGCGGGTAATGATGCGGGGCATACTAAAGCAATTTTCATAAGCTTTTCGTTTTTGCAAGCTTTTTAGAGGCTTCTACTAAATTTATTTAAATTATTTATTAAAGCAAAATTCTTCATTTGTTTAATGAGAAATTTTTTTGTATTCGCATTGTTGGGTTTTGTGTTATTGTCATTTTATATGGTAAATGATGTAAACGCAGATTCAAAACAAAATCCAGTTGTTTTAGATTCTGAATTTCAAATTGAAGAATTTGTCTCTGGTTTGTCTGTTCCTGTAAATATGGAATTTATTGGAGATGATCTTTTGGTTTTAGAAAAAAATACCGGAACTGTCAGGCATATTAAAAATAATGCTTTGTTAGGTACGCCTGTTTTGGATGTAGAAGTTAGTAATTACGGTGAACAGGGATTGTTAGGAATTACTTCAATTGAAAATGATGTTTATTTATTTTTTACAGAGGCATATCATGATGGAGGTCGTGCTCTTGAAAATAGAGTTTACAAATATTCATGGAATGGAAATGAATTAGTAGAGCCCATTCTTTTAAAGAGAATTCCTGGTTTTGAAAGAGAGTATGTAGGTGGTGAGTTAGTTAGTGATCTGGATGGCAAAGTGTATGCCATTACCGGTGAGAATTATAAAATCGGTTTATTGCAAAACCATCTTGAAAATGAGAGTTATAGACATTTTAGTGCTGCGGCATCAAAGGACGAAAAAAATCGTCTCACTATTTTTGATAGTTTCGATTACTTACTTTCTTGCACCAAAATTTCCTTTCTACATTACACTACAAATCCATTTGGCTGGCAATCTGAACAACCAGATCTTTCTGGCAATCCACCGGAATTGAATTTATTTAATATTCTAGGAAATCTTGATTCATGCATAAGGCAGTTCACTTACGAGAATTTTTCTAATGGTCATTGGAAGGATACTAGTACAATTATTCAAATTGAACCTGAAGGTGATTATGCTGCAATTGGCATTCGTAATAGTTTTGGTCTTGCAGTTGATCCTCAGACAGGATATTTGTGGGATACTGAAAATGGACCTGATGTTTATGATGAAATAAATCTAGTTGAAAATAAATTCAACAGTGGCTGGGCTAAAATTCAAGGTCCTTCGAATGGAAGAACTCTTCCACAAGTTCCTGAATATGAAAATTATCGTTATAGTGAACCTGAATTTAGTTGGGAATTACCAGTAGGAGTAACTGCAATTGAATTTCCTAATTCAATTGACTTCAAAAAATACAAAGATTTTCTGTTCGTTGCAGATTCAAATAATGGAATAATTTACAAATTCAAACTTGATGACACAAGAACAAAATTCGTTTTTCAGTCACCACATTTACAAGATAACATTCTTAACATTTCACAAAATTCTGACGATGGTTCTTTAACTGAATCTAGGGACGAAATTGTATTTGCAAAAAATCTTGGGCTTATTAGTGATATGAAATTTGGACCTGATGGTGCATTATATGTAATTTCTCTTATGGAAGGTAAAATCTATAAAATTTCTAGTTAGATTCGTTCATACATTTGTTAATAATTTCTGAATAAAGTATATCATCAGCATCTACTTTTGAATTTTTCACTTTTTTAAGAAATGTCTTGAAAAGAATCTTATCTGTGTTAAAGAACGATTTACTTTCTTTCATTTTTGACAAAAGATGTTTTATTGCCTCCTTCTTACCACTATTTTTTAAATTTCCTGTAGAAAATTTTAGCAGATTAATTGCTCTGTACGTTGATACCAAACTATAATCTACGTCTATCCCAATTAATTTTGAAATAATTTTAATTGTTTCAGAATGTTCTTTGAATTCATCTTCAATTTTCATTTGACCATGAAATCGTCCTTGTGTTAAATCCCATGTAATTTGTGGGTTAGGATTGAACAATATTCTATCACGTTTGCATGCTTCCTTATATGTGAAAATTTCATCTGCATTAATTGGCATATCTGTGCGAAATTTATTTTGATCATTCTTTATGTCATCTAATCTATAGATGATTGATTGGATTGGACCAAATGGTAATAATCCTCTATTCAGACATTCTTTTGTAAAGCATTTTGATTTGCATTGAATAATTTCATTAGAAAAAGACTTTTTTACATATGAATCTTTAATTTCCTTTTTTAACAAAGATGAAAATCCAATAGAAATACTATCGTTTTTATCTAATATTTCTAGACATTCATGAATGTTATTATGTTGATTTATTTCATCATTTGAAAAAAGGAAGATCAGAAATTCTCCTTTTGCTTTTTCTATACAAACATTCCAATTTTGAATCCGACCAACGTTCTCTTTATTCTGTAGAAATGTCAAGTTTGAAAACTCATTTTTTAATTCATTTACAATATTAAGTGAATTATCAGTTGAACAATTATCTACTACTATTATCTCATACTCTTGAATTGGAATCGTAATATTTCGGCACGAGATGATCGCGCGTTTTAGATTTTTTCCACCATTATAATTTGGAATAGCAATTGTTAACCTAGTCATATATTTCACATATTACCAAAAATTTCATTCAATCTTTGAATACCAACACTGTAAAATGTTATTTGTCTCTCAAAATTATCCTTATGAAGTGGTAGCATGGAAATAAATAGCAATCCCTCAATCATTTTTATTTCATCTAGATCCCAATTTCTTTTGATGTTTTTATCAAGTTCATCACAAATAATTTGATAATTTTTTGATTCAAACACATTGAAATTTATTTCATTTTTTTCATTATATTTTACTGAATATAGACCGTTTGTGATTGTATCAAAACAACCAACAACAGAATGTCTTATTTTTGCCCCATCTCCCTCTGGGATCAATCAATTTGAATATTTTTTTTTCTGAATCATAAAGTATATTTGAAAAATAAAGATCACCGTGAATTAAACAATTGTCATCCTCATTGTACATCGTATTAATTTTTTTCCTAATCTCATCTTTAATTAATATCCAATTTTTTAACTTTTTTCCGTTAATAGAAATAAAATCTTGTTCAAAAATTTCTTTAAATATTTTATTATCTCTTATTAATTCATCAATTCTATCTATTGTCTTTTGAAAATATATTGAGTTGTATTCTTCTTTCGTTACGCTTTCACGGTATCCTCTGAATTTTTGAATAATATCAAATAAATCTTGAATAATTTCTTTCCAAAAATCAGATGGAAAATCACTATACAACCAAAGCTCAGATAATGTTGGATTTTTAATATACTCTAATTTTACGAATGGGTCATCTTCTATAGTTGAATCTACAATATTTGGAACCAATTTTGAAATTTCCTCAGGAATCTCTTTGTACCAACTGATCTCGTCGATCAATTTTTCTTTATTCTTGCTTGTTTTGATAACATTTTTTCCTAAATCATCAAACTGAAGAGAGTTGAAGTATCTTGTTTTAAGAATAAATTGTTTTGTAGAAAAATAATTTTCTAAATGACCGACATCATGCCATTTTTGTGCTAATTCTGTTTGAAATTCATTTTGATCTTTAATTTTTTTTATTATTGAACTAATTTCTAGTTTTTCATCATCTGCAAATTTGTCTAATACATTCTTTAGCAAATCTGTATCACTAAAAAAGTAGCATCCAACTAGCGCATGATATTTTTCATCTTTATGAAGTTCTTTTTTATCAAAAATCTCATCAATAATACTGTCTTTCTTTGTAATTACACACCAATTTCTTGTTTCGCCAAATTCTTGTGATGTTAGAACACAGTTTTTTACATTATCTGCTAACTCGGTTAAATTATTATCAATTAGTGTATCACCCAATATAATTAACAATTTTTTTTCAAAACAACACTTCATTGCTGTTTTTATAGAATTACCTGGCGGTTTCTCAAATTCTGTTGTAATGAACTCTAATTTACATCGGTTTTTGTATTGTTCAATGACTATTTTTTCTAGAATCTCTTTTTTGTATCCAACTGTAATAGAAATTTTTTTTATACCCTCATCAAGTAATTTATCAATTATTCTAAAAATTACTGGTTTTCCATTAATAGGTATTAGCCCAGATGGAATTTTTCCAAAAATTTTCTCTAATTCATTATCGATTTTACCTGCACTTAAAATAAGCACTCTAACATTTTCAGCATCCAAATGTTTCACTTCGTCTCAAATTTCTTTATGTCCTCAGGAGTGCCAAATGGAATAAATTCTTCCGCAATATCTATCTCAAATTTCTTTCCAGATTTGAGAAGAATATTATATATTTCAGAAACAAAGAATTCATCCTTTACCTTTATACCATTTTTTATCATTGTTTCAGCAGCTTCAACGAATTGTCTTACATTACTAAAAACATACAAACCTGTAGATGCTAAACTTGAAATTTTTTCTTTTTCTCTAACTCTTTTAACAAGTCCTTTCTCATTTATTTCCACAAAACTTAGATTTTCATCGTCTGATGTGAAACATCCTAACAATCCATCAATATTTTGATTTTTTAAAGTCAGAATTTTTGATTTAAGACGAGTTGAAATAAAGTGTGTATCTATATTGTATATTATTAATGGATTTTCAGAATATATCAACCGCTTTGCGTGTAATACTGTTTCCACTTGCCCTCTTGTAGTTTTTTCAAGATAGATTAATTCATAATTAATTTTAGGATATTTCTCTTTCATAATATTTTTTATAAATTTACTTACGCTGAATTCTTTTTCATGTTCCTCTAAACAAATAAAAATTATTTTTCTCGAAATTTCTACTGGTAAACTGTCTAATGACCATTCAAACAAAGTTTTATTCCGAACTTCAATCATAAATTTTGGTTTTGATATACCTACATCCTTGAATCTTTTTCCATGTCCTGCCATGGGTATTACTATGTAGGGTTGCAATGATTCAATTTTTTTATCTAGTTTATCCTTAGTTGAAAATTCAATTCCTAAATCATCAATGTATATGTCTGCATGTGGTTTTCCAAATATTAATTCATCATAAGGCACTTTCCATTTTTCTAACCAATCTTCCGTGATTTTTCCTATTTTTTCAATAACCTTTGATACGTCACCATT
>JYMV01048377.1_pt1 | contig 10181 bp, 11 predicted proteins | sample 338911 | NCBI WGS metagenome assembly JYMV01 (sample SAMN03354496, study PRJNA234377) | hydrothermal vent metagenome | biome: Deep sea; feature: Hydrothermal plumes at the Eastern Lau Spreading Center, Western Pacific Ocean; material: Seawater | place: Tonga | collected 2009 | depth 2000 m m
TGTTTGGGTTTAATCAAACTGACTTCAATTGTATTTGGCTGACTGTCTATTTTAATATCAACGAGCTCACCACGTTTTCCATACCAAGGTACAAACCCGCGATTAACCAAAATCGCTGTTTTTGCATTAAGCACAAATGGAGTTAAAACATAGTAGCCTGCATTGCCTTTAACAATCTGATTATCATAAATAAACTGCTTATTCGTATCAAAATAACCATTGAGCAACACGCGGTAGTGTTCTTTATCGAGAATTTCATTAGCTTCCACTAGCTGAGCGGGGTTTGATTGGGCCACAACGATGGCGCTTTCAATGGCACGTTTTTCATCTGCACGATCAAGTTGCCAAAACCCTAATGACAGCAAACCCCAAACCGTTAGAGAAATTAAAACCCCTGGCAAGATAAAACTGCGTTTGATCATTTTTGTACGGGTGTTTGTACCGAAGGCGCATCAATCATCATTACGTTCGGCTTAATCCAGCCCATGTAGCCAGCAAACAGCACTAGTAAAAATAAAAACACTGACAAAGAGACACGTGTCACTAATGACTTAAACATCTTATCAGACCTTTGACCATGCCAATTAAACCAAAACCTAGTGCCACCAATATGGCAATAATAATTAAAACAATAACAACTTCTGTCATAAACAACTCCTGTTTTCTTTACTTGTAATAAAAAGGCCCCAATAAAGGGGCCTTTTTATTGTTCTAGCTAGCTATTATAGCCAGTAAACAAAGACGAATAAACCTAACCAAACCACGTCTACAAAATGCCAATACCAAGCAACACCTTCAAAACCGAAGTGATTGTCTACGGTAAAGTGGCCTTTCTGAACACGATATAAAATAACCGTTAACATGATAACACCAACGGTTACATGGAAGCCGTGGAAGCCGGTCAACATGTAGAATGTAGAGCCGTAAATACCAGAAGTTAACTTCAAGCCATCATGGTAAGCGTGACCATATTCCATAATTTGGAAGCCTAAGAAAGCGACACCCAAAGCAATAGTAGCGACCAACCAACCAACAATTTGATCACGATGGCCTGAACGTAGTGCATGGTGAGCAAAAGTTAGTGTTACACCTGATGCTAGTAGCAAAGCAGTATTAAGTGCTGGCAAACCCCATGGATCAACTACCATTGCTGGCGTTGCTGTTTCAATACCTGTTGCAGGAACGGCAGGGAAGCTCATCACTGTGCCTGATTGTAATTCCGTACCTGGCGATATGAATGCCATCTGATGCCAAGAAGCACTAAATGCGTTCCATAAGTCTGGCGTAAAGATATTGTTACCTTCACCGCCTAACCATGGCACAGACAGCTGTCTTGCATAGAATAGTGCGCCAAAGAAGGCTGCGAAGAACATCACTTCAGAGAAGATGAACCAGCTCATTCCCCAACGGAATGAACGATAGATGCCATTAGTACTTTCATTCACAACCTGGCCAAACCAACCAAACATCATAAACACCATAATTGCAAAACCAAGCGCCATCACTGAGCCGCCCCATTCTGCACCGTGCATTTGATTTGCAAAACCAACAAATAATGTTGATACACCGATTGAGCCAATAATTGGCCAGTAAGTACCGCTTGGTACGTAATATTCTTGTTCGCTCATAGTTCCTTCCTCTTTTTAGCTTTCAAGTTTAAAAAAATTATAAGACAAGCTAATATCCTTTATTCGCTCATCCATTTCCGGCTCCACCACAAATCTTAAAGTCATCTCAACCTCCTCATGTGGTTTGAATACCTGTCTATTAAAACAGAAACATTCTAACTTTTTAAAATAAAGTGCCGCATCTGTCGGTGCAACACTAGGAATTGCTTGGCCAACCACTGTTTCATCGGTATTGTTCTTGGCAATATAACTGGCAGTATAAAACTTACCAGGTATGATTTCCATTGATTTTACCTTTGGTCCAAACTGTACTGGAAACCCGCCCATGGTCATAGCAAAAAAACTCACTTCGACCTTGCGGTTCTCATCTACCGTATATTGTTGTTCAGTATCTACTCTGCCAGTTGTGCCATTGAAGCCTGTGATTTCACAAAAGACATCATAAATAGGCACCATTGCATAAGCAAAGAAAAACATCAATATCGGCGCTGAGACTAACTTTATCCAGAACCCTCTTGTTATTTTATTATTTTGTTTCATAATCAGCCACCATAAAGCACGATGGTCGCTGTAAACACTCCTATTGCTATGGCGCCTACAATTACCGCGGTAATAATAACGCCTCTTCTTCTATCATCCATTAAGAGTTTTGAGACTCTTGCTCAATTAACTCTCTTGATGGTGCTTTGTTAAATGAATGGTATTCAGCTTTTGGCTCTAATGTCCACTCTAAACCTTTTGCACTTGGCCAAGGGCGCGCGCTAGCTGGCTTACCATTACGAACACAATCAATCACGATGTAAGTCAATAGGATGAATGATGCACCGAAGGCAAAACCACCTAATGAAGAGATCAAGTTGAAATCTGCAAACTGTAATGAATAGTCAGGGACACGACGAGGCATACCTGCAAGGCCTAAGAAGTGCTGAGGGAAGAACAATACGTTAACCGCAATTACTGCCCACCAGAAATGTATCTTAGCCAAAGTTTCGTTGTACATCTTACCAGTCCACTTAGGTAACCAATAAAATACCGCAGCAATAATTCCCCATAGTGCACCTGTTACTAGTACGTAATGGAAGTGTGCAACCACGAAGTAAGTATCGTGATACTGAATGTCTGCTGGCGCGATACCTAGCATTAAGCCAGAGAAACCACCAATGGTGAATAAGAATACAAAAGATACTGCCCATAACATTGGTGTCTCAAATGTCATTGAACCTTTCCACATGGTGGCAATCCAGTTAAAGACCTTAACACCCGTTGGTACCGCAATTAACATCGTTGCGTACATAAAGTACAGCTCACCTGCGACCGGCATACCGGTTAAGAACATGTGGTGCGCCCATACAATGTATGACAAGAATGCGATTGATGCTGTTGCATATACCATTGAAGAATAACCAAATAATGGCTTACGAGCAAAGGTTGGGATAATGTGAGAAACCACACCAAACGCTGGCAAAATCATAATATATACTTCAGGGTGACCAAAGAACCAGAAGATATGCTGGAACAATACTGGGTCGCCACCACCGGTTGCATCAAAGAATGATGTACCAAAATTACGGTCCGTTAGCATCATTGTTACTGCGCCCGCTAATACTGGCATCGCGCCGATTAGTAAGAATGAAGTAATCAACCATGTCCATACGAATAATGGCATGTCCATTAGTTTCATCTCAGGTGCACGCATGTTAAGTACTGTTGCAATAATGTTAATCGCACCCATAATAGATGAGAAACCTAACAAGTGAACTGCGAAGATGAAGAAGTCCGTGCTATCTGGTGCAAACGTTGTTGACAATGGTGCGTAGAACGTCCAACCAAATGCTGGTGCGCCGCCTTCCATAAAGAACGTGCTTAATAAGATACCGCCCGCAAATGGTAGAATCCAGAAAGACCAGTTATTCATACGCGGTAGTGCCATATCAGGCGCGCCTACCATCATTGGAATCAGCCAGTTACCCAAGCCCACAAAGGCCGGCATAATTGCACCAAATACCATGATCAAGCCATGCATAGTCGTTAGCTGATTGAAGAATTGTGGCTCCATGTACTGCATACCCGGGGCCAATAATTCAAGGCGAATACCCATTGCGAAGGCGCCGCCCACTAATAACATAGTGAAGGCAAACCACATATAAAGTGAACCAATGTCTTTATGGTTCGTTGTCTTGACCCATCTCATCAAGCCTTTTTCAGGGCCGTGATGGTGATCGTCGTGAGAAGCTGTTGCTGTTGTCATTTTATTTCTCCTTTAATTAACGTGCAGATGTAACATCTGAAGGTTGAACAACACTGCCTGTGTTACCAAAGGCATTTCTTTCATAAGTAATTACTGCTGCAAGATCTGCATCACCTAACATCTTGAAGGTTGGCATGCCACCCTTACCGTGTAGAACAATACCGATGTGATCAGCTGCCGCACCGTTTGCAATTGGTGAGTCTTTCATTGGCGGGAAGATTGGCGGCATACCTGAGCCGTCTTTCTTATGACAGCCAGCACAGTTAGTGTTATATACACCTTCACCTTGTGCCATCAGCTCATCTTTAGACCATGTTTTATTAGCGCTGTCTGCTGCTGCTTTCGCTGCTGCTTGCTGCTCAGTCACCCACTTAGCGTAGTCTGCTTTAGAAACCACATCAACCACAATTGGCATAAAGCCGTGGTCTTTGCCACAAAGCTCAGCACACTGACCACGGTAAGTACCGATTTCATCAATTTGAGCCCATGCATCATTAATAAAGCCTGGGTTAGCATCTTGCTTCACACCAAAGGCTGGCACCCACCAGTTGTGGATTACGTCATTTGAAGTGATTAAGAAGCGAATCGAAGTGTCCACTGGTAAAACCAAATGTTTGTCTACTTCAAGTAAATAGTTGCCAACCGCTTCACGCTCAGCGTCTGTGCCCGTAACTACATCTTTATGAGATTGTGCTAAATTAGAAATAAAGCTAATACCTTCTTTTGGATAATCATACTGCCACTTCCATTGGTGACCAGTAATCTTAATACTCATCTCCGCTTTAGAAGTGTCTTCTAAATCAATCAATGTTTTAGAAGCAGGGATCGCCATACCAACTAGAATAATAACTGGAATTGCTGTCCAAAGAAATTCAGCCTTAGTGCTTTCATGAAATTGAGCTGCAACTGCGCCTTTTGATTGTCTGTGTGCAAACACAGAGTAAAACATTGCACCGAATACAAGTACCGCAATAATTACACAAATCCAAAATACCATCATGTGCAAATCATAAATATCACGACTGATTGAAGTTACACCTTTAGTCATGTTAAGGCCGTACTCAGCAAACACATTGGTTGACATCATGCCAACTAGGGTGCTTAAAAGAGTTGTTAATCTTTTCATAAATCCTCCAAATAAATAAATATCTTTCATTTTCTAATACGAAATCCGCATTAAAAACTGTTGTAAATTATACTTAATTTTTATATTGTTTCATTAAAAAACCAAATTATTAACCTAAATCAATTTCATTTAGGAATAAATAGATTATTGTGACATCTTCTTGACAACTTTATAAAGGTCTGATTTAATGCATAAATTAGTATTCGTGAGGAGATTATAAAAATGGCAATACCGAAAACTGCAAGAATGCAGGAAACCCTTGGCAAAACCGCTGAACTCAAAAAAGTTAGTATGAGTGCTCCCTTTACTTGGTTAAAGCAAGGGATTAGTGATTTTTTAGCCATGCCACTCTTGGCTGTTTTTTATGGAATTTTGTTCACGGTGGTTGCTTATGGCGCATGGCACTATCTAAGCACTTCTGAGATGCTGGGCGATGTTGCAGCACCCTTATTAGCGGTGATTATCTTATTATTAGGTCCAATTTCTGCAATGAGTTTGTACGATGCCTCAAGACGACTCTCAAATGGCGAAAATCCTAGTATTAGCACTGTGTTTGGCGCTGCATTTAAGGCTAACGGCTCTTGCCCGAGTATTTTCTTGTCGGTTATCTTGGTGGTACTTGCGATTGCTTGGATGATGTTCTCACCACTCATTTACGCAATCTTTAATACCGGCTCCTTAAATATTGTGAGTGAAAATCAAACTGTTATCCAAGCAATTCTAGCAGATATTACCAGTGGTGCGAATACCGGCTTTGTGGTGACTTATTCTATTTTTACGGCGGTGGTTGGTTTAACTTCATTTATGATCAGCTGGTTTTCTTTCCCGATGGTATTAGATAAAGATTGTGACCCATTCACAGCCGTGGTTACTAGCTTGAAAGCAGCCATGGCAAACTTAGTGATTATGCTTATTTGGGTGCCAATGGTTGGTATTATTGTTTTAGGTGCTTTGGTATTAACTGCCAATCTTTACTTTATTGGATTGATCTTTGTTATTCCAGTCTTGGCCCACGCCACTTGGCATGCTTATGAAAGCATGATTGGTGAATTAAAATAATATTGACTTAATTTATCCCTCTAAAGCCCTTTGCGTAAAAATGCAAAGGGCTTTTTTATGATAGGTCTTTGCATAAAACAGTTTAACCATTAAAATACAGCTAATACTTAGTACAAAATTTCGCAACCATATGTTTAAAAGATTACTACAGATCTCTATTGTATTAGCACTTATTGTGGTGATTTTAGGTGCTTATACTCGACTAGGCGATGCGGGTTTGGGTTGCCCTGATTGGCCGGGCTGTTACGGGCAGCTTACCGTGCCAGATGTGGCAGACGGCACTAAAATCGAAGGTTATGAGCGCCCATTAGAAGCCGCCAAAGGCTGGAAAGAAATGGTACATCGTTATGCCGCTTCGACCCTTGGTCTGATGATTTTAATCTTATTCGTTTTGGCCTTAAGGGGTAAGCCGAAATATTATCAATCAATGGCCTTGCCAAGCTTTACCGCGCTGTTTGTCATGTTACAAGGTGCTTTTGGCATGTGGACAGTCACACTATTGGTGCACCCCGGCATTGTGACCACCCACCTTATTGGTGGCTTTATGACCACCGCCTTGCTCGCTTGGATGTTGCTAAATCAAGGCAGGCCGTCGATTACCTACAGGCACGTTTTAAAAAGACACAAGCTATTAGTGTTAACAACTTTAGCCGTATTAAGTTTACAAATTGCTCTGGGTGGTTGGACTTCCACCAACTATGCGGCACTGTCTTGTGGCGAAGAGTTTCCGACTTGTTTGGGGTCTTGGTGGCCAACCATGGATTTTGTACAAGCGCTGTATTGGGGGCCGCTGGGTGTTGATTATGAATACGGCGTGTTGGAAAATCCAGCACGTGCAGGCATTCAAATGATGCACCGTATTGGTGCGCTGATCACCACGCTTTTAATCGCCACGCTTATTTATCTATTTAGGGATTACACACATTTAAAATCAAGTTTACTATTGATTGGTGGCTTGTTAATTGCACAAGTAACGCTGGGTATTTTAAATGTACTGCTGTCAATTCCAATGGTGGTTGCGGTTTTACATAATGCGGTCGCCCTGTTATTATTACTCAGTCTTATTGCGCTGGCACACAAAATATTTAGAACGCCTGACTAAGGCATGTTTAACCAACCGAAGGAAGAGTTGTGAAAAATTCTATTGAAACAGATAATTCTAGTGATAATGAGACCTGTGCTAGTGATGGCAAGTGTGTGCAAATAAAAAAGACCCGAAATTCAATTATTTGGCTGGCTGCAGTAATTGTGGTTTTGGCTTATTTTTTGTTAATCCCTGGTGCTAATCAGATCAAAGAGTTGTCTAAAGAGGTCAATCCTACTGCTTCTTTATATTCTAACCCGAAATCTATACAAGGTAAATTTCCGCTAATTAATGACAACCGAAATATCGTCATGCTATCTGATGTGGCGAAAGACAAATGGTCGATTTTATATTTTGGCTATGCCTCATGCCCAGACGTATGTCCAACCGACTTAGCAACACTCAATCAAACACTGGGTATGATGAAACACGCTGACAAACTACAAGTGATCTTTGTGTCGGTTGATCCGAAACGTGATGTGGGTAATTTAAACGCCTTTACCGGACGTTTTAATGCTGGATTTATTGGCTTAAGCGCCGAAGAGAGTGTATTAAGAAATATGACAAAAACGTTAGGCGTCTACCACGAGGTGGAAAAAACCAAACAAAGAGCGTTGACAGAAGATCAGAACAAGCACAAAGACATGAGCATGGTGATGAATAACAATTATCTCATCAACCACACGGCAAGCTATTTATTATTAAACCCTAACCTTGAATTAACCGGCTTGCTTACCAACCCACACCATGCGCCAAAAATGGCAAAGGCGTTGGATTTAATTATTGAAACACTAGATTAAGTTGGGCTAAGGTAGTACCAGCTTAACAGCAAAAATTACCAACCCAATAAAGACAACGGTCATCAATAAACCAACAATGATATAAGCCCATGCGCTCAAAATCTTTAACTAGGTCTTCTTTTTTACCCACACCCACCATAGCAGAGCTGACTGCTTTAAATACTTGCCCTAATCCTTTCATAACGATTCCTTTGTTTTGCCTATAATGTGATTAACCAATAATGGTCTACCAATAAGGCAACAAATAATAACATTAAATAGTTAACGGAAAACATAAATGTTGTCCAAGCAATTTCATTATCATCAGGGTTTTTGTAAATCTTAATCGCATACATCAAGAATATCAGCCCTAACACCACAGCAGAAACCAGATAAATAAGCCCAGACATGCCTGACAAATAAGGCAATAACGTCACTAATAATAGCAAAACTGTATAAAGCAAAATTTGTGTGCGTGTGTAAGCCAAGCCGTGCGTTACTGGTAGCATTGGCACATCAACTTTTCTGTACTCTTCCACACGATGAATTGCCAACGCCCAAAAGTGTGGTGGCGTCCAAATAAACACAATTAAAAACAACAGTAATGCGTATTCGATACCTTGAGTGCCTGAGATTGCTGTCCAACCCAATACCGGAGGAGCAGCACCGGCAGCGCCACCAATCACAATATTTTGCGGTGTGGCGCGCTTTAAATACATGGTGTAGACAACCGCATAACCAATCAGTGAAATAAACGTAAGCACCATGGTAAGGGTATTAACAAACAACTGTAAAACACCCAAACCAACAACACCTAAAAATACACCCCAAACCAATGCTTGGTTACGGCTCACTTTACCTTGAGGCAATGGGCGTTGATTGGTGCGAGACATCTGAATGTCGATTTGCTCATCAACCACGTGGTTAAACACCGCCGCCGAAGCGGCAGCCATGGAGATGCCTATTGAGGCGTTGAGCACTAATAAGAGGTCTGGTAAATACGGCGCAGGCACCGCTAAAAACATACCGACCACAGCGGTTAGTAAAATTAAAGAAACAACTTTAAGTTTACATAGGCCGAGTAAATCACTTAATGAAGGCATAATAATCTCCGTTTAACCGATGCGTGAATACTTAAACAAGCGTTTTAAGTCTTTAATCACACGCTTAATTTCTAAGGCTTGTGGCTCATAGTGCAACATCACGTTACCCAATGGGTCAATCAAAAACAGTGTGTTGTCAGGGAACTTGCCTAATTGTTGATTGAGTGCTTCGCTCGGATTGGCAATAAATACACCGTACTCTTGTAAATCGGTCGTACCATTAATTAACAACAGTCTTTGAACGCGACGCATGTCTTCATTCATCAGAATTCGGATGGTTTTCATGTCTTTAAGCGTTTGCGTGCAAGTGCTGTCGCATTGATTGGTGGCGTAAGCCAATGTCCACAAACCTTGTAAATCACCCGGTGTGTTCTTGGTAAAAACTACATCTTGTTTTTCGGTGGTAATAATCGGATTAACGAATTTTCCGTAATTAACTGTCGTTCCCGTAAACGCTGTCGGGTTCCAATAGAAGAATGCCGTGCCCAAGACAATTGGCAAGACAAACGAAGATAATAATATCCATAATTCTTTTTTAGAATTCATAAAAAACCTTATTTTGCAAAGCGCGCAATGATACGCTTAAGCTATTAAAAAATCAATTTTGTCAATATTACAATCTTACTTCAATACCGTTTTTTTGCATGGCCATCTTCGCTTCGCTAACCGTATATTCGCCGAAATGAAAAATGCTTGCTGCTAAAACTGCATCTGCACCGCCTTCAAGAACACCCTCAGATAAATGGGCTAAATTACCCACGCCGCCTGAGGCGATGACTGGCACGTCAACTGCATCAGAGACTGCTCTAGTCAAAGCTAAGTCAAAACCAGTTTTAACACCATCACAATCCATTGAGGTTAATAACACCTCGCCGGCGCCGTGTTCGCCCTCAGTCATTTTAACCGCCCACTCAACTGCGTCTATGCCGGTTGATTTACGCCCGCCATGGGTAAAGATTTCCCACTTTGGCGGATTGTTCGACACTTGTTTTGCATCAATGGCTATTACAATACACTGGGAGCCAAACTTTGCGCTGAGTTCATTAATTAAGTCAGGGTTAAAAATTGCAGCTGAGTTTACCGCGACCTTATCCGCACCTGCGTTGAGCATTACTCTCACATCTTCAGGTTTACGAATACCACCACCAACGGTA
>JYMV01013458.1_pt1 | contig 10180 bp, 8 predicted proteins | sample 338911 | NCBI WGS metagenome assembly JYMV01 (sample SAMN03354496, study PRJNA234377) | hydrothermal vent metagenome | biome: Deep sea; feature: Hydrothermal plumes at the Eastern Lau Spreading Center, Western Pacific Ocean; material: Seawater | place: Tonga | collected 2009 | depth 2000 m m
ATGCGATGATTGACCCTCGGGCAGGTCGGGCTGATATTGATGGAGGTGAGTCTGAGGTGTCTTTGGCGTCACTGGAAGAGTCTGGACAGATCGAGATGACCGACCCGGTCGAATTGAGCGTCGGCGGACTGAAAGGGCATCTATTCCGTCGTTTCATCCATCTCGCGATGGTGGTTCTGCCGTTTGGATACTACATCTATGGCGAAGACATCACCCACTTCATCAGTGAACTCCTGGCACAAGAAATATCGCGTGAACAGTTGGTGTCTGTAATGATTCTCATCGTCATCATCGGTGAATCGATACGGTTGAAACTCGGCGTCGCAATATTCGGTCAGCGGGAATATGAGGCTCGCCAAGTCAGTGCTTTGGCCTGGGGGGCAATAGGCATCGCGATATGTGTCCTTGTCGCTCCAGAAGTAGGGAAATTCGGTGCTGCATATGGGATGCCACTGATTCTCTGTCTAGTCCTGGGTGACCCGGCAATCGGTGAAGCGAGAAGGATGGGAGCAAATCCAAAAACCGCCTTCATGGTAGGCACAGGGGTCTGTTTGGCGATCTGGCTGGCGAGTTGGTATTTCCTGGCGACACCGCTGTGGTTGGCACCGCTGATGGCTCCTCTGTGCACCGCTTCGGAATGGCCTCGGCTCAAGTACATCGACGATAATGCGACCATGTTATTGATTCCACTAGCGGCCATTGTCCTCTTGCATCCCTTCACCGGACTGTGAACTAATTGCCCATATTCCCGGAATTGTGAAATATTGCTGAGTTTGCTCATTTATACACCATTATGTTGAAGTGATGCATTCACCCGCATAGGGATTGAGAGTATGTCAGAGAGTGAGTCTAGCAACGACCCGAGCCAAGGTTTCTACCTCGCATCGTTCCTCTTCGCGTTTGGTGCATTAATGGTAACTATGTTCGTATACCCAGTTTGGTAGGAAGCACCGAGTGTTGCAACATTACGTAGTGGCCTTCGGTGGCCTTCGTTTTAATGGTGGATATGCTCGGTGGGGTTGATGTGCGGCATCGGCGGTATGCTCGGCAATCCCGATTCCGCAGTGCTGGCGCGGATGAATCGCCTGCAATCGCACCGCGGACCTGATGGCAATGCCATCTGGTCTGATGATTCGTGTGGGTTGGCGCACGCTCGTCTTTCTATTGTTGATTTAGTTGGCTCCCACCAACCGATGCTGTCGGATTCGTCGTCAGTATTGGTGGCGAATGGTGAGATCTACAATTTCCGCGCCCTACGAGATGGCATGCGTGCCTATCCTTGGCGCACCGCTGGGGATAGTGAGGTAATTCTGGCATTACATGCGAATTCAGTTTCATCCCATGGGGGGGCTGGCACGGCTCTCCCGGACAATCCGGCAGAGCAGCACCGGGATTGGGTCGCCTGCTTGGATGGCATGTTCGCCTTTGCCCTATGGGATGAGCGGGCTGGTGAACTGATTCTGGCGCGTGACGTGATGGGCATCAAGCCCTTAATGCGAACGATGGTCGAAGGAACCCTGCTGTTTGCCTCTGAGGCCAAGGCCCTGCGCACCCACGAAGGCCACGTGCCGCGACTCGATGAATTGGCATTGGCGGCTCGATTGGCGTGGGAATATCCGCTCGATGGAACCACTCTGTTTGCCGACGTCTTTCAGGTCAGGCCGGGAACGATTGAGACTTGGGCGCTCGATGAGAATGGCAATGCCACCCGTACCGGTTTGTGCCATTTTGACCGACCAATGGCAGTGGGTTCGTGGTCTCAGACTGCTGTGGTTGGGGCTGCAGGGGCTATGGTGGCTGGTGAGCCAGCGAAATCATGGAATCCTCAAGGTGGCGCCGAGAAACTGTTAGAGTCATTCGTCGCCAGCGTCAGCGACCGCCTGATGGCCGATGTTCCGGTTGGAATCGTACTCTCTGGCGGCCTCGACAGTAGTCTTGTCGCGGCGGTCGCCAATCGGGCGGCCGAGCGTGCAGGACAGCCGGTACCAGATTGTTGGACGGTGGCCGAATCCGAGGATAATCCCGATTGGCTCGCCGCCGAAGCGGTGGCTTCGAGCATGGACTTGCAGCACCACCAACATATCTTGGATGAGAGTTCATTTCACGGTCGCCTACCAGAACTGGCGTGGCACGGTGAAGACCTCGATGTGACGGTGCTGTTCTTCCAGCCGTTATTTGAGAGGATGGCGCAATCTGTAAAGGTGGGGCTATGCGGCCAGGGGGCTGATGAATTACATGCTGGCTACCCGCGTTATCGAAACCTCGTCGAGCACAGCAAATTGGTCGATTCTCGACTGGCACAGATAGAGCACCCCGGTGCTAGCGCATTATTGTCTGGAGAATTGCCGATTGGCGATGCATGGTGGTCGAGTGACCATCGACCCCAAGTGCATACCCAGAGTCTCGGAAAATTTCTGCAGTTCGAGGCTGAGCATGGTCAGTTGGCGAATTTCCAATTACGCTTGGTCGACCGCCACAGTATGGCGCATGGCCTTGAGGTCAGGGTTCCCTTCCTCGGTCGGGCACACCGGCGCGAGGCCAATGCCCTGCCTATGGCTTGGCGCTTACCTCCGGATTCAGTGTTCGGTCAGGAAAAGGCGGCACTGCGAGCGGCGGCTGACCTGACCGGCTTACCAAAGGAGATTGTCAGACGGCCGAAATTACCGGCCGGTACCGCCACCACCCCGACGCTGATTGGCGAATTACTCGATGAACTGATGCCCAGGGCCGCAGAGATTGCCAAGCGCTTCAGCGGGTTTGAGCGGGTCCTGGCAGGACAGCCCGATATCACCATCGGTTTGGGATTATTCTATGCCACACATATCTTGGACGGCGGGCGAAGAGTTCAAAGCAAGGGCTTGGTCGATTTACTGGATGAGGTGTTGTGATGTCCTCCGGTAATCTGCTCGAAGAACTAGGTGGCATTCTCGAGGAAAAGCGTGGGGAATTGCGCAAATGGTTCACCAAAAAACGTGGTGAAGTGGCGATTCCGATCTACGGCTCGGTCGATATCCGCGATTCCGGTTTCAAGGTTGCAGTGGTCGATGCCAATCACTTTCCGGCCGGTTTCAACAATGTTGCTGAGGAGGATATCCCCCGTCTCAGCCAATTGATGCAAGAACACATCGAGCGCTCTCACCCTGGCACCAAACACATTCACTTATACCCAGAATCACATACCCGAAATCCCGGCTATGTCGAGAATCTCATCGCCTTGAAGTCGATTTTGTCCCAAGGTGGCTATGTGGTTACGGTCGGCTCACCGAGCTTGGCGGAATACGGAAGTCTCGATGGTTTGACCAAACCGCTCTCCTTGCAGCGCTGTGCGGTAGATGTAGATGATAACCTCGTGGTCGAAATTCACGGAATACCCGACCTGGTGATTCTCAATAATGATTTGACTGACGGGATTCTTCCCGGCCTGCTCAGCGATTCGGTCTCACCGCCGGCGCAGATGGGTTGGCACAGGAGGCGTAAATCCGAGCACTTCGTAGCTTTGGAAGGTTATTGCCAAGAGGTTTCAGCGATTCTCGACATCGATGACTGGCATCTCCAACCAATGTGGTTTGTCAGCGAGGACAAGTGCTTGGAACGGGACACTTGTCTAACTGAGTTGGCTGCGGAGATCAATGATTTCATCGGTAAAATCCAGAGTAAATACGATGCTTTGGGAATAGACGAGGTGCCGCATGTATTCGTAAAGAATGACCGTGGCACCTATGGCTTGGGAATGCTGACTATCACCGAGGGAGAACAACTGCTGAATCTCTCAAAGCGCAAATTGCACAAGTTGACCTATGGCAAAGGTGGCGCACTAGCCGAGAATTTCCTCATCCAAGAGGGGATACCGACCACCCTTGAATGGCTAGGGGCACCAATCGAGCCGGTGGTATATCTGGTCGATGGCGAAGCCGCATCGTGGTTTTATCGCACCAATAGCAAACGCGACCGCATCAGCAATCTCAATTCACCCTCAGCGCAATTCATCACCAAAGAGGAATTGTTGGCCGGGGGAGATGATAGCATCACCCGCAATGCCGAGGGTTGGCACGCCCTGGTGGCTGAATTATCAATGCTGGCGATGGGCGCTGAATTGGCCAATTATCAGCACGATGCTTCGTGAGTGAGGAGCCAGCGCTTGGTCTCGATTCCTCCCATCGCCGAATAATTGCCGATTCCCTTTGCTTTGGGAATGACTCGGTGGCACGGGACGATGATTGGGATTGGATTGGTAGCCATCACCGTGCCGACAGCACGACTTGCCCCGGGATTGTCTATTGCTCGGGCTAATTCGCCGTAGGTAAGGGTCTGGCCGACCTCACTGGTCACCAGCAATTGCCAAACCCTGCGGGCAAAGTCGTTGGCATTACCGAAGTCGAGTTCGGGTTGCTTCGGCAGGTTGTGGGGGTGTTCAAAAAAAGCCTTCAGCCAATTCTCGCTCTCATCCAGATGAATCTGTGTCACCATCGGCGGTCGTTTGGATAATACCAGCAAGCGCTTGCGCCGTCCCGCCTCTTCGGGTGAGACTATCTCGATTCGACTCAAACCAGCCTCGCTGGCACTAAGGAATAATTCACCGATCGGCGAGGTGACCACACGGGTGAAATGTGACATCGAACAAAGGTCCTCGTCACTCGTCCTTAGATTCTTCTCGCTTCACCTCAGGACTGCCCATGCCGACGATTTCGAAGTTTGAGGGAAATAGGGCGATAATAGTCCCGGCGAGAAGAAGGACGATTCCCCAAATCGGCATACCTTGTACCAACAGTAGTTCAAGGCCTATGACAAACAGTATCAGGCCACCGACATTGGATAGCCAGACCAACTGCTTGAAGGTCCCCAACGAGACTCCTTGAGTGGTACCCGATACGCTGGTGGGGCCGAACTCAGCGCCGAAGCGCAATGGGTTTTCCTTGCCTTGTACACCCTTGCCCTCCCCCTTGCCATCGCCAGTGACTCCAGAGGTGGTGGTGCTGGTGTTGCGCCGGTCGTTGCGGCTGCTGGGCAAGTCGGGGTTATCCTCACTCATCTCCTCACCTATCCAACATCACGATGGCATCGGTCGGGCATGCGAGTACACAGAGCCGGCAACCGGTACAGGGATCACGCAGAATCTTCGCCTTCTTATTGACCTCGATATCCATTATCGGGCTGGCCAACGGCTTGTCGTATAATTCTATAGCATCATCGTCGCAGACTATCATACATTGGTCACAACCGATGCACAGGTTCTCGTGGACGAAGGCGACGGTATCCTCGCCACCCTTGATTCCCTTTTCTCTGGCCTCATGGCTCGCATCGAGCGAGCGACGAATGCGTGCCGCCTCTTCCGCTCGTCGCTCGGCTAACTCTTGAGGTGTCGTCATTCCCGCTCAACCTTGCCTAAATACAGGTTACGTTTCAAAACTGTGATTCGGGGAAAAATTGTCTAATCCTTACTTTCACGTCAGGAGTGTGGGAATCGGATGGAATCATTTACACCTATTTGCTCAAGCACTGGCCGTCTCGCTCTCGGCTATGGTAGCCGATTCATCGATTTTCGGCGCTTTCCGATTCTCAATCTGCTTGGCCAAGAAGGAGACGACGTCGAGGATTTCGATATCATCACGCGGGTCGCCTTCAAATTTCAGGCACTCGAAGTGGGTGACACACTTCGGGCATGAGGTCAGGACCAAATCGGCCCCAGTCGCCCGCATCTCGTCGAAGCGAGAGACTCGCAGGGCGCGACTATTCTCGTTGCAGGACATCATGCTCGAGACACCACAGCACATGGCGTCTTCGCCATGGTGCTCCATCTCGACCAATTCTACCCCTTCGACCGCTTTTACCAGGTCTCGGGGTTCATCGTAAATGCCCATCTGTCGGCCGAGGCGGCATGGGTCATGGTAGGTGACGGTAATGTCCTCCTCGGTGCTCAGATTCATCTCAAAGCCCTTTTCGACCAGGAATTCCGTGGTGTGCATGACCTTGATGCCATCGAGTTCGTAATCTCGGGCAAAGGTGCGGAAACACTCGGCGCAACTGCTGACTAGGGTGTCGATACCACTGGCGAGCAACTTCTTCTGATTGTAGGCCTTTAATTTCTCAAAGACCTCGGTCATCCCTTGCCACTTCTGGTCGTGGCCACAGCACTTGAGGAAGTCCCGACCGAGATAGGAGACATTCTCGCCCATCTCCTCAAACAGCGTGAAGGCGGCGGTTGTCGAATCTCCTAGGTTCATCTCACCCTCGTTGACATGGCTGAAAACCATCTCTTGGTCAAGGTAGTCGACACAGCCGGGGTAATAACCGATGTTCGAGTCAATCGGGTAGTCATCGATGCTGACGAAGTCAATGTCGGCCTCTTCCTCAGCCTCGCTCGCCAATACCGCCTGCAACACTGTGTGCGGTATCTCGGCCGCCGGGGCGCCGCCGACCACCAGATTGCGACGAATGTCGACATATGAATCGTAATCGACAAGTTGTGGGCAGGCATTGGTACATGCGGAACAGGTCAGGCAGGTGTACATCGGCACCCCGTCATGCTCGTTATTCCAAGTATTATAGATGATATTCAATTTATCACCGGCGTTGAATAATCGTACCGGGCAAGCATCGTCGCAGAGATCACAGCCGTAGCACTTGTTCATCTCGTATTCATAGCCCCGGGCCATTTTCCTCAACACTATCCAAGTCAATGCCCCCAAGGTCAGAGGGGGGATGAACAAGGTGTAGATGAGTTTGGCATCGAGGCTTTTCGGGTTGTGATGGTAGTCGGGATTCTCGATGATGCCGTAGGCACCCATGGACGCCATTTCAGCATCGTCGCTGAGGTTTACCACGGTTCCACCATCATCGTAGAGCAATAGCGGTTGGTTGGCGGCGATGGTGAATGCCGAGGTGACGAAGATGCTCTGATTATTGGCTAATTCGCCACTCGATGTCACGCTGAAGGCATAGATGTATTCCTTGCCGCTGTCAAGTTCGACGACCAGTGATTCACAGCCGGAATTAGAGGCGACGACCTGCTCACCATAGCTCATGGTCATACTGAGAGCGAGCATGTCGAGGGTACTGACTCCATCTATCTTGCGCTCGCTGGCGCGCGCTTCACAAGCAATGTCGACGGTGACTGTATCCAAGCCCTCGTCGGTAATCGTCACCGTACCGCTGAAAGAGGTTGAATCCTGCCCACTATGATTACCTATTCCGGAGGCACTGTTGATTCCTGCCTCGGGTTGCTGATGGCCGTTTTCATTGCCGAAATCGATGAGATACTTCTGCGTCGGCTGGAAGATCGTCCACTGCATCCAGTCGGTAGCCGGGACTAAGAGGTCGGGATATGAGGTGGAAAATTCATTCTCATCACTGAGATAGATATCGGTCGGTTGGCCCCGCATCTTCTCCAATTCTTCCATATCCTCCATCGCTCCCAAGCCATTTGCACCCCAGAAGCCGTTTTGATAAACCGGCCAGGTCCAGGCTGAGAAAGCGATGGCGATGATCAGCGCTCCGACCGAAATCTGTTTGCCGATACCCGGTGTCAGTCCGGCCCCCATCGAGTGCACCAAGAACCATCTTATCCCGAGGTAGAGAATTATCCAGATCAGGATTCCCGTCATCACCCACGGTATGACGTTGAACACCTCCGCCAACCACGGTTCACGTACCCCGCAGACCAGATCACCGTGACTATCCAGTTTACAGTAGTCGGTGCGGTTCTTGCCGTACAGGTCGAGGAAGATATTGATTGAAAACACCGAGATGAACCACACATGTCCCAGATAGATCACCCCCGCGGTGGCGAACGCCGGGTCTTCGACGCCACGCTTCTCTCGACCACCCAAGAACGGTGGCAAGGCGAGGATTCCGACCGGAATTCCGGTTAGGAAAGAGCCCCACCAAGCGGCATTCCAAGAGATGACAGGTTGGCCGAAGAAGTCGCCGATAGGGCCGACAGGAATCTCGAATTGCGGCAGGTATTCACCCCAGCGGAGGTAGCCGTAGGAGAATAGAACGTACCAGTCGGGGAATACGAATCCGGCCTGGGCGAAGGGGTCGGCAGCCGAGTGCAGTGGTGGTGGGATAAGCCAGGAATAGAACATTATGACCGCCATGATTGCGGCAAAAATGATGCTGTCGCGCAGAACTTCATGCGGCCAGAACGGATGTCCGGTCATCTCGCGAACTCGCTTTTCCTCAGCACTCTGCAGTTTCTCCTTCTCCTGCATGTAGGTGCCGGCAACCCGGCCAAAATTATCGATTAATCCCATTAAATCAAACCTCCATCAATGCGGCTCCGCAATACCTTGAACCCAGACGATAAACAGGTGCACCAGAATTAGTGAAGTGACAATGACTGGCAATATGAAGACGTGGATGAAGTACATCCTAGTAACCGTTCCAGCAGAGAGACTGGTGCCGTTGAACATCGCTGTCGCGACGTATTTTCCTATCAACGGAGTTGAGTTGGCCATGTTGATGCCGATGGTTGCGGCGCCGAAGGCCAGACTGTCCCACGGCAGGAGATAGCCCGAATAGCCGAAGAAGATGGTGAAGAACATCAGGGAGACACCGATGAGCCAATTCAATTCACGGGGATTGCGGTAGGCGCCGGTGAAGTAGACCCGGCACATATGCAGAAATACGCTAGCGACCATGAAGTGGGTCGCCCAATGGTGCACGGAGCGAATGATGTAGCCGAATGGTAGTTCGGTCATGATGAATTGCATGCTAAGGTAGGCTGGACTGGGGTCCCCATCACCTCCGGGCACGTAGAAGATTCCCAGCACGGTTCCGCTGATTATCAGGATGATGAAGGCCAGGAATGAGATACCCCCCAGACAGTATAGCGGATACCAATACCAAATGATGCGCAATTTGTATTTCTCGGCGTGGGTCATCGGCATCTGGCGGTGGACATTGTAGTAGGCATCGCGGCTCATCGCCCAATAATCTTCGATTCGAAAGCGTGTGTCGAGCCATGAAAACACCCATAGGAATGAGCGTTCGGCAAATCCCATTTTACCTGTTGATTCAACTGCACGCAGGATTTCACGTCGTGGCGTATCCTCGTTTTCCTTGCGCAGGGTGAAGGCGACCAGCACCGTGACGAAGGCGATAAAGAACCACAAGACCCAGAATATTGCACTCATTCATCTCACCTCAATCACAATATGTCAGCCAATCCAGATAATCGGTTATTCCCTCGATGGTATCCCCATTGATGGCCACTGGGATAATCGGCAGACCGACCGGAGCTGGCCCCCCGGCGCGGCGGATGCCGGCATAGGTGAACATGGTACCGTTGGAGCGGTTGCGATTCTTATTCATCTCCAGTGCGGTCGGATCGAATCGGCTCGAATGGCAGATGCAGAACATCTTACTGCCGCCGTCATCGGTTCCCCCCGAGGTCCAATTATCTGCGGTGAAGGTATTCTCGACCAACTGCCAGCCTGGGATGCAGCACAGATGGGTACAACGGCTGAAGACCATGATGATATCTTCGCTGGGGAAAAGGCGGGGGTCTTTTTCTTGCATATCCTCGAAATGCCCGACGTATTTTCCTCCGACATCATAGCCATCCATCAACTGGAACCTCGGTTTGTTGCTGACTATAGCAGTGCCAGCGTTTTTCGAGTTCGGCACGTAAGTGATATTCACCGGCAATCCATTCCACACCCCTTGGGCACCAGACATTCCGGTTTTGCTCTTGGCGGCCTGTTCGACGAAATGACTCTTCTGCATCGTCTCCAGATGCATCGCTCCGTACCAAGCCTCATCTTCACGGCCCTTGGCCCAGTATTTGACCGCTAAATCTCCCGAGCCTCCACCGCCGGTGGGCATTATCAGCGAGGCGAAGCCGAGGGCGCCGAGACTGGCGGCCAGGACTCCCCCAGCGGCGTTGAAGCCATAGCGCAGGAATTGGCGACGATTGAGATGGCGCTCATCAACCGGGCTATCACTACCATCGGAACCCTCACCGGGTAGTGGTCGGAGATTGAATCTGCTCATGTTCATCACCATATCAAATCTTGTAATCCACCCAATCCTTGGCGTGCTCCGGGATGTATTTATTGCGACGGTGTTTGATAATCACCAAATCCGGCATGACCCATTTCATGTAAACGATTCCCATCATGATTATTGTCGTTAGGGCCATCGCAAAATCAAACGACAGAATCTGTTGGTCCCACCCGTT
>JYMV01045935.1_pt1 | contig 10180 bp, 9 predicted proteins | sample 338911 | NCBI WGS metagenome assembly JYMV01 (sample SAMN03354496, study PRJNA234377) | hydrothermal vent metagenome | biome: Deep sea; feature: Hydrothermal plumes at the Eastern Lau Spreading Center, Western Pacific Ocean; material: Seawater | place: Tonga | collected 2009 | depth 2000 m m
TGCAATATAAAAATCTTTAAATCCATATTTTGCATATTGTTTCATTATATGAATAAGCATTGGCTGACCGCCAACTTCTACCATTGGTTTAGGTATTGTCTTAGTATACCCAGATAATCTAGTTCCAAACCCTCCTGCTAACAAAATAACTTTCATGTGTTTATAGTTTTTTTGATGAATAAATATAATCAGACCATTCTTTGAACCAGTCGGATTTTACATTACAGAAATTTGTTAAAAACATTTCTTTTGCAGATTGCACATTTTTTTGTTTCCACCATAAATCTATCTCCTCCCAGTGCCTATTAATATGGATTCGAGCTTCATCAAAATCATCAAAAGCAATTTTGCTTTTTTTTAATTCATCAAAAGTATTCAAAGCTGTTTTTGAGAATAAGTAATGGTTTTTTTTTACGATTAATATTGTGGGAACGTTTGAGTACATTGCTTGTGAAAATGCGGTTTCCGGATAGGTAATTATGAGTAATTTAGAATTTAACATTGTTTTATCAAAAGTATTTTTGAGAGAGGCCTTGTCAATACTGTTTTTACCAAACATTTCAAGAAAAAGATTTTCATAATTAAGTCCGAATTCCTTGGCTCTAAATTTTACTTTTGATTTAATTTCAGGATTAAGTTTATTTACAAACTGAGTTAGCTCATTAAATATGCTAATTGTTTGATCAAATGTTGGTCCACACATAAATTTTAATTCATATCTAAATCTGTCAACAAAAATAATACTACAATTATTTCCGGTTTTTAAATATTTAGATTTAATAGTTGGAAAAATTGGACTAAGGTTGACGTAGATATCTTGTTTTTGTTTAGTATTGTCCCATATGATCACTTTATCAGAAACTTTTTCATAAAAATCAAAAAAAGGATGTATTATATTTGTAAAACCTCCACTTAAACCTGCACCATGTTCTACATGAATGTATTTGGAACCAACCTTTTTTGTCTCGGCAATGTATATTTTAAAATTATCATTTCTTTCTAGTGAGTACATAGAAAAAATAATTTTTTTATCTTTTGCAATTGGTAAAATTTTTTTTTTTATCTCACTAAAGTTTTCTAGATATGATTTAGGCATATCCTTATAAATATTCAGCAACAAAAATTGAATGAATTTGTCTTGATTTTCTATATTTGCCAATAAGTTTTTTAACTTAATTCTTTTACTATTATTTTCTTTTGATAAACTGTTCTTTTTAATCTGGAAATCAAAAAAACTTAAATATTTTGATGGAATTAATTTGCATCTTAAACAAATTTTTATGTATTCTTTTTTTGGAAAATAAAAACTTTCAAAAATTACTTTGTTAAATCTGAATGCAAATTTTGAAATTATATTATCAATTAACTTAATTATCAAAGGATGTTTATGTGGTTTTATAGTATCAAGAGATGATTCCCTTTTTAAATTATTTCTTGTAATTTTTTTTTCTATTAATGAAAGATTTGAAATATTCAAAAAACGAAACATCCTTAAAAATACCAAGTGATTCCATTCATCTCTCTGAACAACTCTCGTATAGTTTATGTGATTTTCTTGAATATAATCTGAATCGTTTAGTGGAATGAAATTAGAATAAAAGTTTTCTTTATTATTTTTTTTAAAAAACATTCTAATACTCTCCCATCTATAAAAAATTGTTGTGGTATATTCGCTCAACCAACTAAAAATAATAACTCGCCAGTATTCTTTATTTTCATCAACTTTATGAATTATAGATAATTTCTCTGAGATTAACTCTAATAAATATTCTATTTTATTTTTTATATATTCATAATCTTTAATCCTTTTTTCACCATTCCTACAATGGTATGCATTTTTTATAGTGCTAGTCTCTTGTGGTACTTTTCCGTTTAATTGTTCTTTGCCAAAAATGTCAAACTCACACCACTTACCAAGTAAAAAATTATTTTCATAAAATTCCCACGTATCCTTTATACCTGTAGTTATTAGAAAGTTTCTTTTCATAAAGAATTTTTGTTAGTAAATAGATTATTTTAAATCAATCCGCTTTCAATTGCTTTAAAATCTTTTTTTGTTAAATAATTTAATTTTATTTTTCTATTCTGTAAATGAATGCCCTTATTATTTTCAAGTTTACCATTTTTTATAACTTTACATAAAATTTTGTTTTTTAAATTTATTATCCTAAGATTTAAATTACTAAAACCGATATTTAAAATATCATTAATTTTTAACTGAGAATATACATTTTCTGGATATAAACAGAAATTTCCATTTAATTTTGAAATTTTTAAATTTTGACCAAGCCTATAATACTTTTCTTTTTTGACTTTAGTTCTTATTTGTGCACCTTCAGTATCGATACAGATAGGTATTTTTGAATTTTTTTTAATGAATTTAATATTTTTTATTAATTTATTTATAGTTAAATGAGATAAATTTAATCTTAATAATTTTACTTTATTATTAGAAAATTTTAAAAAGTTTCTATTAATAGTTTTTGGTCCAAGAGTACAAATAATTTTAATTTTTGACATTTTAATTAATTAATATTTTTATTAACTAATTCCATTCGTAGTTAATACTTTTATCAAATGGATCTTTTCTGACCATTTCTCTTTCATTATGTGGCAATGTCAAACAATTTGCTATTATCGACTCTGACTCGTCTAGACCTTTAAAGCCATTCCAAATATTTGGAGGTATAGTTACTAAAAAATAATTCTTTGGAGAAAGTATCAGCTCTTGAAAATTACCCTTTGAAGAACTGCCATCTCTATTATCAAATAAAACCAGTTTAACCTTACCCTTAATGCAAGCATAGTTTAACGCAGATTCTTTATGTAAATGCCAACCCTTAATTGATTTATGGTATATAGTGGAAAAATATATTTCTCCAAACTTTTCAAAGATTACACTGTCTTTTCTCAACATATGCATAACCTTGCCTCGTTCGTCGGAAATAATTTTTAATGGTGTTATTTTTACATCCGCTATCATAAAATTCTAAAATTTTTTTTATTATTATTAATTAATTCAATCTTCCAAATTGACTGTGCGAAACAGGATATTTTAATATATTTGATATATTTAAATTTCCCTTTTCACACTCAGAAATCTTATAAAAAATTTCATCAAGATGTTCTGAATATTTCTTTAGTATTTTTTCATTGTGTGAAGTACTCAAGAATACCACGTTCCCCGCTAAGAATTTATGACCTAACATTTCTTGGGTTATAAAAGTTTTATAGGCTTGCGCATTTTTACTTTTAAAATTGAATTTTGCTAAAGATGGTAATCCTGAAATATCTATTGACAGGTTATATTTTTTTGATAATTTTTGCCAAATTAAAAATAATTTTTTTCCTAAATGAGAAATACTTTTCCAGGATTTTTCTCTCTCCATAATTTCAAGAGTTTTTATTGCTGCAGCAGGCCCAATTCGTTCTGTCCAAAATGTACTGCTAATAAAAGATTTTTTTGCACTATCCATTATAGATTCTTTTCCTAAAATTGCTGTAATTGCATAACCATTGCCCAATGCTTTTCCAAATATAGCCATGTCAGGATTAATATTTATTAATTTGTGCAAGCCCCCAAAACATTGTCTGAATCCGGTTGTGCATTCATCAAAAATCAATACAATGTTTTTTTTAGTTGCAAGATCTCTAACTTTTTTCAAAAAACTTATATTTGGCTGCGTACTTCTTGCTACTTCCATTTTAATTACACCAATATTTTCTTTATCAACTAGCTTTTTCAATTGATTAAAATTATTATATTCAAACCCAAAAGATGTATTTCGGAGATTTAATGGCACACCCAATGGATCAAGACCTGGCATAAGATGGCTATCTAGGGTGCTTTGATTTCTTAGATTTGCAGCCAAATACCAATCATGCCAGCCGTGATAACCACAAAACGCTACATTTTTTTTTCCACCGACTGATCGAGCAATTCTAATTGCAATAGCATTTGCCTCTCCTCCAGTTCTAGCAAATTTTACTTTTTTAGCCCAAGAATGCATGTTTAATAATTTTTCTGCTAAATAAACTTCTTCCGGACAGTTAAGTGTGGTCAAGTTACCCTTTTCGATTACTTTTCTGACAGCATTATCTACTTCTTTGTTACTATACCCTAAAATATTTGTTCCTACTCCCATCAAAGACATATCGGTATATTGTTTATTATTTAAGTCCCACACTTTGCAGCCTTTGGATCTACTAAAATAAGTTGGCCATTTATTTGGCAAAAATAAGTTTGGATTTTTAGATAATAAACTATTTCCACCTAATATTATTGCTTTTGCTCTTTTCCAAAGTTTTTGACCCTTATCCGAATTTTGTCTTTGGTTAAATTTTATTTTTGAATTGACTTTAAAAATTTTTTTATTTTTTTTCATTGATATAAATTTTATTTAATTAAGCCATTTTCTAGGATCAATTAATTTCTTATCTTTTATATTTAAGTTGGGTAACGTAAAATTATTATGTATTTTTTTTAATTTTAAAATTTGGTTTAATTGACTAGCACTATTATAACCTACAACAACACCATCTAATTGATTTTGATTAAGAACAAATGATAAACAAACCTGTAGTGAGCTAAATTTATTTTTTTCCAACCAATTTTTCCATATCATTAATTTTTTATTAAGTTTTTTTAATTTTTTAGGAAGCTGATTATGTTTTAAAAGCAATATTCCTTGTAAAAAAATTGACCTTACGTGAACTTCTATTTTTCTTTTTTTAAGTTTTTTTAACCATCCTTCCTTTACTAATCTTTGATCCAAAATATTAAACGGTGCTTGGATCAAGTTAAATTTGAATTTTTTTAAGATTTTATCTAATACATTAAAATCATAAATCGATACGCCAATTTTATTAGTAAATCCACTTATTTTCATATTTCTTATACCTTTATAAATTTCATCTCCATTTTTGCACAGTAAAGAATTGGCATTATGCAGCAACAGACACTCAAATTTTTTTATTTTTAAATTTTTAAGTGAAATCATTACGTTCTGTTTTAACCATTTTTGGATATTTTCTCTCTTAATATTTTTTGGTGGCTTAGAAATTTTTGATATAATTTTGAATCTTTTATTGTTTAACAATCCAATTATTTTTTCAGATTCTTTATAAATAGGTGATGTGTCGATTATTTTTATTTCATTTTTTAATGCAAGATCAAATAATTTTTTAATTTCACTTTTTTTTATAAAATTTTTTTTAATTCCATATATTTGATCAAAATTTGCAGACCCCAGTATAATTTTATTTCTCATTTAAATTTAATTCTAATATCTGAAAAATTTTATTACTTTACTAATCAGATCTCACAAAAATTCTTTAAGACAGCCAATCCATTGTCAGAACTCTTTTCAGGATGGAATTGACATCCAAAAACATTACCAGTCGCTACAACCGCTGGAATAGAGATATCAGAATAATTACAAACGGCAATAGTTGAATCAGAATCTTTTGTTAGACAAATAAATGAATGAACAAAGTAAAAATTTTTTCCGATTAAGGGATTTTTTAAAATTTTATTTTTCCATTCTTTTTTATTATTATTGGGATAAATTTCATTCCAACCAATATGAGGAATTTTTATTTCCTTATTTTTTTCATTTGAAATTTTAATTACTTTTCCTTCAATTAATCCAAGACCTTTGTGAACACCAAATTCGTAGCTTACTGTGAGTAAAATTTGCATTCCAAGACATATGCCTAATAAAGGTTTATTTGACTTAGCATATTCCAAAATAGTGCTGTGTAAATTGTATTTTTCTATCTGTTTCATAGCATTTCCAAATGCACCGACTCCTGGCAAAACTACATGAGAGGAATTTATTATTTTATTTTTGTAATGGGTAATCTCAACTTCATAACCTATAAATTTTATAGCCCTTGCTAAATTCAAAATATTTCCACAGCCATAATCAATAATAGTTATTTTTTTACTAAGCATATTTATTAAAAAATAATTTTATATAATTAATAATTTTAATTTGTTCTTTCTTTTTTAAATTTGGATATATGGGAATTGAAATAGCGGTTTCGCTATATTCCTCTGCTACTGGAAATTGATTCTTTTTAAAACCAAATTTTCTATAAAAAGGCTGTAGATGTATAGGCAAATAGTGAAGGTTAACATACATGTTTTTTGATCTTAAATAATTAAAGAATTTTTTATGAAGATATTTATATTTAACATCTAATTTAATTATAAAAAGATGATAAGTAGAGTAAAAATTTTTTTCAATTTTCTGAAATTTTATAGGTAAATTTTTTAATTGATTACAATAAAACTTAGCAATTTTATTTCTTTTTTTTACAAAAATATTTAAATTTTTAAGCTGACTAATACCTAGTGCTGATTGGATATCATTCATTCTAAAATTATAACCTAAGGAATGCTGCTCATAATACCATGGGCCAAGATTTTTAAACTTAAAATTTTTCCTTTCTTTTATTATACCATTATTTCTTAGAGCTTTTAGCTTTTCGTAGTATTTTTTTTTATTTGTTGTGCAACATCCGCCCTCACCAGTAGTAATAATTTTGACAGGATGAAAACTAAAAATAGTTATATCCGACCATTTTGAACAACCAACATTTTTTGAATAATATTTTCCTCCTAGTGAATGTGAAGCATCTTCAATAATTTTAAATTTATATTTTTTGGATAAATTATTTAATTTTATAGGATTTACTGGAAGACCTCCTAAATGAACAATAATAATTAATTTTGGAAGTCTTTTTTTCTTTTTTGCTATTTTTAATTTTTTTTCTAATTTTTCTATTGAAATATTCCATGTATCTGGATCAATATCTAAAAAGTCGATTTTTAAGCCGCACAAAACTCCGCAATTTGCAGTGGCTACAAAAGAGTTGGGCGCTGTCCAAAACAAATCTCCTGATTTTAATGACAGGGCCTTACAGGCTAAAAGCAAAGCTGAGCTGGCGCTATTAGTTGCCAATACATATTTGCTTCCAACTAAAATTTTTATTTTATTTTCAAATTCAGGAGTTTTTGGACCTTGAGTTAAAAATTCAGATTTCAGAATTTTGTTTACACTTATGATGTCTTTTTTACTAATTGTCTGGGTGCTATATTTAAAATTTTTCATATTATAATCTGTAAAGATTTACTATTTTTCCTAATCATCTTTTTTTAAGAACGCTTAGATTAGTTTTTTTATTTCTTTTATATTTAAAAAATGGGAATTAGTGCCTGAATTATAAACAAAATTGCTTTTAACAAATTTTCCTTTTTCATTATTCTTATTTATTTTGTAATTATTGCTTTGATCTTTTGTAGAGTCAATATTATAGGGTGATGGCTTGATTAAATAGTAATCTTTAAATTCCAAAGTATCCCTTGAAGAATCCGCTGGACATAAAACTTCATGTAGTTTTTCACCAGGTCGAATACCAATAATATGATATTTAATATTTTTACCTAAAACTTTTACTAAATCTATTATTTTAATAGAAGGTGATTTTGGAATAAAAAGTTCTCCACCTCTCATCAAATTAATTGAATTCAAAACAAACTCTATTCCATGATCCAATGTTATCCAAAATCTTGTCATTCTTTCATCAGTAATTGGCAAAGATTTTGCATTCTTTTCAATAAGAGATTTAAAATAAGGTAATACAGAACCTCTTGAGCCTACTACGTTGCCATACCGCACTACAGAAAACCTTATATTTTCACTTCCCGACAAATAATTCGCATTTACGAAAAGTTTATCAGAACATAATTTTGTGGCTCCATATAAGTTTAAAGGATTTGCAGCTTTATCTGTTGATAATGCAATTGTTTTTTTTACACTATTTTCTATACTTGCGCTAATTACATTCTCTGCTCCGTAAATATTTGTCTTTATGGACTCCATAGGATTATACTCGGCAGCTGGAACTTGCTTAAGAGCTGCTGCATGAATAATTATATCTACCTTTTTTGTCGCTAATTCTAATCTGCGTCGATCTCTAACATCTCCTATTAAAAATCTTAATTTTTGGCTATTAAATTTGTTCGACATTTCGAATTGTTTTAGCTCATCCCGAGAATATATAATTATTTTTTTGGGATTATGTTTAAGCAATAATTTTACACACCTTTGACCAAAGGATCCCGTACCTCCAGTTATCATTATTGTTTGGTTTTTTAGAAATTTCATAATTTTAAATTAGTTTTGCATTTTAAATTTATCAAAACTACCTTCATCTACAACTTTTCCATTATTGAGACGGTAAATTTTATCGCAATTTTTTAATGTATTTATTCTATGAGCGATTGAAATTATAGTTTTTTCTTTAAATATTTCAAGCTCATCAAGAATTTGTGACTCAGTATTAGTATCCAGAGAGCTAGTGGCTTCATCTAAAAATAAAATTTCAGGATCATAAATCATTGATCTGCATAAGCCAATTCTTTGAATTTCACCACCAGATAAATTAACTCCTTCCTCTCCAAGATTTCCGTCTAACCCACCGGTTAATCTTTTTAGCAAGATTTCTAAATTAAATTTTTTTATAATTGATATGATTTGGTCATCTTTATACTTTTTGTTATCCAAACCAAACAATATATTATTTCTTAAACTTTCATCCAATATAAATATTTTTTGAGGAACAAATCCAATCAACTTCTGCCATCCTCTTACATTGGAAAAAATAGACTTTCCATCAACTGTGATGCTGCCTTTTGCTGGCTCCAAAATTCCAGTCAAAATTTCAATTATAGTGCTTTTTCCTGAACCGCTTGCTCCGATTATTCCAATTTTTTGCCCCTTTAATATATTTAGTTTTATATCAGAAATTTCGAAATTACCTGAATCAGGATATTTAAAATTTTTAATATCTGTAAAAATGTTTTTATTGAATAAAAATTTATCGTAAGAAGGTTGAACTTCCTCTTTAAAACTTTTTAATTCATGATAAAGCACGTCCACCGATGGATAAGCTAATTTCATATATTGTAGACTAGTAACTATTCTATTTACTGATGGCAAAATTCTAAAACTGGCAGCAATGTATATACTTAATATTTGGATAATTTCGATTAAGTTTTTTCCAGAAGAATATAAAATATAAAGCGAAAAAGTTACAAATAATATTCCCACAAGTTCAAGTAACAGTCTCGGCATACCCTGAAAAAAATATGTTATAGTAGCTATTTTTGATAAATTGACATTATGAACTTTAAATTTATTGTAAAAAAATTTTTCTCTTCCTAAAAGTTTAATTATTTTTATTCCATCAAAACCTTCTTGCATAAACTGAATTTTTTTTTGGATACTCGCCTGTCTTTGCTTTCCCCATTGATTTAATTTTCCTTTAAATGCAAAAAAATATAAAGAGGAAAAAAATAAAAAAATTATCGATATCGCAATTGTGAAATACAAATTAATGAATGAAAGCAAGCAGAATATTCCAATCACAACTATTATTTCGAGCGCTAATTCTAAAATAGAAACCAAGTAAAGAAGAAATTGATCTACTTCCATAATTAAATTTCTTATAAATTCTGAACTATTTCTATTATGAAAAAAATTAAAATTTTGATTTAAATATTGTTTAAACACTTTACTAGATAAATTTTCTTGATATGAATATAGAAAATTACTTTTATACCAATTATAAAATGTCAAAAAAGAAATTTTAATTATATAAAATGCTAAAAAAAATAATAAAAGATATGAGATAATTTCAGCTTTATCTAATTCAAAAAAAGTACTTAACTTATTTATGAATAAATTGTTTTTTGTGCTTGCGGAACTCAAAGCTCCCACAATTGAAAAAATAAAACCTAAACCTACTATTTCTAAAACTGTTGAAACAAACATAAAACAAAAAAGTAACGATAAAGATTTTTTTTGATATTTATTAAAAAAGTATAGAAACTTTTTACTCATTATTGATTAGCAATTTATTAATTTTGACAAAGCTCCGCACTTTGACACTGTCATTTTAACAAGACTAAAATTTATTCGCATTAATTTTAAACGGAACGGTATAAATAATAAGTTTTTTTTGATATTATGGTTGTAATGTTGCCTATTAAAACTTTTAATTTCTCTTTTTGATTCTCAATTACTTCAAACATTAGATTAGTAAATGGTCCTGACAAAAATTTTCCTTGTTTTATTTTTTGAAAATTAAAAAAATCTTGATTCAAATATCC
>JYMV01049767.1_pt1 | contig 10180 bp, 8 predicted proteins | sample 338911 | NCBI WGS metagenome assembly JYMV01 (sample SAMN03354496, study PRJNA234377) | hydrothermal vent metagenome | biome: Deep sea; feature: Hydrothermal plumes at the Eastern Lau Spreading Center, Western Pacific Ocean; material: Seawater | place: Tonga | collected 2009 | depth 2000 m m
TTCACTTTTGCGGGACGGGTGGGGTCCATATCCGGGATCACACTAGTCATTCCCATCCCTGCACTGAACAAACCAAACAGAGGGAAAGTGGGTAAATCTTTTTCTCCGGGACGAATGCCGAAGTGCTCGCGTAGAATTCGAATTTGCTGGCCGAACATGCCATGGGTGTAAAGAACCCCTTTTGCCGGGCCAGTGCTACCGCTAGTGAATAAAACAGCCGCCGTCTGTTCTTCAGGGATCTCGCCAACCTGGTAACCGGTATGCCCGTTTCTTTTTACCTGATCCAAAGTGAGCCCCCTCCAGAACCATTTTCTTCCCACAGTTACGGAGAGTCTAATCGACTTGAACGGAGCTGGGATCAGGGTTTTCACGGCATGGGCGAGAGGAATGGCGATGATTCCCTGGGGTTCGGACTGCTTGATACAGTGCAAAACATTTTTTTTGCCCAGTCCCGGGTCGATCAGGATAGGAACCGCTCCGGCTTTAAACAATCCGAACGTCAGCGTTACAAAATCGACCCCATAAGGAACCATCACGAGTACCCGGTCTCCTTTTTTAAGGCTGTGGTGGAGAAGGCCGGAGGCAATTAAATTGCTCTCTTCTTCCAACTGCTTGAAGGTGATTTGAGTTCTGGTCCGGATTTCAATGATCGCGGGTTGGTCCGGCATTTCTTTTGCCCAATGCGCCAGACTAGTGGAGATATTGTAGGACTTCATGGTTGGCTAAGATAAATCGAGAGCCGCCTTGACCAGGGGCAGGGTCACTTTTTTCTTCTGGATATAAGACTCCCGGTTAATGGAGGAAACCGCATTTTGAATGGAAATAAAATCTCGGGAAATACGGGATAGCAAAAAATGGATGATGGATTCCGGCATAGTCAGGTTGATATCCGTTGCGAGCTTCAATATGATTTTGGCGGTTGTGGAATCGTCAATCGGTTTGATCTCCGCAACCATTCCCCACTGAAATCGGGAAGTAAGGTAGCTTTCCATAGCAGAATTTCTGTCAGGAGGGAGGCCTGCAGTGAACGCAAGCTTCCCACCCTTTTCCATCATCTGGTTGTAGATATGGTAAAGTTTTTCTTGTGCTGTCGGGGAGTTGGCTAGACTTTCCACATTATCCATGAGAAAAAAATCAACGTTCAAAAGTTGCTCCAGGGTTTGTTGGGCTTCGGGGGATGGGTTGCCCCCTATTTTGTCAACGAAATCATGTCCTTGAATGCAGACCGCACGCAACCCTTTCTCTGCCACGCGATTGCCTATTGACAGGAGTAAATGGGTTTTTCCCAGATTTTTCTGGCCGAAAAGATACAGGGCTTGATAGGGAACCGGATTCTCGGAGCAGAATTCCTTCGCCGTTTCAAAAGCAATACGCGATCCCTCCGAAACAACAAAGTTGGAAAAATTATATTCCGGATGGAAAGGGAAACTTAACAGTAACTGTTGGCCGGGTTTGTCGTTCATGGATCCCCGGATTATTTCGGTCCCGCCTGAATTTCAATATATATTTTTCCTAGCGTGGAATGTGTCATCAGTGTGCAAACCCAGCCTTCTTTTTCGTAATTCAGAATCGTGGTCTTATGTTTGATGGCGTTAACCAGGCTCCAGCCTTTATTGACCATTTCGTCCTGGTAAAAGCTGATGACTTCATCCAAATTGCCCCATCCGGAAAAGAATAACCGACCTACTTTGACGGTTCCGCTTCCTGACTCATAGACAAAGGACTTGGAATGATTCCGCTCAAATCCACTGGGAACGGGAATGTCCAAAAAGGGAAAGGCCAATTCAGGGGGGGGTGGTGGGGGTGGGGGTGTTTCGGTTGTCATTTCATCCCATGTTGCGCAACCAGCTACGAATAACCAAACTCCAAACCATGAAAATAGAAATAGTCGTGTAACCATTTTATGCTATACCTCCTCCCAAATAGACCACCAGTAAGCCTGTCATCATGAGACAAAATCCGATTACCCTCAAAGTTCCCCTGGGTATTTCCGGAATTTTTCGTGCAAAGGACTTGACCTGTTCCGGAAAACAAAAATAAGGAATTCCTTCAAAGACCATCATCAAACCCACGGCGGATAGGAACAGGTTCATAACTTGGACCAATTAGTAGCAGGAAAAATCATTAGTATAAATTTTATTTTGATACTCTCCAATCTCTGGAATGCCGGAGGAAAAAGAAAGCTCTTTCTGTGACAAACGTGACTCTTTTCGTTGATTAAGTAGAATACTCAATAATCTTGACCGGTTATTTCTAATCAAAGGTTGGTTGGCCTGAGGAACTGGTTAGTGCGCAAACCCATAGCCTATTGCGATTATCTTTTATCTCCTAAAGCGAGTCAATATATAATTAGAAGGAGAAGAGGAGGCAAAAGTGGCCCCTGCAGGTTCTACCCAAGGGTTTTGAGGTTGTAAATAAAGGAGAAAGCATTATATAATTATCAAGAATTCTTTTTCCTTCCACTAGCTGCCGGGCCATGCCCCTCTGGGGCATGAAGGCTAATGAAGGAGTATCACAGGCTCATGCCTTTTGGGCGGAGAGCCTCCGCTGGAAAATTACAATATTATTATTTTGCAGGCAAACCTGCTCTCGGCTTTATGGGATTTGCCTCCACGGCTAGTGGGTGGATGTTCTCCGCTAAAATTAATAAAATTTAATTTTTGTTTAACTAAAATTTAATCGTTAAAGTATTAAGGTTAATTATATTTTACCGCTCTGTTTTTATGAGTCTGGGATTTCCCTTGGGACTCCTTTTCTATAAAATTATTTTTGGTCGTTCGTCAAATGAGGATTAAAAAATATGTTTAGATCTTTTGTCCACCGCGCTCGTAAAACTGCATTGGTTTTTGTATTTTTACTTCCTTTTGGGCTGGTTGTTTCTCCAGAGACCCTTTTTGCGTTAAGCAGCCATACCCAGCCACTTGCGAGTAATATATTTGTTGAAATTGCAAAAAAGCAAAACCCTGCTGTGGTTAACGTGAAGGCCAAGTCCGAAACCGCACATAGGAATTTTCGTGTTCCCCGGCCTGGCCCTGGGCAGAACCGGTCTCCCGATCGCTTTCGTGATTTTTATGACCGTTTCTTCGGCGAGCGCCCGAACCAAAGGCCAAAACGCGGTATGGGTTCCGGATTCGTGATTGACAAGGAGGGTCATATCCTGACCAACTATCATGTGATAGAAGGGGCAGATGAAATTGTGGTGATTCTTGATGACAACGGGACTGAAAAAGAATACTCCGCTACCTTGGTGGGTTCAGATCCCAAAACCGATATTGCCTTGATTAAAATCAATCGCGAATCGGGGGACAATAAGGACTTCCCTTTTTTGAAACTGGGAAGTTCCGAAAACCTGGAGGTGGGGGAATGGGTGGTGGCCATTGGTAATCCTTTCGGTCTCAGCCACACCGTTACGGTGGGTGTGGTGAGTGCGTTGGGGAGAAGCATTGGTGCGGGTCCCTATGATGAATTCATTCAGACGGACGCTTCGATCAACCCGGGTAACAGCGGTGGGCCACTTATCAATATCGAGGGGGAAGTGATTGGGATCAACACTGCTATCATTTCAGGGAATACCGGTGGAAATGTGGGAATCGGGTTTGCGATTCCCATTAATATCGCCAAGGGAATTTTAAAGGACCTGAAAGAAAGAGGAACGGTTACCCGTGGCTGGTTGGGAGTCATGATTCAAAAAATCACCCCTGAGTTAGCAAAATCGTTTGGACTCAGCCAAAGTGAGGGAGCTCTTGTCGGCGATGTGATTCCGGATGGCCCAGCCGCCAAAGGAGGGATAAAACGTGGGGATGTTATTGTCCGGTTTGACGGTCAGCAGGTCAAGGATATGGAAGACCTTCCCAAAATTGTTGCCGCAACAATACCGAACTCCGTGGTAGATGTTGAGGTAATTCGTGAAGGTTCCCAATTAACGCTCCGCATCAGCATAGAATTATTAGAAGATTTGCAGGACACCGTTGTGGCCAAGGCCGATCTTCTGGGCCTTCAGGTTCAGGATATCACCGAGGAGTTGGCGAAAAACCTGAAATTGGAAGGTTCGGAAGGGGTACTGGTTTCCGATGTGACTGCCGGCAATGCTGCCTCGGAAGCAGGTATCCGTAGAGGTGATGTCATTTCGGAAATGAACCGCTCCACTGTCAAAGACATGCGGGATTACCAGAATCTCCTGGCCTCTGTGGAAAAGGGCTCGTCTGTCCTATTTCTAATCAAACGGGGAGGAAGTACCATATATATTGCTGTCAAAGTCGGATAGAGCGTGGTTTTAGCCTTAGAATTTGACAGGCTTTCTGAGAAAGAGGGTTTTGCAAAGATGTGATACTTTACCTAAGCTCTTGTGCCCACAATGGGCAATCTCGGGTTGTGCAAAAGTCTTTTTGAGTAAGGGGTGACGGTTTTCTAAGAACCAGGCCTCTTTATCGTTTTCACCTATTCATCCTTTCAGCGTGCGCATTTCCTCAACATGGTTCTGGATTTTTTTTGTGTTTGCCGTGATGGGCCCGGGGCAATCCCTGGCTTTTGCGGATGAACGCTATAATCGCAGGACCCCTCTTGTCCGGACTGTAGAGAAAGTCAGCCCGGCTGTTGTAAATATTTACACAACAGAAATTTTCCGGTCGGCACGGAATCCCTTCAGAAATTTTGGCAATAGCCTGTTTGACCAGTTCTTCAAGGATTTCCTTCCTCCCACTAAAAGCAAAAAGCGCAGTCTGGGTTCAGGGGTCCTTATCAATGATGAAGGATTTATTCTCACCAACGAACATGTTATCGCCAAAGCCGCGAAGATCCATGTCGTCTTGAGTGACAAGCAGGAGTTTGATGCCAGCGTCATCGGCGCGGATATCAAATCTGATTTAGCAATCATCAGGATCAACTCAAGCAAGTTCCTGCCCTTTGTTGAAATGGGGAGGTCCGATGATTTAATGATCGGTGAACAAGTGCTGGCCATTGGTAATCCTTTTGGTTTGCAACATACGGTCACGACTGGAATCATCAGTGCCCTGAACCGCAATATTCGGGCTGGAAAAAATATGGTGTACAGCGACTTCATTCAGGTCGATGCCTCGATCAATCCGGGAAACAGCGGTGGGCCTTTACTGAATATCAATGGCTCCTTGATAGGAATCAATACGGCCATCTTCCAAAAAGCCGAAGGAATTGGTTTTGCCATTCCCATCGACCATGCCAGGCGGATTGTTGATGAACTGATCCGTTATGGTAAGGTCCGGCGTGGCTGGTTGGGAGTTTCCGTGCAGGAGTTGGATGCCCAACTTTTGCGCCATTTTCAGTTGGATAGGCAAAAAGGGGTTCTGGTTGTGAGGGTTGCCGATAGAAGCTCGGCTGGAAAAGCGGGTTTGAAACGCGGGGATATCATCATTGCGATTGACGATCATGAGGTGAGGGACAAATCGGACTTTCGGGGCCGTACGGCTTCTTATACCATGGGAAGTTCCATCCGGTTTTCTATCTTGCGGGATGGGAAAATGATGGAACGGAGAGTCCATGTGACATCCATCCCCAAAGGCTATGTCAAGGAATTCACCCGAAACTGGTTCGGGTTACGCGTCCAGGAGAATAGCGAGCCCTTTGCCCGAGCCAACAGGCTGGTGACTTCCAAGGGAATGGTTGTCATGGAGGTAATTCCAAACAGTGCGGCCGGAAAAATCGGTATCAACCCTGGTGATATCATTCGGCAAATGAACCAGAAGCGTGTGGACAATGAAGAGGATTATAATAAGGCTGTTGCGGATATGAATAATCCGGATCGTATTTTACTTTTGGTCCAGCGCGGACGGCAGGGGTATTATGTGACCCTGGAACCTTGAAAAAATATTTCCTTCTTTTTTTATGACGGTAAAACAGGAAATCGAGACCCTCAAACAAGAGATCCATCAGTACGATCACCTCTATTACGTTAAAAACTCTCCAACCGTTTCTGACCAGGAATATGATGCGCTTCTTCGCCGTTTGAAAGAACTGGAAGCAGCCCACCCAAAATACGTCACTCCTGACTCTCCCACACAGAGAGTGGGCGGCAAAGTGGATGAGCGGTTTAAAGCGGTTGTGCATCCGGTTCCCATGCTCAGTCTCGACAACACCTACAATGTGGATGAGGTACGGGCGTTTCATCAGAGAGTGCTTCGGGGCCTCCCAGATGTTCATACTATTGAATATGTGGTGGAGCTGAAGTTCGATGGCCTGGCAGTGGCGCTTACCTATGAAGACGGTTTGCTGGTAAGTGGAGCCACTCGTGGCGATGGTCTGCAAGGAGAAGACATTACTGCAAATTTAAGAACTATCCGTTCAATTCCTTTAAAAATTGATACGGAACCGTTCCATTGCATAGAAGTACGGGGTGAAGTTTTTATGCCGAAAAAGGAGTTTGAACGCATTAACGCCCAGCGGGAGGCGGAAGGGGAAATGCCCTTTGCCAACCCCAGAAACGCCGCCGCCGGAGCGTTGCGCCTGCTTGACCCTGCTGTCACAGCCCAACGCAGGCTCGACATATTTATTTATGGCGTGGGTTTTCTCGATGCCAATCCTTTTCAGACCCATTATGAATTGCAGGAAAAACTATCCGCATTAAGATTTCCGGTCAATGAACACAACCGGCTATGTAAAAACTTTGAATCGGCGCTTGCCTTGATTGAGGAGTTTCGGGACAAGCGGAAAGAGCTCGATTATGAAGTGGATGGCCTGGTCATTCAGCTGAATTCACTGGCTCACCGCAAAAAGCTGGGGGCGACTTCCAAGTTTCCCCGCTGGGCGGTGGCCTACAAGTATGAAGCGGAACAGGCCGTAACCGAAATTATAGATATTGTTTGCCAAGTGGGCAGGACAGGCTCTATCACTCCTGTCGCCGAGTTACGGTCCGTGTTTGTTTCGGGGTCCACCGTCAGCAGGGCGACCTTGCATAACGAAGATGAAATTAAACGCAAAGACATCCGGGTCGGCGACCGGGTGGTGATTGAAAAAGCCGGTGACATTATTCCCCAAGTGGTCCGGGTAATTGAACTTTCCGGTAAGAGGGGAAGACCCTTTAAGATGCCGACAACCTGCCCCGAATGCCAGGCACCCGTTTACCGTGCGGAGAGCGAAGCGGTCTGGCGATGCGTGAACGGTGCCTGCCCTGCGCAGTTAAAAGAAAGGCTCAAGTATTTTGCTTCCCGAAAGGCGATGGACATTGACCATCTTGGCCCGGCAGTGATTGAGCAATTGGTCGATTCCGGGCGAGTCAAAAACTTTTCTGACCTCTATATTTTGAAAAAGGATGATGTGGCTGCTTTGGAGCGTATGGCGGATAAGTCGGCGCAGAACCTGATCGAAGAGATTGAAAAGAGCAAGTCCGCTGGACTTCCACGGTTCCTGCATGCCTTGGGAGTGCGCCATGTGGGGCAACGCACGGCAATCATTCTGGCCCGGAGGTTTCGATCCCTTAATAAATTGCAAGAGACCACCTATGACGAACTGGAAAGGATTGATGAAATAGGGCCTGTCATTGCCGAAAGCCTGAGAGCGTTTTTGGATCGGGACACCAATCGGCAGGAAATTAAGCGTTTGCGGGAACGGGGCATCCTTATGGAAGAACAGGGAGACCCTTCCGAAAGTGGGGGGGTGCTCGAAGGCAGGCAGTTTGTTCTTACGGGAACCTTGTCCCGGTTCACCCGTGAGGAAGCCAAGACGAAAATACAATCCCTTGGAGGGCGAGTCACCGCAACGGTTTCCAAAAATACCGATTATTTGGTGGCGGGAACCTCAGCCGGATCGAAACTGACTGGAAAAAGCCCGCCAACTCGGTATCCAGATATTAGATGAAGAAGCGTTGCAAAAATTAATGGAGAGTGGCCACTAGCCGTGTGGCGGTGATATTCTTCCTCAGCTTTTACCCTTGCTGCCCCTACGGGGCACGAAAGTTAAGGTAAAATACCACGGGGCATGAAGGTTAATGAAGAGGGCATCACGCCTGCCCCGCAGGGGTACAACTGGCAATGGCTTTATCTGGCTAGCAATGATGTTCTCGGCTCAACGAGTCCTTGCCAGTTCCCTCCCACGGGAGGGGGGTCGTCTGCGTGGCGGACGTCTCAGGTTGTGAGGCCTTCTGCCATCATTTTTTTTAAGTTTCGATTTGGGTGGTGGACCCCGTCGCTTTCTGGGAGGGGGTTTGCCTTCCCGTTCTTCCAAAAATAATTCTTCCTCAGGCCAGGCTACGGGAATTTTGTTTTTCAGATAATCCTCGACCCGGTCCAAATGCTGGGCAAAGTCTTCACAGCAAAGGGTGATCGCCGTACCCTTATTTCCCGCCCGTGCGGTTCTGCCTATACGATGGACATAATCTTCCGCGTCCTGTGGTAAATCATAATTGATGACATGCGTGATATTGTCGATGTGCAGTCCTCGAGAGGCCACATCGGTGGCGATGAGGATATCCAGTTCGCCTTCCTGAAACTTTTCCAATACCCGGATTCGGGCTCTCTGGTGAAGGTCGCCGCTGATTTGTCCAGCGTTAAAGCCGTTATGGTTCAATTTCCACTCAAGTTGCTCGGCTTCAATTTTGGTGTTGCAGAAAATCAGGACTTTTTCCCCAGCCTCTTGTTTCATCAAACCCAGGAGGAGGTTGAACTTTTCATGTTGTCCAACGTGATAGAGGATCTGGGTGACCTCGTCCACCACCGCCTTTTCCGGCTCAATGGCCACCCTGACCGGATTGTTCATATGCTCGTAACACAATTCCATAACCCGGTGGTTGAGGGTTGCTGAAAACAGCATGGATTGGCGTTTGTCGTAGGGAGGACAGGCCCGGAATAAATAACGCAGGTCGGCAATGAAGCCCATATCAAACATGCGGTCGGCTTCATCCACGACTAGGACTTCCACCATTTTCAAACTGAAGAATTTCTGCTTATAGAAATCGATCAATCGGCCCGGTGTGGCGATAAGGATATCCACCCCCGCCTTGATCTGGTTTTTCTGTTTTTCATAATCCACCCCTCCGATTACACAAACCGTGCGGAACTGGCAATGTTTGCCCAGGAGCAGGGCATCTTTTTCGATTTGCCTTGCGAGTTCGCGAGTAGGGGCAATGATCAATGCCCGGGGCCCAACCTTTCCTTTAGGCAAAGGTTGGGTGTTATTTTCTAACAGTCGGGTGAACAGGGTAATTAAAAATGCTGCGGTTTTTCCCGTTCCGGTCTGAGCCTGTCCGGCGAGGTCCTTGTTCCCAAGAGTGATCGGCAAGGACTTGCTCTGGATAGGTGTGCAGGTTTCGAAATTCGCATCGCGAATACCTTTTAAGACCTGTTCAGGCAAGGGTAGGGATTCAAAAGTCAAAAGTTCCAAAAGATGCTCCAGGCGGGTACTTCTCACATCGGTGTGTGGGAGTTAGAGCCTTTATTTTCAGATGGTTAAAAATCATCATTGATGATCGGGGTCATTATGAGGGGCTTGTCCTTGATTTGCAACTCAAATCTCATTTTACTTGACTTTGCAAGCGGCAAAATGGTTAAATCACGTTCGATTTTTATTCTGGTAGTAACCCCGATAGTAAGCCCGCCTGGTCTTGATCCCAAAGAATTTCCCTTTGATTTTCAATGGTTTTAATTGCTAAAGGGGCTAACCGGAAACTTGGATAAGGTGATTTTGTGATTCAACATGATGTAGTGGTTGTCGGTGCTGGTCTTGCGGGGATGCGTTCCGCTTTGGAAGTATGCAAGGAGCTGGATGTTGGCATGTTGACCAAAGTGTATCCCTCCCGGTCGCATTCCGGTGCTGCGCAGGGGGGTATTGCCGCTTCACTGGGGAACTCGGAGCCGGATAGTTGGGAAGAGCATATGTACGACACCGTCAAGGGCGGTGACTTTCTCAGCGATCAGGATGCGGTGGAAGTGTATGTCAAAGCCGCTCCAAGAATCATCTATGAATTAGAACATTTCGGTTGTGTTTTCAGCCGCACACCAGATGGGAAAATTGCCCAACGCAGTTTTGGCGGGCATTCGAAACCGCGTGCTTGTTTTTCTGCCGACCGCACCGGCCATGCCATTTTGCATGCCCTTCATGAACAGCTCATGAAGAATGCGAAATCCGTAAAAATTTATAACGAGTGGTACATGCACGCCCTGATTGTCGATGGCGACCGTTGTAACGGTGTGGTGGTGAGCAATATCCAGACCGGAGA
>JYMV01001926.1_pt1 | contig 10179 bp, 9 predicted proteins | sample 338911 | NCBI WGS metagenome assembly JYMV01 (sample SAMN03354496, study PRJNA234377) | hydrothermal vent metagenome | biome: Deep sea; feature: Hydrothermal plumes at the Eastern Lau Spreading Center, Western Pacific Ocean; material: Seawater | place: Tonga | collected 2009 | depth 2000 m m
AAATGGGATGCTGTACTGCCGGTTCAAATTGCCAATGTTATGAAATACAAAGGCCGTTATGTTGCAACACCGGTCAATGTTCACCGCGTTGATTGGATGTGGGCAAACCCAAAGGTCCTGGCTAAGGCGGGCGTTTCCGTGCCATCAACTTGGGCGGAGTTTAATGCTGCCGCTGATAAATTAAAATCTATGGGCATAACACCACTCGCTCACGGTGGCCAGTCCTGGCAGGATGCGACCGTATTCGAAACCGTCGTTCTCGGTCTTGGGGGCAACGCATTTTATAAGAAAGCCCTGATGGATTTGGATATGAAGGCACTTAACAGCCCTACTATGATCAAAGTGTTCGACCAGATGCGCCGGTTGCGTGGCTATGTCGATAAAAACTTCTCGGGCCGTGATTGGAATCTAGCAACGGCCATGGTGATGAAAGGCGAAGCAGCCTTCCAAATTATGGGTGACTGGGCAAAAGGTGAATTCCTTGCTGCCGGTAAAAAGCCCGGTACTGACTTCCTTTGCGCTCCGACCCCTGGTAAAGGCTATCTATTCAATGTTGATAGCTTTGCCATGTTCAACGTCAAAGGGAAAGACAATTTGGCTGGCCAAAAATTACTTGCCAAGCTTATCGTCGGCAAAGGGTTTCAGAAAACCTTCAACTTGATCAAAGGATCAATCCCGGCTCGGCTCGGCGTACCAATGGGTGAATTCGAATACTGTGCTCATAAGTCAGCCTATGACATGGAGGTAACCAGTCAAATTGGCGGGCTGCTGCCGAGTTATGCTCATGGTATGGCGTTGCGCGGAGCTCAGGCTGGCGCGATAACCGATGTTGTGACCAAGCACTTCAACTCCAATATGTCGTCTGCTGATGCAGCTAAGGCCCTAGCCAAAGCTGTTAAACAGTCGCTGTAGATTAACCTCCTGGGTCCGCCATTATACGTTGGCTTGTAGCTGTTAAACAGTCGCTGTAGACTAACCTCCCTAGGTCTGCCGCGCCGCGACAAGCCAACGTAATGACGGCCCCGAGGATTTTTTTTAATAAATTATCACTGCCAGGTTCTAACTCCTTTGTTCAGGTGGCTGCAATTTAACCTACCACGCATCGTTATGGCGCCATCGCTAGTCGCCGTCGCGGTGTTCGTCTATGGATTTATTATCTGGACCGCTTACATTTCGATGACCCGGTCAAAGCTGCTGCCGCGTTATGATTTCGAGGGGCTGTTTCAATACGTCAAGCTGTGGAATATGCCGCGCTGGTACGTTGCGCTGGAAAATCTTTTTGTTTTTTCCGGGCTGTTCATTTTTTTCTGCATGGCTCTCGGCTTACTTCTGGCGATAATGCTCGATCAGCGCATTCGTGCTGAAGGAGCTTTACGCACAATCTATCTTTACCCCATGGCGTTGTCTTTCGTAGTTACCGGCACCGCCTGGAAATGGATTCTCAATCCCGGGCTCGGTATAGAAAAAGTGATCCGCGACCTAGGCTTTGAAAACTTTGAATTCGATTGGCTGATCAATCCCGATATGGCGATATACACAATCGTCATCGCCGGGGTCTGGCAATCATCCGGATTTGTGATGGCGATGTTCCTGGCCGGATTGCGATCTATCGATCAGGAGATTATCAAGGCTGCCTATGTGGATGGTGTCAGCCTGCCACGTATTTACTTAGGCATCATCATCCCATCAATGCGGCCAGTGTTTTTCAGTACCATTGTCGTACTCGGTCACTTAGCGATCAAAAGCTTTGATCTGATCGTCGTATTGACCGGGGGAGGTCCCGGCTACGCCACTGACATGCCGGCAACTTTTATGTATGCGATGGCTTTTCAACGCGGCCGCATCGGTATTTCAGCAGCCAGTGCAACAATTATGCTGATGACCGTAATGGCGGTTATCGTTCCCTATCTCTATTCGGAATTGAGAAAGAAAGCCGATGACTGATCAACAGTTTTCTTTAAACCGGGCGAATATGAACCGAATGACTGTTGGTCGCTGGTTGCTGTTCATCACACTTGGAATATTTGTGATATATTTTCTAACGCCGCTCTATGTCATGCTCGTAACTTCATTGAAAACTTTGGATGATATTAGGTTAGGCGGCCTTATGAATCCACCCGATGTAGTCACGTTTGCACCCTGGATAAAAGCGTGGAATTCAGCCTGCGTCGGGATTCAATGTGAAGGGCTGAACGGCTTTTTCTGGAATTCGGTAAAAATCACGATCCCTGCTGTATTCATTTCGACACTGCTGGGTGCCATCAACGGGTACGTTCTGACCAAATGGCGTTTTCGTGGCGCAAATATTGTTTTCGCGTTAATGCTGTTTGGCTGCTTCATCCCGTTTCAGGTGATCCTTATGCCGACGGCTCGGATGCTTGGGCTATTGGGCCTTGCTGGAACCATTCCGGGGTTGGTTTTGGTTCACGTCGTGTACGGCATCGGTTTCACAACACTGTTTTTCAGAAATTATTATGTCACCATCCCCGATGAATTGGTTAAGTCCGCAACCATTGATGGGGCAGGATTTTTTACTATTTTCTGGCGGATCATGCTGCCGCTGTCGATTCCCATTATTGTGGTTACCGTCATCTGGCAATTTACCCAAATCTGGAACGACTTCCTGTTTGGCGTATCGTTTTCCGCCGGTGGTGGTCAGCCGATCACGGTCGCGCTCAATAATATCGTTAACTCGTCTACTGGCGTGAAAGAATACAATTTGGATATGGCGTCGGCGATTATTGCCGGCTTACCCACCCTCCTGGTTTATGTCTTTGCCGGCCGATATTTCATTCGTGGTCTGACTGCTGGATCGGTGAAAGGTTAAAAAATGGCTTCTCTCGAAATTCGCAATCTGGTCAAGCGGTTTGGTGAAATAGAGGTGTTAAAAGACATCAGCATCGGTATCGATGATGGTGAATTTTTGGTTCTGGTCGGCCCCTCAGGTTGCGGTAAATCAACGCTGCTGAATATTATTGCCGGATTGGAAACTGAAACCGGAGGTGATGTGCTTATCGATGGAAAACCGGTTAATGATGTTCACCCAAAGGACCGCGATATCGCCATGGTTTTTCAATCCTATGCGCTTTATCCCAATATGACGGTGCGCAAAAACATCACTTTCGGCATGCGCGTTAGAAAAACACCAGCGGATCAAATTGAACAAGCTCTTTCACGGGTCTCCGATCTTCTGCAAATCACGCCGCTGCTTGACCGCAAACCAAACCAGCTTTCTGGCGGTCAGCGCCAACGAGTCGCCATGGGTCGGGCTTTGGTACGTGATCCCAAAATATTCCTGTTTGATGAACCCCTATCCAATCTTGATGCAAAACTGCGAGTTGAAATGCGCTCTGAAATCAAAAAGCTCCATCAGCGGTTAGGCTCGACAATAGTCTATGTCACACATGATCAGATCGAAGCCATGACCTTAGCCACCCGTGTAGCTGTCATGAAGGACGGTATCGTTCAGCAATTTGATACGCCGCAGGTAGTTTATGGTCAACCCGCCAATACCTTTGTTGCCGGCTTTATGGGCTCACCAGCGATGAATTTGATACCGGTAAAACTACAGGATCAAAACGGTCGGTTGCACGCTGAGGTCAAGCGCGAGAATAATGAGCTGCTAAATCTCGAAATTCACCAGCCGACAAAAAAGTTGCAGGCCCATGCCGGGTCATCAATTCTACTCGGTCTCCGACCTGAAGCATTTGGCGATCAAGATCACGCCACTGGTGATATTCAAGCCATCTGCCAGTTTTCTAGCCCAGTTACAATGTCCGAACCAACAGGTCCTGACATGCTGGCAAGGATTAACCTTGGTGGCGTCGAAGTTACGACCCGCCTCCATGCCGCTGCCAAAGTTCAGCCAAGAGCTATCAGTGGATTTAGCGTTGATATGTCCAAAGCTATATTCTTTGACGCCGCGAGTGGCAATAGAATATAGATCATTGGAAGAGGATACCCTATGAGCAGTACAATACCTCATCTTCGAAACAGCGGTTCAATTGAATATGAAGCCCTATCACTCGTTGCCGATATCGGCGCCACCAACACCCGGTTCGCCCTAGCGGTTTCCGGCAGTAATGAGTTAATTCAGCCACTAACACTGCTCACCAGCAATTTCACCAGCATCCTTTCGGCGTGCCGTGAATATCTTAATCATATTGCTGATCTTCATCCGTCACGAGCCTGCATCGCCGTGGCTTGCCCGATATCTGGAGATCATGTCAGCCTCACAAATAATAGTTGGTCCTTTTCGATTGAAGAAGTCCAAAGAGAACTAAATGTTGGACGTTTGATGGTGGTTAATGATTTTAAGGCCTTGGCAGCCGGGGTGCCGCATCTAGCCGCCGAGGAAATTGTTCAAATAGGCGATGGTACTCCGATACCTGAGCGTACTATTAGCGTCATAGGCCCTGGAACCGGACTGGGTGTTGCCACCGTCGTTCAACATGAGACTGGGCGAATTATTTTGGAAGGCGAAGGTGGTCATGTCTGCTTCGCCCCGGGAAATGAACGTGAGATAGATATCCTCAGGCTGCTCTCACGGCAGTTTAGCCGCGTATCAACTGAACGCATATTATCTGGCGATGGAATTAAGACACTGTTTCAGACACTCGCCAAAATTGACGGCGTGGCTGTCCCTGATCTTACGACTTCAAGCATCGTCGAACGGGCAATATCAGGCTCCGATTCCCGTTGCCTCGAAGTTATTGACATTTTTTGCGGCGTATTGGGGAGCTTCGCTGGGGATTTAGCTATGACTTTAAACCCTCAGGGTGGCGTTTATATCGGGGGCGGCATTATCCCGCGCATTGCTAAGTTGCTCAAAGATAGCCCCTTCCGGGCCCGCTTTGAAGGGAAGGGCAGGCTTGCATCTTTTATCAAAAATGTGCCGACGTATTTGATCATGACCGACCACACTGCCTTAACCGGGGCTGCATCCCTACTGCTTGATGATTTAAAAGGTTAGCAGGTGTCTCATGCTGTGATGATGGCATAAAGTGGGGGAGAATTGAAGTTAAGCTGGCATTTAGAGTGCTTTTACAGGCCTCCAGCGGGGTTTTTAATGTGGGTACAAATGTGGGTAGGTGAACCGGCGTTCTCATAACCCATTAATTTATTTAATAAATCTAGGGTAAATGGCGGACTTCATGGGTACCGTGACTAAAATTTCGGCGATTTTACGAGGACACCCGTCCTTAAATATAGAGGAAAAGTGATCACTCTCTGTCCTCGCTCAGACCAACCTATGGAGTTTCGCCATCGCCATGATGGCCCTGACAGCCGCCGCGGGTTTATTTGCCTTCATTGCGAGAAGTCTCGCCTCTTCGAGTTCAGCCGTCAGCGTATCGACGGTTATGCTGCATCTCTCCCGGTGGACCAGCATGCGGTCTTCTATTTTTGATAAAACCTTAACATTTTTCAACATTCTGCTTCCCTGAACGTGGGCCGTCTTAATTGAATATCCGGCTGCCATGGCAGCTTTCGTCGCATTTTGTCCCATGCAGTAGGCTTCAACGAAATGGGCTTGCCGTGGGGGCAGGAGTAGTTCTTTGGATAAAGGTGTCATAACGCGTGATCCTTAATACCGGTTTACCGTTTCGATATATTTATTCCAGATGATCATTGACCGCCGGTCAGCATTGTAGGCCGGCCATTCTATAAGGTCCTCGTGATTGGGGTCGCCGTTAGCGGCAAACGACCCCCAGGTCTTCTGGATCACTCGGGAGAGGGCTGTTGCTTCATTACTTTGCAGACCGGCGATCATTGGCGGCATCCATTTGTCAAAGGTATTAAAGACAAAGGGGAGTTCGATGCAGTGACAAGCACGATAGGGGCTCTCGGGTGCTGACCAATCGATCCGGTAAAGCCAAGTGTCAATTCCTTTGTCGCTGAGGTCAGCGGCAAAGTCGGATGTTTGTCCGGCGAAGTTTGCCTCATTCAGGCCTGAACTGAGTATTTCCATCGGCGTGGCGCCGGGCTGTCGATTACGACAATAGTCTAGCATCTCCTGCCATCTGTCTCCGAAATCTCGCTTGAAGACGTCTTCAATCTGTATGTCACTGGCATTCTCAATGTCGGGATTTCCGGCCAGGAAGGCATGCATTTCATCGTGTGCGAAGCCCAGCATAATTTCTTTGCCTTGGGCGCCTTTAAGTGCTGCTTCGTGAACGCCGTCGGGAATGACTTCTCCATCCGCAACTGGCATAAGGGGAATATTCGTAGCGGCAAACTTTGCATTTTGTCGGGCCAATATTGACTGTGCATCCAGAATATCTTCAACGGGAAGCGTCTTCAGATCAACAACTGAAACACCGGCAATTTTAGCGAGATCTTCGGCCTTTTCTGCAGCTGTATCCGGAGTTTCAAAGCTGTCATAACGTCCACTCTGAAGTATAACTTTATCAAAACATATACGGGCCTTTTCATTCGCCAGCAGGGCATAGGCGGAAATGGCTCCCGCCGATTGTCCCATGAGTGTCACGTTATTAGTATCACCACCGAAGGAATGTATATTATTGCGGACCCATTCAAGTGCCAGCGTCTGGTCTTGAATTCCTAAATTCCCATTTGAAATTTCCGGGTGGCATAGAAAGCCGAGGGCGCCCAGACGGTAATTGACGCCGACCAGAACTACTCCTTGATCCCGCGCGAAACTAGTTCCGTCGTACCAGGGCAGCGATCCCGCCCCCGAGACAAAAGCCCCTCCGTGGATCCAGACGATAACCGGACGTTTTCCGTTATCCGCTTCCGGGGTCCATATATTCAGCGTCAGGCAGTTTTCATTATAAGGTAATTCGAAATCCCCCATGACGCTTGCAAGTCGCGAGGGGCGTTGCGGGGGGATCGGTCCCTCTTCAACCGCACTGGCAATTCCCTCCCAAGGCTGGACCGGTTCAGGTGGTTCAAAACGACTGTCGTCGGTGAAGCGGGCTGCATAGGGGACGCCAAGGAAACTCATCACGCCGTCTGAGATGTTTCCCTCGATTTGACCGAGATTTGTATCGGCTATTACTGATCCAATATTCTGGGACAATTTTTCCTCCTTTACCCCTATCTTAAAAAAACAATTAGTGTAGCGGCTACTTTTGTTCCGCTAGTTTTGCGAGGGGATTTATAATAAGTTTTTCACCTGCCATGAATATAATGACAATCGCAAAACATGAAGCAAAGACCATCGAGGCATTAGCGGTCGTTTGCGCCCGCAGCATGATCACCCCTATACCGCTTTCAGCTCCGAACAACTCTGATACCAGGGCAATCTTCCAGCAGACACCATAGGCAATCCTGATTGCGGCAATCACGTACGGAAGCAGCATAGGTATCGTAATTTTGATAAATATCCGAATTCTATTTCGGGTAAAGCTGCGTCCCATCTCAAGGATTTCTTGGTCAAGTTCCCTCAAGCCTTCGGCGAGGTTCACAAGGCAGAACGGCGTCAATATGGCAACTTGCACGAACATTACGGAAAAATCGGAGGCGCCAAACCAGATGACCGCCAATATGGCCCATCCAACGGATGGAAAGGAATTGAGGAAGGGTTTGATCCGTTCATGTACGATGACGCGGCCCAGAGGAAATCTTGCTGGGATTAATGCCAGGATTAAACCTAATATTACACTTATGATGACTGAGCCGATTACGCGGAGAGTGCTGATCAAAATATCGTCAAGGAACACCGGGTCGACAAACATCTCCGCTAAGCTTCTGCCAACGGTTAAAGGTCCAGGCATGACTAGATCGGATATATTCCTTGATAAAGCCCACCATCCGACGATAAGACCGATCACTAGCAACCAGGAAAAAAAGCTATCCGCAATGGCTGGAAAAGTTGACGTTTTGGACTGGTCATTTGTTATGTTAAATGCCTGCATTGTGCTCGGCCAGTTTGTTTTGGATGGGGTTAAATATGAACCGCTCTGTCGAATAAACGAATATGATGATGATGAGTATCACGACTAGAATCAGCGGAGTGTCAAAATCCTGCCGCGCCAGGTTAAGCAGATACCCGAGCCCCCTGTCACCTCCGAAAAGCTCGGCAGTTAATGCAACTTTCCACGATACTCCAAAACTGATCCTTAAGGTTGCAAAAAGGTAAGGGTAAAGGCTCGGTACAATTATCAACATAAGATTTTTAAAGCCGGATCTGGTAAAGCTCTCTCCCATTTCCAGGATCTCGTTGTCGAGTTGCCGAAGTCCTTCTCGAATGTTTATGATAGCAAATGGGATTAAGACCATACTGATGGCGAAAATCACCGTGAAGTCGTTAATTCCGAACCATAGAACTGCCAGAAGTGTCCACCCAATTCCAGAAAAGGAGTTCAGGAATGGGGTCAAGCGACGGTCAACCGCCTTTCTGGCAACAGGGATGTAGTAAGGGAGAAGAGCCAGCATGAAGCCGACAGAAAATGAGAAAGTGATGGCTACGAGAATGTGGAAAAAGGACCAGAACATGTGGCCTATGAAGTTTGCGTCGGAAAAGAATTCTGTAAACCTCACCGCCACTGACCATGGACCGGGCATGACATATGCCTCTACCAGAGAACTGTAAATACCCCAAAGACAGAGACACGCAAACGTAAAGATGTGAGCTGCACGACGATTGAGACGTCGTGCAGCCTCATTTTCGTTTTCCATCTTTGTTAAGATGGTCAGCAGCTACTCGCGTATTGCATGTTCCCAAACTACGGAACTCGCCGCAGGATACTTTTTGATTATCCCCATTTCCTTTGCATTCTGCCACACGGTTTCCATACTTTTCATATCGCTTTTGCTTACAACAGCCGGGAAAAATGCAAATCGTTTCATCCAGACAGCAAAAAATTCCGGTGAAATCTTGTTTGTTTTGCTGATAGCTTGACCAACCTTCTTGGGGTTGGCAACGGCATAATCGACCGATGCTTTTAGCATTCGATTGAATTCTTTAAAGGCGGCTGGGCGGGCTTTAAGCTTTTCCGGGTAGGAGACATTTACGGCAGAGACGGTGTCTATCCCAAAAAGTTTGTAGATGTCTTTTGATGTTTCAGCAACGGTGCGATATTTGCCGGATTTGCTGGCCGCATAGGCCTGGGCATGGATCAAAGTAGCGGCATCAATTCGTCCAGTTTCGAGCGCCCCAAGCAATGTAGGAGCAGGCAACTGCACCCACTTCATATCTCCTCCCTCATAGGAGACATTCATTCCGTGAGCCTTCCATAGTGCGATCCGGATCCATGTGGTGCCGGTTGCTCTAAGTGCATAATTTCCGATGGTTTTTCCCTTGAGGTCTTTTACAGACTTGTATGGGCTGTCCGCTTTGACCCATACGCTACCGCCTTCTCGCCCGGCAGCTGCCCGAAGAGCTGTAGAAAGCACCACCAAATTTAAGCCCCGCTTCTTAGCGAGGGGGATCGCCATTACGGCATTCATAATGACATCGAAGCGTTTTGTTGGTGTGGACTGAATGAGAGCAGGAATTGCCAGCGCTTTTGCATCGACTTCGACAGTACTGGATTTAACAATGCCAGTGTTTATTGCGTATAACAGTCCTTCCAGTGAGGGATCTATCAAGTGTGCGTAGGTGATTTTATCTTTTGCCTGCAATGGACTTGCCAGGGCAGCCGTCATTGCAACGATTACTGCTGTACAAATTTTTCTCATAGTGACCTCCCAATTAAAGTGTGGTTCAGTTAGTAATTACTAGTGTTTTTCCATTTTTTTGAATAAATCCGTCAATTTTCCCCTATTAGAAAGCAAAGTTTCAGTGTCTTCAATGATTCTGGGTCTCTTCTCGTTTATTTCGATTGTTTCCAAGACGCGAGTGGGTTTGTCCGAAAGTAGAACGATGCGGTCAGCAAGTATCAGCGCTTCATCGATGTCGTGGGTGACAAAAACAATCGTCTTCCTAGTTTTTTTCCATATGGCGATAATTTCGTTTCGGAGATGTTGTCTTGTGTTCAGGTCAAGGGCGGCAAAAGGTTCGTCCATTAAAATAATTTTTGGATCTACCGCCAACGCCCGAGCTATTGCAACCCGTTGGCGTTCACCCCCTGACAGCATAGACGGGAATTTCTCCATATCATTATCCAGCCCGACCAATGAAAGAAGTTCGTGAGACCTTTGGAGCATAACGTCTTTTTTTATCTCGTTTGAACGTAACTCCATTCCGAGGGTCACATTTTTAATCGCATTGCGCCA
>JYMV01041169.1_pt1 | contig 10179 bp, 9 predicted proteins | sample 338911 | NCBI WGS metagenome assembly JYMV01 (sample SAMN03354496, study PRJNA234377) | hydrothermal vent metagenome | biome: Deep sea; feature: Hydrothermal plumes at the Eastern Lau Spreading Center, Western Pacific Ocean; material: Seawater | place: Tonga | collected 2009 | depth 2000 m m
TATGGAACTGTCTATTTGGAGAATTGATTATGAATGATAAAAAAGATGTTTTGAGACCAACTATTGTTATGTATGTTTTTGTTGGGTTGGTCGGTATGTGGATGGGTGGATGTCAAACCCAAGAACAGAAGGTTGAAACCCAAGAACAGAAGATTAAAACCCAAGAACAGAAGATTGAAAGACTAATCAAACAATTACAGGATCAGAATGAGGGTGTTCGTGTGAATGCGGCACGGGCATTAGGTTTCATAGGAGAAGGAGCAAAGGCAGCAGTGCCTACCCTGATGCCACTATTGAAGGATCAGGATAAATGGGTTCGTTTCCGTGCGGCAGGTGCATTAGGTAGTATAGAAGAGGGTGCCAAAGATGCAGTACCTGCTTTGATACTACTATTGCAGGATCAGGATGATGAGGGGTTCGTTCGTAGTGATGCGGCAGAGGCATTAGGGAAAATAGGAACACCAGAAGCACTGAAAGCAGTCAAGGAATATCAATCCCGACAATAATATTCTGACGGCGGTACATACAAAGCATCGGGTAGTGTACGGGTATCAGCTGCCCTAGTTGGTGCCCTTTTCTTGTTTTATCTTACCGAAAGAATCATATCCTAAACTTCACTTCCATATTTCCATCTGGATAAGCTATTATCCGCTCTATCCTGTTTGTAAAGCGGATTTATGTATTACCCTCTTGTCCTATTGAGCTGCTTTCTCAGTAATTCCTCTAGCTCTGATTTTAATGACTTCCTTAGCTACAGTGTCTTATTTTCTTTGGACCACATTTCTGTTGGTTGCTTTGTGCCTACAATACATAATAGTATCAATTCTTTTAATCAGTAGCTGAAGGACTAAATGATAAGTTTGCTTCACCTGCCTGCTTTGACATCAGGATTCAAGTCTGCTATATATAGCAGACAAAGTCAAAACTTTCTATCCCAGATTATCGAATTAAGGAAGGGACAAATATGAAATTTCAGGTTAACCATTTTTCTACGCTTTTGTTTACCAAACAGGTCTTGAACAGGTGCAATGTTTTCTCAATGCTCATTATACTTTCATGTCTCCTATTTTCATTTGCCACTTACGCTGTAGGAAAACCCGATCCGTCTTTGGTTGGATATTGGCCATTCGATGAAAAGACGGGGAAAAAAGCGGAAGATGCTTCGGGAAACGGAAATGACGGCAAGTTGATCGACGGTCCGAAATGGGTTGAGGGTAAATTTGGTTCCGCTTTAGAGTTTGGCGGAGACGGCAGCTATGTAGAGGTAGCAGATGACCCATCTTTGGATCTGACTAATGCGGCTACCGTGATGGCTTGGTTCAAGCTCACCGACGACCTGACCAATACCAGTCGGATGATGTCCAAGAATAACTCCATTTTCGTCATTTTTGACTTTGGCAATAAGAGTTCCTTAGACTTTTTGGTCAAGCCGGCCAACGATTTTGTTGAGTCCAAGACCGTAGATTGGAAAAAAGGAGTGTGGTACCACTTCGCAGGCAGCTTTGCTAAAGGCAAAATGAATATCTACATCAATGGCCAACTAGAAGGCGAAAAGAAGAACGCAGCCGGGATAGCCCCTTCTGACTTAGATCTGTGGATAGGTGCTGATGATTGGCAAATGCCAGCTAGCAGTTTCCCTGGTGTTATAGACGAAGTACGGATTTACAACAAAGCCCTCACCGAGGGCGAAATTAAGAAACTGATGACAACGCCGATGGCGGTATCGAAGACACCAGACAAACTGCCTGTCACCTGGAGTCGGTTGAAGATTATCTGGGTACTCTGATAAAAAAAGGATAGGTCGTTTCTTAAAGCTAGCGATAGCGGCTCAATCATAATTGATCAGGAAGAAGGTCAAGATTAACAGAAGATAATCCTGTGCACGTATCTCCAGCCCGCCATGTTTCTGACAATGTTTTTTTGGGGAGTTATTCTGTATTTAAGTTAAAACTAAAATACAACTTCGATTATCGGATAAATACCGTTAAACTGAAATCAAACACTAATATACGAAAGATGGGTATGATGATTCAGAGATTCATTACTGTGTTATTGATGGTTGTCTTAGTAGGTTCGGTTTGTGCTGAGGATGTTAAGGAAGTGGTTGTTGCAAGTGCTCAAGAACTGAAGGGAATTAAGGCGAAGAAGATTACTTGGCAGAAAGACGGTGCTAAGATGGTGTTGGTGAAGCCTTATGTTCCTGAAGTTGGTGATACCATCAAAACAGCCCAATCAACCGGTAGTGCGATATGAGGAATATTTGTGATATACTCGCCAAAAGTATACTACATGAGGATGAAGTACTCGAAACAGGGGTACTAAGCCCTAACTTGAATGCCATCTTGTTGAAAGATACAGAATCCATCTGGTACCATATTTAGCGATTCAATATATATGTTATCTACGCAACATTGAATAAAATGGTCATTTCGAAACAGGACAAATAGGAGATTAATAATGGTCAAATACGTTTTGCACTTATCGTGTGTTTTGTTGCTACTATTGGTGGCATTTAACATTGATGGTAAAACTCTGTACTACGATGACTTTGATGGCACCAAAGGGGATTGGAAACCACTTAAATGGCCCAAACTGGAAACCATAAAGGTAGAAAAGGAAGTAGGTAATCCCGAGAATATGGCGTTGACCTTTGACACACGTAATGCGGGTGGAGCTCTAGCCGATGCGCTGTTTATCGATGGTAACGAGGACATGAGTGACTATACCATGAAAATTCGTTTCCGCATCATCGAAGAGACTGATCAATTCGCTGCCGCTGGTATCATCGTCCGTGCCGCAGGACCACAAACCTACATCTGTGCTGAAGCAGCCAATAAACGGAATTGTTGCGGCCAAAATCCACCCCATAATATCATCAATGTTTTTGAAGTACCGGGATGGAAAATCGTAGCTGACACTAAAGTGGAGATTCCCCTTAACAAATGGGTCGATTATGCCGTCACCGCCAAAGGCAATTCGATTACCGTCTACGTCAACGATAAGGAGGTCTGCGGATATAATAAGGCCCTCTACGCCAAAGGTGGATTCGGCATACGAATCTGGAAAACCAAGGTGTTGATTGACAATGTAGAAATCTTTGACCCAGATGGTTCCAGTCTGGCCGTTGATGCCGGTGGAAAATTAACAACAATTTGGTCTCAAATCAAATTTGAGAACTAAACATATGGGATAAAACTTCCGGAGAGGAAGGTAATCGATGATCACAGCGGAACAACAGCAACAGTATCAACGAGACGGATATTTCATTGTCAGGAATTTGGTTGAGTCCTCAGCAATAGCTGAGATCAAGGCCACTATTCTGGATTTCATCGATAATCCGGGAGAGTTGGAACAGGTTTTAGATCCAGAATTGGTTGTTCAGCAAGGGGAAGGTGAGCACTTGAGCCATCGGGCCAAGTTTCGCAAACTACAACGGCTGGGTCGGTACCGACCCACTGTTTGGAATAACTATTATGCACATCCCAATGTGTTGTCAGTCATCCGTTCACTATTGGGGGATGACCTGCTGGTCAAATACGACTCGGTTTTCCTCAAGCCAGCCAAAACGGGTGGAGCCACACCGTGGCATCAGGATATTGGTCTCTGGCGTGATGACCATGTTGAAGCGGCCAATGCTTGGATGGCCGTTGACCCTGCTAGCAAAGAAAACGGCTGTATGCAGTTTTTGCCCGCTAGCCACCATGGTGGTTTAATTGACCACGTTGTGTATGAGGACAGTTTGCATGGAGAATTACCTCGCGAATTGGTATCTAACTTGGAAGAGGTGGTCGATATCGAACTAGAATCAGGAGATGTCGTCTTTTGGCACTCCTATATGTGGCACTACAGTCCACCCAACACCAGTGATCAAGGCCGCATCGGCATGGGAGCGGTTTGGGCCAGTTTGGAGCAAACTCAAACCTCAAAACGGGTCAAAGAATATTTTTGGGTAATGAAAGACGGACAACCACTGCCTCACCCGCCCGAAAAATTGCTTGTGGATGATGGTAAACTTGTACCGCCACTCCCTTTCAACAAAGGCACATCTGTTGGCGCTGGATATTAATTAATTATAAGTCTGAACTGAGTTAAATCCCTGTCGACTCGAACCACTTGGTAACCACTTTGAGGTAATAGCTCCTTTTGATTAAATTAGTCTTGAGGCAGAGAGTCCTTGAAGGTTGGGTAAAGCGGGGCTTTATCAAGATCAAAGTTAGAAAACTAGTAGTCCTTAAGTATAAGTTTACGCAGCTAGACGGATGTTGATATAGGCAACTCAGCATCGGAAAGCAACCCGATTCGCCAGTTAATTCCGTCAGTCATAACTGAGTTCTGAGGAAGATAGGATTACAAGGAGTAGAGTAGATGTCTGATTATGTTGCTAATCCCAATCGATATACGACGATGCAGTATCGGCGATGTGGTCGCAGCGGGATCAAGTTACCTTTAATTTCGTTGGGGTTGTGGCAGAATTTCGGCGGATACGACCCCTTTGAAACCGCTCGAGCTATGTTACATAAGGCTTTTGATTTAGGTGTTACCCATTTCGATCTTGCTAATAATTACGGCCCTCCCTATGGATCTGCTGAAGCAAACTTCGGTCGAATTTTAAAAGACGATTTGGCCGTCTACCGAGACGAACTGATTATCTCAACCAAAGCTGGTTTCGATATGTGGCCTGGACCTTATGGTGATTGGGGATCTCGCAAATATCTGGTCGCGAGTTTGGATCAAAGTCTTCAACGAATGGGGCTTGATTATGTCGATATTTTCTATCACCATCGGCCTGACCCTGAAACCCCTTTGGAAGAGACCATGTTAGCCCTAGACTATATTGTGCGGTCGGGCAAAGCACTGTATGTCGGCATTTCAAACTACTATTCAACCGAATTAACCCAACAAGCCAGCCAAATCCTACGAGACTTGGGAACACCTTGTCTGATTCATCAACCGCGTTACAATATCATGGATCGGCGAATTGAAAATGGGTTATTACAAACTCTACAAAGTGAAGGGATCGGTTGTATCCCCTTTTCAGTTCTCAATCAAGGCATTTTAAGCGACAAGTATTTGGGGCAAATTCCGGAAGGGTCGAGAATAGCCAAAGCCCACACGCCAATGGAGGCAGATCGCTTAACAGACCAACTACTGCACAAAATTAGCCGGCTCAACGACATAGCGCTTGCACGCGGCCAGTCCTTGGCTCAAATGGCACTGGCTTGGGTATTACGAAATGAATCAGTCACAACGGCTCTGTGTGGGGCCAGTCGGCCAGAACAGATTGAAGATAGCGTTAAAGTACTGAGTCAACTAGACTTTAGTTCTGAGGAGTTGGCACGAATTGATCACATTGTGACCTGACGCAATCGGTCAGTAGTAGCTAAGACGATTTGCAACCACAGACTTTCCAGAAGAGAGCGGGTTTTTGTAATCACTGCCTTTCGATGGTAAGAACTGATGCACGTGCCGATTGCCGATGGTTATGTGAAAAGGTAAGGCTCTAATCTATAGTTCAGATCACACAAGGAGATAGAAGATTGAAATCCACAACACAAACGCTTATCGATCGTCGCAAATTTCTGTATGGATTGGGATCCAGCATCGGTGCCATTGCCTTTAGCAATCTTCTGGCAGCTGAGAAAACATCGACCGCACTCAAGCCACCGAAGTTTCAACATCAGCCTATGCTGACCGCTAAAGCCAAGTCCTGCATATTCTTAACCATGGAGGGTGGACCCAGCCACCTCGATACCTTCGACCCCAAACCGAAACTGACCGAACTCCACCTTGAAAAATTTGAGCGCACAGGCCAGCAATTTTCGGCCATGTCTCAGGGCAACCGTTACTTTGTGCAGAGCCCATTTACCAGCCGCAAAGTGGGTCACTCTGGAGCCGATATATCGAGTCCTTTCGTCCATCTAGTCAATGTAGCCGACGACATTTGTTGGTATCGGGGTTGCCAGGCCGATTCGGTTGATCACCCAACGGCTATGTACCACCTGAATACGGGCAACAAATTTGGCGGTGACCCAGCTATGGGGTCTTGGGTCACATACGGCCTGGGTGCGCTAAACCAAAACCTCCCCTCCTTCGTGGTCTTACCAGAGGTAGCCTATCCACAAGGTGGTGCGGGCAATTGGTCTAACGGATTTCTACCTTCCCGCCTGCAAGGCACACCACTCAGATCAGTGGGTTCACCGATTTTGGACTTATATCCACCGGAGTACATTAACCGTGCCCATCAGCGACAAAGTCTGGATCTACTGAGCTATTTCAACCGTCAGCATCAGCAACAGAACCCGCACCACGATGAATTATCGGCTCGAATGGAGAGCTATGAGTTGGCTTTCAGAATGCAGATGGAAGTACCAGACATCATCGACTTGGACCAGGAACCAGATGATATCAAACAGTTGTACGGCATCGATCAAGCCCATAGTGACAACTTTGGTCGAAAGTGTCTGCTGGCCCGTCGATTGGTAGAACAAGGCGTTCGATTTGTTCAGATTTATTCTGGTGGCTGGGACTCCCACGACTATCTGGAGCGGGCGCACGGAGCCTTGATTCGCAGCATTGACCAGCCAATTACTGGCTTGATTAAAGACCTTAAACAGCGGGGCATGCTAGATGAAACGCTAATTGTTTGGTCGGGTGAGTTTGGCCGTAGCCCAGACAACGGAATTCGGGGCGGTGGCATTGCCTACGGACGGGATCACAACGCTGAAGCCATGCCCATCTGGTTAGCAGGGGGCGGAGTCAAGGCTGGTCACATTATCGGTCAGACCGACGAAATTGGTGAAAAAGCGGTTGAAGTTGTCCATCCAATCAAAGACCTGCACGTGACATTGTTGCGTTTACTGGGGTTGGACGACAATAAACTGACCTATTTTCATGGTGGTCGTTTCAAGCAGCTATCGCAAACGGGCGGTACAGTGATTGAAGAACTGATTGGTTGATCACCCGCACCGATATCGACTGCATAGAGAATATGTATAAAGCGAATTCAGAAGGCGGATGGAGAGATGAAATTTAAGTCGTTTATTGGTTGGTTAGTTGGCCTATTCTGCTTGATACAAATTGAGGTTGCGGCAGAGGATCTAATTCGAGAAAATATACCAAAGAATGAAGTTGAAAAACGCTTCGTGCACGAAGTTTACCCTTTACTGAAATCAAAATGTTTTGTCTGTCATGGCAGTAATCCCGACGATATTCGTGGTGACCTAGATTTGACCAATCGGCAAAGTATGATTGATCGTCAGATACTTACGCCCAGCCAAGCAGAAAATAGCCGCCTCTACCAGGCTGTCACTTGGCAAGACAAAAGTCTACAAATGCCACCCAAAGAAAATGACCGTCTAACACCAAACCAAATTGAGCTCGTCCGTCAATGGATTGATTCTGGCGCACCATGGCCGAATGCCGATCGTTGGCGAACCATTGCCAATAGTGAATGGTCAACCGATGAGACAGGCGTTTTGGTCAAAACCAGTGGTGGGCTAACTGAGGAATGGACCAACCGCTACTACCAACCTGAAGATTTATGGGCTTTCCAACCAATTAGACGGCCCGCCCTGCCATCTAATGACCTGCATCCAATTGATGCTTTTATCCAGCAAAAATTGGTACAATCCGGAGTTCCACCCGCTAGCAAAGCAGATAAACTAACACTAATCCGACGAGCCACCTTCGATCTGATCGGCTTACCACCGACACCAGAAGCGGTCGCAGCATTTCTGGCCGATGAAAGTTCAGATGCCTTTGAGAAGGTGGTGGATCGGTTGTTGGCTGACCCGGGCTATGGTGAAAAATTGGGGCAGCAGTGGTTGGATATAGTCCGCTATGCTGATACCAGTGGTTTTTCCAACGACTTTGAGCGACCCAATGCTTGGCGTTATCGTGACTATGTGATTCGGTCGTTCAACCAGGACAAGCCTTATGATCAATTTGTGCGTGAACAATTGGCTGGAGACGAAATTGATCCGACTAATCCAGAGATGCTGATTGCAACTGGATTTTTACGCATGGGGCCATGGGAACAAACAGGCATGACCATTGCTGTAGAGACACGACAATTCTACTTGGATGATGTAACCAATGCTGTGGGGGAAACCTTTTTGTCTATCCCTTTGCGCTGCGCCCGTTGCCACGACCATAAATTCGATCCGATTCCAACCAAAGACTACTATCGGTTGCAGTCGATATTCGCCCCACTTCAGTTTGCCGAGCGCGATGTAGACTATTTACCAGAGGAAAATCAACAAGGTTTTGAAGCGGGGCAGCAACGAATCCAACTCTTATTAGATCGAGCCAAAGCGGACCGTAACGTCATTAACCAGAAAGAAGAGGCAGCTGCACGAGAATGGATGGAATCTCGAGGCCTGACCTATCAAGAGAAGAATAAACGGAGCAAACTCCCAGTAGACCAAAAACCACCCCGCTACTACGGTTTAACCTATCAAGATTTAGGGCTACAAAAAGCGCTGCATAAACGGATTCAAGCCTTACAGTGGCAATTGGAGCGGTATCAGCCGATTGCCTTTAGCGTTTACAATGGCCCATGGATCGAAAAAAAATATGTTGCCAACCGCATGAAAATGCCGCCGAAATTAACTGGCAATCTCCAGCTGACCCATATTTTAACGGGCGGATCAATTTACACTCCTGGCGAGCGAGTCACCACTGGCACCTTGAGTGCTCTGCCAACTCTAGGGTCAACTGTCTTGAACCAGACTGACCCTCAAGCAAAAAACCGACGTACCCAACTGGCAGATTGGGTCACTCACCCGGAAAATCCCCTGACTGCTCGTTCCATTGTCAATCGGATTTGGCAGCACCATTTCGGTGTTGGCCTGGCGGGCAATGCCAATAATTTTGGTAAGATGGGTAAAAAACCAACCCATTCCGAATTATTGGATTGGTTGGCTCGGAATTTCATCGATAACGGTTGGTCGATTAAGAATCTTCGCCGACAGATCATGTTGTCGCAAACTTACCAGCGAAGTAGCCGTCATCCGCAGTACGATCTGGTGTCGCAGATCGATCCACAGAACCAACTGCTATCCTATTTTCAGCCTCGACGGTTGCAAGCTGAGGAGTTACGAGATAGTATGTTAGCTGTCTCTGGTGAACTAAATCGAGAGATGGGTGGGTTGCCGGTTTTTCCCGAAATTAACCAAGAGGTGGCTTTGCAACCACGGCACATCATGGGGACGATTGCTCCTGCTTACCAACCGTCAGCTACACCGAAAGAACGTCACCGTCGCACCATCTATGCCTATCGTTCGCGAGGATTATCGGATCCGATGTTGTCGGTTTTTAATCAACCGTCAGCTGATGCCTCCTGCGAGTTAAGGACGGCATCCACTGTAACACCTCAAGCCCTCACGCTGTTCAACAGCCAGAATAGCCATCAACGGGCGTTAGCGATGGCAATACGGTTGAACCAAGAACGGCCAAAGTTATCAGAACAGATTAAGTGTGGTATTCAACTGGCTTGGGGCCGGAGCGCAGAGCCAAACGAAATTAGTCGAGGCACAACCTTCGTAGAACAGATGACCAACTATCATCAGCAACACTTACCCACACCACAAGCCACCCCTGTTTCTGTCGAACGTACCATGTTTGAGGAGATGACGGGTGAACCCTTTACCTACACCGAAACACTCGACGTTTATCAGCACTACAAGCCAGACCCGAAACCGTGGACGGCTTCAGCCCAAATTCGAGCTTTAGCCGATTTTTGTCTGTTATTGCTAAATGCCAATGCCTTTCTCTATGTCTATTAAGTTGGTGCCAATTCCTACTCCACAATCTGCTGACGGTCAAATAGAGTGCAGCCTATTATGGTCGCACAATCAAGAATATCCACAAGGGGATTCAAACGGGCAAGTTAGACGGCTTTATCGATAAGGACAACACCAACATCCGCTACTTGCTGAAGAGTCAGGTTTTTGAATTGAGATGGAAGGTAAGATGAGAGTAATCTAACCACTTCAAAAAGCAGCTAGTAGTAAGAAGGAGTTGGAGGCCCGTTTATCCAGACAAAAGACGGCCGCTACGAACTTCAAAGTTGACCCTTCGCAGTTCCACCATCTGATGAGGTTGGAACTGCGAAGGGAAGAAACCCGTAAAGCCGCCTTACATGCTTTAATCGAAGAGATTGTGGCCTACCCAGATGCC